>Ga0307510_10008122_pt1 | contig 12500 bp, 10 predicted proteins | sample 12_EM_MG_FD_207224 | JGI IMG/M metagenome (GOLD analysis project Ga0307510, IMG submission 207224) | Populus trichocarpa ectomycorrhiza microbial communities from riparian zone in the Pacific Northwest, United States - 12_EM | ecosystem: Host-associated > Plants > Roots > Unclassified | place...
ATCGACAACGACTACACCGACGTGCTTCCCAGCCTCAATGCGGTTCTCCATCTGCCTTACGAGCAACTCCTGAGATTCGGAGCGTCCATCGCCGTCTCGCGGCCGCCACTCGATGCCCTGGTGACCGGATTCAGCCTCAATCCCATCGGCCCGCGGCCGACGGGAGGGGGCGGGAATCCCAAGCTCGATCCCTACAAGGCGGATCAACTCGACTTGTCCTACGAGTGGTATTTTCATTCGGAATCCCTGTTCGCCGTCGCCGGATTCTTCAAGGACGTGAAGAGCTACATCGGCGCGGGCCAGTCGCTGCAGAACATCGGCGGGGTGCAATACATCGTCACGTCGGAGAACAACACGCCCGGTGGCAATATCGCCGGCGTGGAGCTGACGCTGCAGTCGCGCTTTTTCTTCCTGCCTGGCTTTCTGAGCGACTTCGGTGTCTACGCGAACCACGCTTATGTCAGTTCCAACATTCACGAGCAGGCGCCCGATCCCAGTCCGTTTCCCATGGTGGGCCTCGCCAAAGGCACGTCCGAATTCGACCTGTACTACAACAAAGGTGGATTTGAGTCGCGCATGGCGGTCAAGCACCATACGGCGTTCACTGTGGCGCCGACCTGGGTGGGCACAACCCTGAAGCTCCTGGAGCCTGAGACCACGCTGGATGCGAGCGTGTCATATAACTTCGAGAGGGGTTGGAGCGTGCGCGTTCAGGGACACAACCTGACCAATGAACGGGCGCGATTCGATTCCGACAACAATCGTCAGAATCTCTCCAATGACGGCGGATACCAGGTGTACGGACGGTCCTACCTGGTCGACGTCGGCGTGAAGTTCTAGCGCCGGTCCGAAGTTCCTTTCGTCCGCGTCAGGTTCTAGCGGGTCTCGACGTCGATCTGCGCCGCCGCAAGGCCGGCGCCTGTGGCGGTAATGTGCACCGACCCCGCCTCGTGCGCTTCCGAGCGCACAATCAGCAGCGCCAGCCCGTTGAATGCCTTCCGATGATCGGCGTGGAATGGTTCGACCGTTGCCGCATTACCGTTATCCACTGCCGCAATCCTGCCCGCGCCGGACACCTTGAACTTGATGAGGTTGTCCGCAACCGGGCAAAAGCGGCCTTCGGCGTCTACGATCCGGACTGTTATAAACGAAAGATCATCACCATCGGCGGCAATGACGCTTCGATCGGCCACCAACTCGATGCGCGCCGGCGAACCTGCCGTGTGTATTTCATCCCGGGCAACGACCTTGTCGCGGGAATAGGCGGTCGCCAGCAAAGTACCCGGCTGATAAGGCACGTCCCACATCAATCGATATTTGCTCTGAATCTTGCGCGTTTCGCTGACATTGGGGCCGACGGGCAGCTCTACCGTGGTGTCGAAGGTCTTCTTCCGGCCGAGCGATTGACCATTGAGCGACAACTCAACTTCCTCGGCGTTCGAGTAGACCATCACCGGTATGTTCTGACCCTCGTGTCCCTTCCAGTTCCAGTGTGGCAACACATGGACCATCGGTTCACGGGTCCACACGCTCTGGTAAAGGTAGAAACGGTCCTTGGGGAAGCCCGCCAGGTCGACCATGCCGAAATAGGAACTGCGGGCGGGCCAGTCGCGGCGATCGTGTTCTACGTCTTCGCCGAAGTAGGGGGTGGGCTCGCCAATGTAGTCAAAGCCGGTCCAGACAAACTCACCCAGCACCGCGGGAACGGCATCCTGCGCCGCGAAGTCCGCATCCGGACAATTCGCCCAACGCGGCGCAACGATGTCGTAGCTGGTGATCTGCAGGGAGGGGTCCTTCCCGTAGTCCTTGATCGGCAGGTGATAGGTCCCGCGGCTGCTGACACATGAGGCAGTTTCGGAGCCGTAGATGACCCACTTGGGATGCTCGTCGTGAATGCGCTGATACTGAGTGGGCTTGTAGTTGAATCCGGGCACATCCACTTCGTCGGCGAGCTTGTTGCGAATCGCGTCATCCGGATTGTTGAATGCCGAAGTCGTGGGACGGGTAGGGTCTTCGGAATGGAACAGGCCCGTCAGTCGCCGGGCTTCGCGCCAGCCATCCGGAGTCTTCTGCTCGGGGATCTCGTTGCCGATGCTCCACAGGATGATGCTCGGATGATTGCGATCCCGGCGGACCATGTCGCGCAGATCCCGCTCGGACCATGCGTCGAAGTATTTGCTGTAGCCGTTGGGCACCTTCGCAATGCGCCACATGTCGAAGGATTCATCCATCACCAGGAAGCCCATCCGATCGGCATACTCCAGCAGCTCGGGAGCCGGCGGGTTGTGGCTCGTGCGTATCGCATTGACACCCGCGCGTTTCAGGATCTGTAGCTGGCGTTCGATGGCGCGTCGGTTCACGGCAGTGCCCAGTGCGCCGAGGTCGTGATGCAGGCAGACGCCGTGCAGCTTCAGAATGCGTCCATTCAGAGAGAATCCCTTTTGTGCATCAAACCCAATCGTCCGAACGCCGAACGGTGTGACGTAACGATCGAGCACCTTGTCTCCCTCAATCACTTCGGTGACCAGGGTGTAGAGATACGGATTCTCGATGTCCCAGAGCTGGGGGCTCTCCACGACCAGCTTTGTGGGCACGGTCATTCCGTCGCCGGCCGCAATTGTGGCGGGTGTGTCAACTCGGGTTACTTCACGTCCGGCGTGGTCGATGACGGAAGACCGCAAAGTAATGGATGCAGCGTTGGTCAGCCGGTTGTGGACTTCTGTCTTGACGGCAACCGTGGCGCGGGTCGCTGAGATTTCCGGAGTGGTGACGTAGGTCCCCCACCGCGCAACCGCAACGGCATCGGTCTGATCCAACCAGACATTCCGGTAAATGCCGGCGCCCGGATACCACCGCGACGAGTTGGGTTCGGGAGCGAGGCGCACCGCGATGACATTCGGCTTCCCCGCCGGCTGCAGAAACGGCGTCAGATCGAAGGAAAATCCGCTGTAACCGTAAGGCCGTCCGCCGAGCTCGTGGCCGTTGAGCCAGACTGTGGAGTTGGCCATCGCGCCATCGAACTCAATGGCGTAATAGTGATTGCCGGGCAGCGTGAATGTTTTGCGGTACCAGCCGATGCCGGATATGGGCAAAGCGCCGGTCTGTGGATTGCGCTTGGGGTCGAAGGGCCCCTCGATGGCCCAGTCGTGGGGGAGTCGCAGTGACGTCCAGCGGCGATCATTGAATCCGGGCTGCTCAGCGCCCGGCGCGTCGGCCTTTAAAAAGCGCCAATCGTCATTGAACGGGGTGTGGCGTGCGCTCATGACCGGGGCGCTGATGATTCCCCGCTCATCCAGCCAGTCCAACAGCCGCTGCGGCCATTCGGTGACCGGGCCGTGATTGCGGGCACGGATGCCAAACCCATGACCGACTCCATCGTACAGATGCATCTCTGCCGGGACTCCCGCCTGGCGAAACGCCAGGTACAGGTTTGCCAGGCCCTGTGAGATTCGCGGCTCATCATCGGCACCCGCCAGCAAAAGGGCAGGCGGCGTGTCTTTGGAGGGTTGGGCGTCGGCAGGGATGCCGGGGTAGACGAGAACCTGGAAGTCGGGCCGTGAGCTCAACCGGTCGATCGGGTCCGCGGCGTCCGTTTTCCCGGTTTGCGGATGCAAGCTGGCGAGCGCGGCCAACTGTCCTCCCGCCGAGAATCCGAGGACGCCCACGCGGTGCGGGTCGACTGCCCAGTCGGCGGACTTGCTGCGTATCAGCCGGATCGCCCGCTGCACATCCGGCAGCGACTGTCCCTCGATGCTGTAGGTTGAATTCTTCGCGCGGGCCAGCCGGTATTTCAGAACGAAGGCGGCGATGCCGTGATCGGCGAGAAACTGGCCCACCGCATAGCCTTCGTGATCCATCCACAATTCAACATGGCCGCCGCCGGGAATGACGACTATGGCGGCGCCGGTTGCGCGTTCCCGTTTCGGCAGATATGCCGTAATGGACGGCTGGTGCACATTTGACACAATGTGCTCGGCGTATTCGTTGACGCGAACCGTTTCGGCGCTCGTCTGGCCCTGCGAGCCCGGCGCGGCGCCCGGCCACAGGGGGAGGGTTTCTGCACGAGCGTGCCCGGCGGTGAGCGCGGCGCACACGGTGAGAGCGGTACAGGATACGAGGTGGCGCAGCAAGATCGATCCCTTGTTGTCGGGAGTAAATCTCATTTATATTACAAAAGCACTCAACGAGGGGTCAATCACCGTTGTCAGAAGAGGGGAGTTTTGTCGCCGGCGACTGGGGCACGAGCCACCTGCGCCTGTTCCTGTGTGACGCGCAGGGTAAGGTTCTCGACTCAGCCACCGGCCCGGGCATTGCCGGCAGCGACGGCCGCTGCGCGGAAATTTTCGATTCCCTGGCCTCGAAGTGGGGTACGCAGCTTCCGGCGGTCCTGTGCGGCATGGTCGGTTCCAACATCGGTTGGATCCAGGCGCCCTACGCGGCCTGTCCGGCCACCCTGGCGGAAATCGCCGGTCGCAGCGCCAGCGTGCGCGACGGCCGCATCCGGATCGTCCCGGGACTCTCGTGCCGCAATCATTTCGCTGCCCCGGATTTCATGCGTGGCGAAGAGACTCAGATTCTCGGTGCGCTGGCGCTCGAGCCCGCTCTGCGCCAGGGGCGGCAACTGCTGTGCCTGCCCGGCACCCACACGAAGTGGGCTGTTCTGAACGATGGCGTCGTCAGCGAATTTCTGACCGCACCAACCGGCGAGCTGTTCAACCTGTTGTCCAGTCACAGCGTGTTGGTTCGTGAACGTGGCGAAGTGACCGTGGACGCATTCAGGAAGGGGTTGGCACAGTTTGCGCAGTTCCCGGCCGCTCAGCTTCTGCACCGGTTGTTTGAATGTCGCAGCCGCAGCCTGGCGGGTGAGCTCATGCCGCGGGACGCCGCCGCATTCCTGTCCGGGCTGTTGGTCGCCAGTGACATTGCCGGAGCAGTGGCGGCCCTCGGCCCGACAACGACCGTGTATCTCATTGGCTCCCCTGACCTGACCCGCCTCTATGCGGACGGCCTGGGCCATTACGGCCTGGGCCATTTCGGGCTGGGCCAATCACACGCAATCGATGGCTCCGCCGCGTCGCTCGCGGGACTGGCGCAAATCCGCAGACAACTGGTGACCCATGGCAATTGATTCCACAGCCGAATCCGCCGCACTCGTCGCAATCCTGCGCGGACTCGAGCCCGCTCGCGCGCTCGACACAGGCCGCGTGCTCCACGCTGCCGGCATTCGCGTCATCGAAGTGCCACTGAACTCGCCTGAGCCCTACACGAGCATAGCGTCATTGGCTGCGCACCATGCGGACTGTCTGATTGGCGCGGGCACCGTGCTCGACCGGGAGGCGGTTACCCGAACGCATGCGGCCGGTGGCCGCCTCATTGTCGCGCCGAACTGCGATCCCGACGTGATTCGCTGCGCTCTGGATCTGGGCATGGAAGTGCTGCCGGGTATTGCCACGCCGACAGAAGCATTCGCCGCAATCCGCGCCGGCGCAACCCGGCTCAAGATCTTCCCGGCCGCCACCTATGGACCGCGTTTTCTACAGGCGATCCGGGCAGTGCTGCCAAAAGGCATTCGCGTGTATCCCGTAGGAGGCGTGGGTGCCGCCGACATTGCGGCGTGGCTGGCGGCGGGGGCCGACGGTTTCGGCTTCGGCAGCGAGTTGTTTCGACCCGACTATGATGTGACGGAAGTCGGGCGGCGCGCGGGCCAGTTGGTCGCGGCATTCCAGGCAGCACGGCGGCAACACTGAATGGGTATCTCAACTCTCGACACGTGGGTAGTTGGAATCTACGCCGTTGCGATCTTCGTGCTGGCGCAGTGGGTGTCGCGCGAGCGGGGTGAGCACAAGAAGAACGCCCAGGACTATTTTCTGGCCAGCCGGGCGCTGCCCTGGTGGGCGATCGGCACCTCGCTGATTGCCGCCAATATTTCCGCCGAGCAGATCATCGGCATGTCAGGCTCCGGTTATGTCATCGGCCTGGGGATTGCCTCGTATGAATGGATGAGCGCGCTCACGCTCATCATTGTCGGCAAATACTTCCTGCCGGTGTTTCTGACCAACCGCATCTACACCATGCCCGAGTTCCTGCAGAGACGCTTCAGTCCGGGCGTGCGCACGGTGATGGCGGTCTTCTGGCTGGGCGTGTATGTGTTCGTGAACCTCACGTCCATTCTCTGGCTCGGCGCCACCGCCGTGCATACGGTCGCCGGCGTCGATGTGCAAACAGCGCTGCTGGCACTGGCCGTTTTTGCCGGCGCGTACGCTTTGTACGGGGGACTGAAGGCGGTCGCGCTGACCGATATCGTCCAGGTGTCGTTGTTGGTCCTGGGCGGCTTGATCATCAGCTATCTCGCCCTCGATAAAGTGTCCGGCCACCACGGCATCCTCGCGGGTTTCCAATACCTCGAAAGCCATTTCCCCGAGCACTTCAGAATGATCCTGCCGGCCTCGGATCCCAACTACAAGGACCTGCCGGGCCTGTCGGTGCTGTTGGGCGGCCTGTGGGTCATGAACGTGTCCTACTGGGGATTCAATCAATACATCATTCAACGCGCGCTGGCGGCGAAGGACCTGCGCGAGGCCCAGAAGGGCATCGTCCTCGCAGGCTTTCTCAAACTGTTGATGCCCGTGATCATTGTATTGCCGGGTATCGCGGCCATCGCGCTGGCGCCGCGTCTGCCACGGGCCGACGAGGCGTACCCGCATCTGATGGCCATGCTGCCGCCGGGCATCCTCGGACTGGTTTTTGCGGCGCTCATTGCCGCCATCGTCGCGTCCATGGGGTCCAAGATCAACTCCATTGCCACGATCTTTACCATGGATGTCTACAGGCCAATGCGCCCCGATGCCTCACCGGAACACCTGGTGGTGGTCGGACGGATCGTCGCGGTGCTGGCCCTGATCACGGCGAGCCTTGCGGCAAAGCCGCTGCTCGGCAGCTTCGATCAGGCGTTCCAGTTCATCCAGGAGTTCACCGGGTTCTTCACTCCGGGCATTTGCGTCATTTTCCTGCTGGGAATGTTCTGGCCCCGCTGCACGGCCAGCGCCGCGCTCGGGGCGGCGGTCGCTTCGGCTGTCCTGTCGTTCGTCTTGAAGCTGACCTGGCCGACACTGCCGTTCATCGACCGCGTCGGCGTGGTGTTCATTGCGTGCCTGGCTCTGGCGGCCGTAGTCTCCCTGGCACAAAAGCCGGTGCCGCCCTCCATGACCATTGAGCTGAAAAACATCGACTATTCGACGTCCCGCGGTTTCAATGTCGCGGCGGCGATCATTGTGATCGTCCTGATCGTTCTGTATACGACCTGGTGGTAGTGCGCATGACCCGAATGCGGGGCCAGAATCTAACTTACGGCATTGCCCATGAGCTGGGCGTGGCTATTGTCACGGGCGTGTATTCGGCCGACAACCCGATCCCGATCGAAGCCGAGTTGTGTCGCCAATACGATGCGAGCCGTCCGGTGCTGCGCGAAGCGGTCAAGATGTTGACCGCGAAAGGGCTCCTGGCCGCGCGCCCCCGGCGCGGCACCTGGGTACAGTCGGAAGAGAAGTGGAACCTGCTCGATCCGGATGTGCTGGGCTGGCTCCTGGAGCGCAAATATTCGCCCGCGCTGCTGATTGAGTTCACGGAAATCCGGCTGGCCGTCGAGCCGGGCGCGGCGGCGCTGGCGGCTCGCGCGGCCGGCGCCGAGGAAAAGGCGGCCATTCGCGCGGGAATCGAACGCATGCAGGCGGCGGATCGGGGTGATGACGATCCGTTGGATTCCGACATTGCCTTTCATGTGGCGGTGTTGCGGGCCAGCCGGAACCGCTTCTATGCCCAACTGACCGGATTCACGGCCACGGCATTGCGATTCAGCATCCAGACCACGAATCGCTACAAGGGCGTGCAGCTCGCCAGCATCGCCGATCACAAGAAGGTAGCCGATGCCATCCTGGCCGGCCGGGCCGCCGCCGCGGGTGAGGCCATGCGCAAGTTGATCCAGGAAGCGCTGGATCTCATTACGCGACGCGAGGCGCGACAGTCCGCGCGGCGTCCCGCAGCTCGGACAGGACGTTGACATGGCGAAGACCAGACTTGCAATTGTTGGCCTGGGGAAGATTGCACGCGACCAGCATCTGCCCGCGTTGGCCGCGAGCGATGCGTTCGAGCTGGTTGGTGTTGCGAGCCCTCACAACGCCCTCGACGGCGTGCCGAGCTTCAAGGACCTCGAGAGCTTGTTGAATGCCGTACCCGGCATCGAGGCAGTCTCCCTGTGCACGACGCCCCAGGTGCGGTACGAGATCGCACGCCTGGCGTTGCAGCGCGGCCTCCATGTCCTGCTGGAGAAGCCGCCGGGTGCTACTGTAAGTGAAGTCGTCGCGCTGGCTGCGCTTGCGAATGAAAAGAAAGTGACTCTGTGCGCATCGTGGCACTCACGGCATGCGGCGGCGGTCGAGCCGGCGCGGGCGTGGCTCGCAGGTCGCCAGATTCGCAGCGTGATCGTCAACTGGAAGGAAGACGTGCGCGTCTGGCATCCCGGGCAGGCATGGATCTGGAAAGCCGGTGGACTCGGGGTCTTTGATCCCGGGATCAATGCGCTTTCCATACTGACACGCATTCTTCCGGAGCCGCTCATGTTGCAAAGCGCGGAGCTGCGTTTCCCGGGCAACTGTCAGACCCCCATTGCGGCGAACCTGGTGTTCCGCGGAACGACCCGAGTGGAGCTGGATTTCCTGCATCCCGGCCCGCCGTGTTGGGATATCGATGTGGTCACCGACACGGGTCGGTTGAGCCTGTCCAAGGGTGGTAGTGAGATGCGGCTGAACAATGAGCCGCTGTCATTGCCGCACTGCGCCGAATACCCCGGCTTGTATGCGCACTTTGCGGATCTGGTGCGCCGCAAATCCAGTGATGTGGATGTTGCGCCGCTGCAGATCGTTGCGGATGCCTTTCTGTGCGGGGAGCGGCTGGAAGTTGCGCCGTTTGTCGAATTGTAGCTCGTCGAACTATACTGGCCAACATGGCTGCCCCCGTCGACCTGGTGCGCCTCGAGCGCCTCACGGACGGCGATCCGGAGTTCACCCGCGACCTGGCGTCAACCTTCCGCGACAGTGGCCATCAACAGTTGCTCGAGATCGGGAAAGCCCTGGAGGCAGCCGATCGTGTCGCCCTCGCGCGTGCGGCGCACAAACTGAAGGGCGCGAGCGCTAACATCTATGCCGAGGCGCTGACGGAGCTGGCTGCACGCCTCGAAGCCGAAGCGCCCGCGGCCGAAATCGCGCACCTGCGGCAGGTGAGCGATGCGCTCCTGCATGAATTCAACCGTACGAACGAATTTCTCGAGGGCAGTCAGCCCTTGTAGCTCGACAGGTACGGCCGAAGTCGCTCAATCGCCTCGGTCACTTCCGCCGTAGCAACAGCGAAACTGAAGCGCATGAAGTGACGTCCGTCCACAGGGTCAAAGTCGATCCCCGGCGCCGTCGCGACTCCCGTGTTGCGCAGGATGGCTTCGCAGAATTTCAGGCTGTTGTCAGTGAAGCGGCGGATGTCGGCATAGATATAGAAGGCGCCATCAGGAGGCGCTATGTCAGCGAGACCGAGCGCGGGCAGGGCGGCCAGCAACAGCTCGCGATTTTTCGCATACATCGCAACGTGTTTCTGCAGCTCGTCGTGGCTGTCGAGCGCAACCAGGCCTGCATGTTGACTGAGCGAGGGCGCCGTCAAAAACATATTCCCCATGTAGGCCCGCGCGCGCGCAATGTGTTGCGGGGGCACCAGCAGCCATCCCAGGCGCCACCCGACCATGCTGAAATATTTCGAGAAGCTGTTGATCACGAGCGCGCAGCTGCCGAACTCGAGCATGGAGTGGGCTCGCTCCCCATAGCTCAATCCGTGGTAGATCTCGTCGGAAATGATCCGGATCTGCCGTTCCCGACACACCTTCTCAATGGCGCGCAACTCGGCGGCGCCGATGATGGTGCCGGTGGGATTCGCGGGGCTCGCGACAATCACGCCCGCGGGCGCGGGCTCGAGTGCGGCCAGGCTGGCGGCGGTGAGCTGGAAGCGGGTGCTCTTGTCGCAGGCAATCTCAACGGGCTCGAGATTCAATGCGCGCAAAGTGTTGCGGTAGGCAACGTAACCCGGTCGGGCGAGTGCAACACGCTCTCCCGGAGAGAAGCTGGTGCTCAAAGCGAGCACCAGGGCAGGGGAGGCACCGCAAGTGAGAATGAACTGCTCGGGCGTCACCTCAACACCGTAGCTGTCGCGGTAGTGGCGCACGAGGCGGGCCTTCAGCGCCGTGCTCTCCCAATAGCCCATGCCGTCCGTGTCGAGCACTTCGTGAGCGCGCGCAATCGCAGCCTGGGGTGCGCCCGTCGACGGCTGGCCAAATTCCATGTGGATGATGGAGCGACCCTGCGCCTTCAGATCATGCGCCAGGCGGCTGATGGCAATGGCGTGAAACGGTTCTACTTCGGTTCGCATGCCCTCGATTCTAGATTAAAGTTGGCTGCCATGGACTCCCGCGACCCTCACCCCTACGACCGGATACCTGATGTCCGCGATGGGCTGACTCGTCAGGAGCGGATCGTGCTGTACGTTCTGCACCAGACGCAGCAAGAACGCGGTGGCCGCAATGTCCCGACCGCCATGTTGTGGGGGCGGGTCTGCGAATATTTCTACATCAGTCCCGAAGCGCTGTCCGAGATGCTCGCGCGTCTCGGCGCGCGTAAGTGAGGTCGTACTTTGATCCTGGCATCAATCATCGGCATGGTGACTGCCGTCGTCCAGATCGACAGCGGTCGAATTTCCGGCACTTCGCAGTCCGGAGTTTCATCCTATAAAGGCATTCCTTACGCGGCGCCACCCGTAGGAAATCTTCGCTGGCGTCCGCCACAGCCCGTGGCTGCGTGGAGCGGGATGCGCCTTGCCGACAAGGTCGGACCGTTGTGCAAGCAGCAAATCAATACCGAGGACAATGGTGTGGGCCCTCCACCTGACAGTGAGGATTGCCTCAACCTGGATGTCTATGCACCGGCCAAGGCGCGGCGCGCCAGCCTGCCTGTCATGTTCTGGATCCATGGCGGCGGCTACGTCAACGGCTCGGGCACTGCGGCTCTCTACAACGGCACCGGGTTGGCGCGGCAGGGCGTGGTGGTGGTTTCCATCAACTATCGTCTCGGTCGGTTCGGTTTCTTTGCCCATCCGGCCTTGACGAAGGAAAGTCCCGACGGTCCGCTCGGTAACTATGCCTTCATGGACCAGATTGCCGCGCTCCAATGGGTGAAGCGCAACATCGCGGTCTTTGGCGGTGATCCCGGCAATGTCACGATTTTCGGTGAGTCGGCCGGCGGCGGCTCGGTCATCAACCTGATGATTTCGCCCGCTGCCCAGGGTTTGTTTCATAAGGCCATTTCCCAGTCGGGTGTGGCGCGCGTCGATTTTCCCTACCTGAACCGGACCAATGAGTCTGGTACGCCCTCAGCCGAAGATCAGGGTCGCGGGTTTGCGATGCGCCTGGGTGTCGGCACGGAGGATGTGAATGCCCTCAGGGCGATTCCGGCCCAGGCCATCGTCGCGGCAGGCGACCCGGATTTCGACACCGGCGGACCCATGATCGATGGCAGGATCCTGACTGCGCGTGCCGATGTCGTTTTTGCCCGGCACGCCGAAGCCCGCATTCCCGTCCTGCTCGGCAGCAACGCGCTGGAATTTCCGCCGCCGTACTCGCAGGAGCGTGCGCACAAGCTGTTGCGATTTCCGGCGCCAGTGGGCGCCCGGTTGCTGGCGGCTTACGGCGCGGAAGACACTTTCAACACCAACATCATGAGTGACATCCTGTTCACCGAGACCGCGCGCTTCATATCGCGGACCCATTCTGAAGTTGCGCCGGTGTTTCTGTACCGCTTCAGTGTACTGTCGGAACAGGCGCCGAAGGACCTGAAGGCAGCGCCCCACGCTTCCGATCGTCAGTATGTGTTCAGGACGTTGAATGCATCGCCGTGGCCCACGGGGCCCATGGATGAGAAGGCTGCGGCGCTCATGAGTGCGTACTGGGTTGCATTCGCCAAAACCGGCGATCCCAACGGAGGTGGTCGGTTGACGTGGCCTGCCTACCGCTCAGCGGATGACCAACTCATCGAATTCAAGAATGACGGGCCGGTGATCGAAAAGACTCCGAACGCTGCGGCATTGGATGCAATCGCCTCAGGGTACGCTCAGTAGCACTTTACCGACGGTGCGTCCCTCGGCAAGCAACCGATGTCCAGCCGCGGCGTTGGACATCGGTAGCACTGAGTCGATCACCGGCGCAATCTGGCCCGATTCAATGAGCGGCCATACGTTCTCGCGCACGGCCTGCACAATCGCCGCTTTCTGGTCGCGGGGCCGGGACCGTAACCCCGTCGCGCTCACACTGTGTCGTTTCACCATGAGCGAGCGCAATGGCAACTGTGGGTCGGCTTTCGCACCGGTGCTTCCGATGATGACCAGGTGGCCATCCAGTGCCATGCAACTCAAATTGC
>Ga0307510_10008123_pt1 | contig 12499 bp, 4 predicted proteins | sample 12_EM_MG_FD_207224 | JGI IMG/M metagenome (GOLD analysis project Ga0307510, IMG submission 207224) | Populus trichocarpa ectomycorrhiza microbial communities from riparian zone in the Pacific Northwest, United States - 12_EM | ecosystem: Host-associated > Plants > Roots > Unclassified | place...
CGCAAGAACCTGCGCCTCGTCGGTGGCGACATCGCCGTGGGGCGCTACGTCCATGAGGGCGAGGAAGGCATCCTGTTCGGCCTGTCGACCACCAACGGAGTCCACGCGGAGCGCCAGCTGGCCGCGATCGCAGAGGCACTCGGTATCCCCGGCAAGGCCTTCGTCGAGGTCTTCAGCGAGCTCAACTTCTGCACCTACACGCTCGGCGGCGGCTGTCGTGCCTTCGTACAGGACGCCTTCCCTCTCGCCGAATTCACCTACTCGTTCGAATACGGCGTCACCAAGGCCTCGCGCGCCGCGGGCGTCGCCGACCTGGTGCGCCGCAACGAAGGCCTGCTGGCACCGCCGATGCGGATCAACCTCCTGCTCAAGCCCGGCCGCTGACGGTGCGGCCCACCAAGGACCCCGATGCTCATCAACAACGCCGACCAGCTCGCCCTCGTCTTCGACGCCTACAACCCCGACGACACGGCCTACATCGCGTCGTTGAAGCATGGTGACCTGCCGGCGCTTGCACAGACGTTCTGGAACACGCAGACAGACGTTTACGACCCGTTCTCCACCTGGGACCGGACGCGCGGCTGCCAGCTGCGCATCAAGGGCCCGGACGGCACCGAGCTGGTGTCGCCGAGCCGCGCCGAGCTGTTCGGGGTCGACGACAACCTGATCGTGGTCGTCGAGAACAACCGCTACAGGATCCGCGCCTTCCGCAACCCGACCATCGCCGTGACAACGCCCACGGCCAACGCGGTGCTGACGCAGGCGCGCACTGGCGGCGCCGAGCTGGTCGTCGTCGACTGGACGATGCGCGACGCCGGGCTGATGGGCTGGACGCCCACCTGGGTCGCGCGCTCCGCCGGCGGGCTGGTCGTCAAGCAGGCCGGCCGGGCCGACGTCACGCTGGCCGCGACGCTGGACGCGGCGCAGAGCACGATGTCGCTGACCCGCTGGACGCTGTCCGTCGTGTTCCAGCATCCCGGCGCGACGACGCTGGTGGGCACCGTGCGCGGCGCCTCACTCGACACCTCGCCGAACCTGAACGTGACCGTGGCCGGCAGCGGCGCCCGCGACCTCGCCGCGCAGTTCACCACAGCGATCGCCGGCAGCGTGCCGCCGGCGATCGCCTTCGGGCCCGCCGGCGGCACGATCCCGGTGCGGCTCACCGCGAGCGCCGGCGCGGTCTGGCGCAACGTGCGCTTCATGTCTACGCTGGGCAACCAATGGGCCGCGGCGACGCCGGCGCCGTCCGGACCGCCGGGCTCGCCCCTGGCCTGGGATCTGCGCATCGCGGTCGGGCTCGACGCGCATCCCGCGTCCCATACGCTGACGGTCGAGGACACCGACGTCTTCGGCATCGTCTCGTCGCGCGGCTTCGCGTTCGCGGTGGAGGACAACGCCGGGCCGGTCATCGAGGTCAGTGCGCCGGCCAAGGACGAACCCTTCGCGACCCGCACGCTGCCGCTGTCGGTGACGGTCAGCGGGCGGGTGTCTGACAGCCAGACTGGCTACCGGGCCGGCACCTTGGCCTATTCGTTCGGCACGCAGCACGACGTGCCGGTGGCCGTCGACGCCAATGGCGGCTTCAGCTTCGCTGTGTCGGTGCAGCAGTACGGGCCCACCGCGGTGACGCTGGCGGCCCGTGACAATGCCGCGCGCGGCACACCGCCCGGCAACGTCACGGCCTTCACGCAGGAGTTCAAGGTGGTCGAGGCGTTGGCCGCGGCCGACCTCGACGACATGCTCAGCACGCGCGCCTACCTCGACGAGCTGCTTCGCTTCGTGCGCACCCACCTCGCCGACGGCAACGCCAGCATCGACTCGTCGCGCCTCACCCTGGCGTTCGGCCAGCCCTTCGGCGCGCTGGCGCAGCCCGGCCACCCGGACGCCGAGCGCCTCGCGTCCGATCTGCTGCTGCCGGTGCGCCTGTTCCGCGACAGCATGCGCGGTCGCGTCGACCCCAACTGGGCCGCGGAGACGGTCGATGACCACCTGCATCTGGCCTACGAGGCGCTGCTGCGCGGCATCGGCACGTCGTTCGAGGAGCTGCGCAGCCTCGCGCTGATGTCAGTCACGGACCGCCGGCTGCTGGCGCTGCGCCTGGGCCTGCAGCGCGCACAGGCCGACGTGCTGCAGATCCTCGTGCTGCCTGCCTACCCCCGACCCATCCGCCCGGCCGGGCCGCTGACGCGGGTACCGGCGCAGGTGACGGTGCGCGCGTATCGCCGCGGCGCCAGCCTCGTGCGCAGCACGATCCGCTCCGCCCCGAACCGCACGCGCACCGACAACTTCGGCCCGTCGCGCAACGCCGGCGAGCTGCTGCGGCCGCTGGCGCGCGACACCGACGGCGACGGCATACCCAACTATGCCGACCGCGACGACGACAACGACACCATTCCCGACGACGTCGATCTCGACCCGCAGGTGCCCAACCGGCCGGCCGCCGTGTCCGACACGTCGGTGCTCGAACTCTGGCTGGCGCGCACCTTCGGCCTGCCGCTCACCTACACGCCCGCCGACCCGGCGCTCGTGCCGCGCGCCACGCCGGTGCTGGTGCAACAGCAATGCCAGACGCTGGCGCTTGCCTGGGACGAGGCCGACGCGCAGGCCTCAGCCGGCCCCGACCTCGATCCCGACCTGGTCGACGCGGACGATCTCGCCGCCGATGCCACCGCCTGGCGCGCGCTGCTCCAGCAACGCGCCGGTGCGCTGGATGCGAAGTTCGTGCAGCTGCGCGACACGGCCCCGCCGCTGGCGGCCATCGCGCTCGTGCTGGACGCAGCCGCCGTGGCCGCCATCCAGGCCGTCGCGGTCGCTGACGCCGCCGGCGAGCCCATCGCCGACCGCCTGCAAGCCCTTTCGCTCGACGCCGCGATGCTGCGCCCCCTGGTCGGCTACCTGTCCCTGGCCACGGCCGACACCGTCTTCTCGGTCTACGAACGCGAGGACATGGCGCACCTGCTGCTGGAGATCTGGAAGCGACGCACCCAGCACGCCGAGTGGCGCCGGGTGGAGCGCGACACGCTGCGCACGCGCCCCTGGCCCACGGTGGGTGACGCGGGCGCGTGGTCGCCCGGCGCCAACTTCCGGCGCGACTTCTGGCCCTGGCGCGGCACGGTGGCGCGGCGCAGCGCGCTGGAAAAGCGGCTGAACGGCCGCCACGCCGACTGGAACGCGGTTGACACCAACCTGCAGCGCGGCGTGCTGGACGTGCAGCGCGCGACGCTGCCCATGCTGCGCGACCAGCTGCTGAAGATGCCGCGGCCGCTGTTCGAAGACGTCGAGCAGCTGAACGAATCCTGGCTGATGGACGTCGCCTCGCAGGGCGTGCTGCCCATCACGCCGGTCGAACAGGCCGTCTCCAGCCTGCAGACGCTGGTCAACGGCGTGCGCAACAAGTGGTTCGAGAGCTGGCATCCGGCCGCGAACTGGAAGGTGCGCCAGGCGCTCGCCTCGTTCGACCTGGAATGGCGCTGGCTCGACAGCCAGGATCGCTGGCGTGCCGGCGTGCTCAACTTCCTCTATCCCGAGAACGTGCTCTACCCCGAGCTGCGCGGCGCGAACACGGCGCGCCTGAACGCGATCCTCGACAGCCTGCGCGCAATCCAGCCGCCCAGCACCGACGCGCTCGAACGGCTGGACATCAGCGGCATCTCGGGCGACGAGCTGGCGTATTTCCTGCCGGTGGCCAAGGCGCTCGCGCTGCAGCGCGCGGGCTCGTTCGCGGCGGCGCTGGACAAATACCGCGAGGTCTACGACGTCACCCTGCCGCTCGCCACCGACCCCGACCCGCTTCGCAGTCGGAAGCAGGTCGACCTGCTCAAGCGTGAACGCGACGACGTGGCGCCCGCGCCCGACTTCGATGCCGACGACTTCTGGCCGCTCAAGCTGAGCGATCCGCACGCGGTGGCGATGTCGACCGTCAACGGCCGGCGCGTGTTCGGAAACCCGTACACGCGTTTCACGCTGCTGCAGATCGTGCAGTGCCTCCTCGGGTCGGCCGACAACGAGTTCGCGGCGGGTACGCTCGACTCGCGCACCAAGGCGCGCGGCCTGTACCTGGCCGCGCGCGAGGCCTTGTCGCTGCCCGAGCTGATCGATCGCTCCCCGGCCAATCCGCAGCAGGTGTTCGCGCCCAACCGCGCCTTCGCTGCGCAACGCGAGCACGTCGCCGCCGCACTGGCCAAGCTGCGCTTCGGGCTGAGCTATCTCGGTACGCCGCTGCCACCCGACATCACGCGCGGGGCCGGCGCGGTGTTGTCGACGCTGGTGCGTCCCACGCCCTACCGCTTCAAGGTGCTGCTGGAGCGCTCGCGCCAGCTGGTGTCGCTGGCGCAGCAGTTCGAGGCGCAATACCTCGCGGCCATCGAGAAGCAGGAGGCCGAGCTGGAGAAACTGCTGCGCGAGGGCTTCGCGGCGGACATCGCCGCGCAGACGGTCACGCTGCGCAGCGCCGGCGTCGTCGAGGCGCAGGACGGCGTGGCGATCGCGCAGCTGCAGGCTCAGCGCAGCCAAATCGAGCGCGACCAGTTCCAGGACTGGCTGTCGGCCGGCCCCAACCAGTACGAGCGCGCGCAGCTCGACGCGATCGCCGAGGCCAGCACCTTCCGCCAGGTGGCCAACGCCGCGTCCACGATCGCGTCGGCGGCGACCTCAAGCGCCGCGGCGGCCAACATCATCAACGACGCGACGTCGTTCGGCGCCGTGGCCGGGTTCAACGTCGCGGCCGCGGTGGCAACGGCCGCGGCCGGCGTCGCCAGCGGGCTGGCGATCTACCAGGAGCGCCAGACCACGCTGCAGGGCATCTACGCCTCGCAGCAACGGCGCGCGGACGAGTGGCGGCTGCAGGCCAACCTGGCGTCGCAGGACGTGCTGGTCGGCGCTCAGCAGGTCGCGCTGTCCGCGGCGCGCGTCGGCATCGCCACGCAAGAGCTCGCGATCGCGCAGACGCAGCAGGACCAGTCGGCCCAGATGCTCGCCTTCCTGCGCGGCAAGACGACCAGCGCCGCGTTCTACGGCTGGCTCACCGGCGCGCTCAACGACGTGTACGGCTTCTTCCTGCGCCTGGCCACGGCCACCGCGCGCCAGGCCGAGCTGCAGCTGGCCTTCGAGCGACAGGAGGCGTCGCGCGGCATCATCCGCGTCGACTACCTCACCACCACGACCACCACCGACGATGCGCCCGATCGCCGCGGCATCACCGGCTCGGCGCGACTCACGCAGGATCTCTACACGCTGGACCAGTACGCGTTCAGCAGCGAGCGGCGCCTGCTCAATCTGAGCCAGAGCTTCTCGCTGGCGCAGACGATGCCGGTCGAGTTCGAGAGCTTCCGCCGCACTGGCCAGCTGTCGTTCGCGACACCCATGGCCTGGTTCGACGACGGCTTCCCCGGCCACTACATCCGCCTCGTCAAGCGTGCGCGGCTGACCGTCGCCGCGCTGCTGCCGCCCACGCAGGGCATCCGCGCGACGCTGTCCAACGGCGGGCTGTCGCGCGTCGTCACCGCCGATCCCGGCTACCCGACGTTGATCGTGCGCCAGGATCCGCAGTTGGCCGCCTACACCGCACCGGTCGGCAGCACCGGCGTGTTCGAGATCGACGCCCAGCCCGACCTGTTATCGCCGTTCGAGGGCACCGGCGTCGACACCGCCTGGTCGCTAGAGCTGCCGCGCGCCGGCAACCCGTTCGACTTCGACTCGCTAATGGACGTGGTGCTGACGCTGGACTACACCGCGCAGTTCAGCGCCGACCTGCGCGAGCGCGTGGTCAAGACGCTGCCGCGCCAGACCAGCGGCAATCGCGTGTTCAGCGTGCGCCTGGACTTGCCCGACACCTGGTACGACCTGGCCAACGGCAGCACCGCGGCGCTGCGCATCCTGGTCTCGCGACGCACCTTCCCGACCGCGCTGGCCGAGGTCGGCCTGGTGTCGGCCGCGCTGTCGATTCGCGACACCGACGGCGTGCCCTGCCGCTTCCGCGCCACGCTGGCGGTGGGCGACGGCGCGGCCGTCGGGCCAGTGCAGGGCGTCGCCGGCATCGCGAGCAGTCGCCAGTCGGGCGGCGGCACGTGGCAGGCGCTGGTCGAAGCGCAGTCCGCTGTCGCTGAGCGCGCGGTCGCGTGGACGCTCACGCTCGCGGACGAGCCGGGCCAGGCTTCGCTGCTTGAGCAGCTGCGCGCCGGAGAGGTCGACGACATCCTCGTCGTGCTTGGCTACGAGGGCCTGCGCCCGGCTTGGTGAGGCGCCGCGCTCACGCCAGCGGCCTCCCCTTGCGGTCCTCGCGTGCGGATTCGAACGTCTTCTCGATGAAGCGCAGGCCGCATGCGCCATCCGCGAGGCGCGGGTAGGCCTGCCAAGGCGATCTCACCAACTACCCCACGCCTGACTTGCGGAGAAAGAGCTTGGAGTTGGGAGCTCATAGAGGCGTATCGATTGGCCCAAGCGTCGTGCACCGCGTGATGCGCGTTCCTCCCGGTGGCTCGCCAGTACGCCTCCGCGTCGCGCGGATCTATCGCGGCGCGAATCGATTGCCCTTTGATCCAGGCCGGTATCTGCAGGGTGTCTTCATCGCGCGTCAGGTAGCTGCACAGCTTCTTCGACAATGACAAGCGGAGAACGTTTGGGATCTGATCGCGCAATTCCCCGAGCAGGCGGTCTATCGAATCACCGATAAGCCCCGCGCATGCTCGGACTCTGACGTCGCCCATCACGGATTCCGAAGTGCCAACTCGAAATGCATGCCGTCGGGGCCGGTGCTGAAGTGCCCGCCCCAGGCGAAACCACACGCGTTGAAGAGCGGCACGATGCTCAGCAGCGATCCCGGCTGGTTCAACGCCGCGGGCTGGGCATTCATCGCGTTGGCCTGCGTGTTAAGGTCGATCGCGATGCCCCAGGTGTGGCGGCTCAGCGGACGGTTCGGGTTGGAGTCGATGTGGCGCGGCACGAAGGTGCCGCCGCAGTTGATGATCACATTGGCGGGGACGGTGCCTGCCGCGATGGCCGCCTGGATCCGGTTGAACACGTCGACAAAGTGCGGCAGAGCTTTCGCGTGAACGTGTTGCGGCTGCTGTGCTCCCAGCAAAGCGTGATTGAAATCAACGATCTCGTGCTGCGCCAGGCCCGGCTGGCCCGGCTTCGTCACCCGCACGGCGCCACCAGGCAGCGGTGTCGTCGCGATGTCGCCGTACAGCGCGCGCACCTCCGTCTCGGTCAGCACGTTGATCGTCCCGTTGGCCCGCACCGGCGTCGCGGTGGCGCTGGGGGTCGCGCCAGGCGCCGCGGCGGGCGGCGCAGCGGGGCTGAGCAGGTCGCCGATCTGCGCCGCGGTCAGTTCGCCATTGCTGGTGCCCTCGCGCCGGTCCTGCTGCCACTGCACGATCCGCAGCCGCGTGTTGTGGTCGAAGCTGCCGGAAGCCTCGGCGTCGGTCAGCCCCAGGGCGCGCTGCAGCCGCACGATCTGCGCGCCGTCCAGGTCGCGCTCGGCGGCATTGAGGGCGCCGGAGTCCGGTGATGTCGGGGACCCGGCGGAGCCCGTGGGCGTCGGGCTGGGCGGCGGCGCGGGCGCGCGAGTCATGGTGTCCGGCGGGGGTGCCGCGGTGCCATCACCCTTGGCCCCGGGCGTCGCCGGTGTGCCACCGCCACGCAACTTGACGAACTGACCGAGCAGGTCAAACCAGAACGGCGCACCCAGGCTGGCTCCGATGCCGACAATCAGCCAGCCCAGCAGAGCTTGCCACAGGCCATGGTGCAGGTCATCGGCGTTCCAGTGGCGCCACAGGAAGGGCGTCAGCTCGGTCGACCGGTCCGCTCCGCGCGCCAGCGCCTGCTGTTGCTCCTGGTACAGCTTGCGCAACTGGCGCGATGCGACGGCCGGAATGGGCGCCGCCGGATCCGCTGCGCGGCTGGCCGCCAACTTTTCGGCATAGCCGTCGGCCGGGGCGGACGCCGCCGATAGGGGCGAGGCTGGTGCCCCCACTTGTTGTCGGGCCTGGCAGGCAGCGTCGCAGGCCGGCCAGTTCGCCCAGCCCCACCCGATCGGCAAGCCGCTGCCGACGAGTTGCTGCGCGGCGCCGAGAGGCTCGCACAGCTTATCGACGGCGCTCCCGTCGCCCACACAGGCCAGCGACGCGCGTTGCATTGCGCTCCGGGCCTCGCGGCTCAGTGACACCTTCTGCGGCAGCATCGCGTCGCGTTCGTTGCGCAGGGCCACGTCGAGCCGCAGCAGCTGCCGCTTGACTGCGTCATGGACATCGCCCTTGGCGACCTGCTCCTTGAGTCCAGCGAGGTGCTCGTCAATCGCAATCGACGCATCGAGGATCGCCATCGGGTCGCTGCTCTGCGTGCTCAGCCGCTGGCGAAGCCTCATCTGATCCTGCAGATCCAGAAGGCGATCAAGGCTCGACCTGACGGCCTCGGCGGCCTTGAGTGACGCATGCAAGCGAGAGTTTTCGTTGGTGGCAAAGAGCCGCTCCTTCAAGGCCTGCATGGCCTGGTCGCTTTCGAGCGACTGCGGTGTCAGCGCGGCGGCAGGGGCCGATGCGTTCGCAGCGGGCGCCGAGGCCGCGGTCGCCTTGTTGCGGGGTGTCGCCTGCGCAAGTTGCTTGGCCATGGCTTGAAGCAATGCCAGCGACGAATCGCTGGTGGCGCTGGCCGCGGACGCAGCGGACGCCGGGGCGCTGGCTACGGCGGCATAGGCCTTGGCGGCATCCTGTGCGAGGCCTACGGTCGCCGCGCGCATGACCGGGTCGTTCCACAAGCGCGGTGCGATCACCAGTGGATTGAGGTTGACCATGTAGGCCACGAGGAAGCCGATCATCACCAGCCGCAGCTGCGTGTCGCGCCGATACCAGCCACCGGCACGCTCCTGCACACTGTCGTACCAGGCGCGCAGCCTGAGTTCATAGCTGGGCCAGTCGCCTTCCACGCCCTGAAGCAGCGAGGACAGCGTGTTCAACAACGCGGGCTTCGGCTGGCCGATATCGCCAGTGGCGCGCTTGACATCGGCGCTGGCCTTGACCGCGTTGAGCCAGGTCTGCGGATCGGTGGGGCGCACGCCCTGGGTTGCCATCTCGCTCAGCTTGCTGAGCAGTGCGGTGACGAAAACGTCGGAGGGCAGGTAGGACGGCATGTTCCGCTTTTCCGGCCCGCCCAGCGACTGCGAGACAAGCAGCGGGTGAGCGAGCAAGGCACGGGTGAACGGTGACGGCTGCGCGCTCTTCGTGAATCGCCGGCGCATCTGCCCCATGGTCACGTCGTCGTCGCCGAGCAGCGAGCACAGGCCCAGCAACAGTGAATCCCCCCGGCTCTTGCGCAGGCCGGTCCATATCTCGTTCAGCGTGCTGACGAGCAGGCTGCTGATCGCGAACACGAGCACCAGCCCGATGGCCACCTCGATGATGCGCATGTCCATGCCGATCTCCCGTCAGGCGATGTTGCGGTAGAAGATGTGATTGCCGATGCGAGCGCACTCGATGGCGCCCGGCGCTCGCGCCCATGCCGGCAGCGGCAGCGAGGCCGCGTGGTAGTGGGTCGCACCGTGTGTGTGATCGCTCAGTTGGCGCGCCGTCTCGGTCAGGCCGAGCAGGTCCTGCGACACTCGCCCGGCCAGCGCGAACAGCGCGTCCGCCTCGGTCACGGCCACCAGCTTGGGCCGGTTTGGATCGTTGGCGTTCCAGCAGCTGAACTGCCAGGCCTTCAGGCAGACCTCCTCCACCGTCCCGCCCCACCAGTGTTTGGACGCACAGCGGTTCAGCACCACCTGGCCGATGGCCGCCATACCCGCGCTCGCGTCGGGCTCGCCGCGCGCTTCACCCCACATCGTGCGGGCCATCAGGTCGCTCGCGCGTTGTGGCTGCACTACCGGCGGCACAGGAGCCGGTGGTGGAGCGATCAGACCTCGCCCTTCGTCCGGCGCCAGCAATGGCTGACCCCGAAGCACCAGCTCACAGCCGCTCCAGGCCAGCACGCGGTCGATCGGCGTAACGATGGCGTTGCCCAAGCTGCCTTCGGGTGCCTGACCCACCAGGAGGCCGACGAGACGCTGCTGCGTGTCCCAGACCGGCGCCCCGCTGTCGCCGGGCAGGCTGCCGCCGTCGATCTGGCAGCACAGCACGTCCGACAGGCCGTAGCGCAGCGGCGGGTCGCCCACCTCAACGTCGGTGTCGAAGCGATTCACCACCCGACCTGGCAGGTGGTGATGGCGGGTCAGCAGCCGCACCTCGTCGCCCGCGCGAGCATCTGCCCAGCCGAGCGGCCATTCCATTTCGTCGACGAGCATGCCCAACGCCGCTTCGTCGAGGCTCAGCAGGCCCGCGTCGAGGCGAACCCTGCGATCGAGGCGCGTGAGATCCGGCGACCAACTGTGTGCGCGGCCCTGCAGAACAGTGTCCTTGCGATCCAGCGCGGCGAGGCTGACGCGGTTCCCGAACTCGGCCTGCGGGTCGCCGCCGAGCACGTGTCCCGCGGTCAGGCCGAACAGCGCGCCATGGCCGCCAGTCGCCCCGGCCGTGCGCAGCACCGCGGTCAGTGTGCCTTGGCCAACCGAATGGTCGAGGTTCTCCGGCCGCAGCCAGGCGTGGGCCTGACCGGTGCTGCGATCAGGGCGTCGCACGGCAATCCCCGTTCATGACCTTCGCAAAGGTGCCGGCCGGCACGTGCTCTGGGTCAGGGCTCTCGATCTTGAACTTGTCCTTCAGGCAAGTCTTGAGGGCGGCTGATACCTCCTGCGCGCTCGGCGGCTGTGTCTTCAGGCCCAGAGCCAGGGCCATGACTTCGGTTGGGACCTTGCCGGCATCCACCGTCGCCCCTGACCCGACTTCCCTGGCCGCCACGGCCTTGATGGTGACCTCGCGCGTCAGCTTGCCGCTGCCATCGGTGAAGATCAGCGTCACCGTGCTGCCGTCCTCGGCGTCGGCCGGAAGCTTGAAGTTGAAAGAGCCATCAAGATTGCGCGTCAACCCCGCAGCGGCCTTGGCCTGTGGCGTGCCGGCCCCGCCGCTGACGCTGAAGTTCTGGCTGGCGCCCGGCGCGAGATCCAACTCGCTGACATCGGGCGACAGGCTCAGCACTGCCCCTGGCGAGCCCTGGCCACAGCGCTCCAGCGGGATGCGCGTCAGGCGCAGCCGCTGGTTGAGGGTTTCGAGCTTGCCTTTGAGCTCGTCACCGGTCTCTTGTGCCGACTGGATCTTCTGGCGCGCCTCCTTCAAGAGCGCTTCGGGAGGATCGTCGACCCTGGCTTGCAGCTTCGTGATCGACTTGCCCTCTGCTCCGCTCGACTGAGCTTTGCCGGCTGCGTTGGCCGCGCTCGCAGCCGGCGCTGGCGCTTCGGGCTTGAAGGCCGGCGCCGCGCTGAGCGCGAAAGCGGTGCCGCGCATCGCTTGTGCTGCGCTGAGCACCGAGGCCACATCGGGTTCGGTCTTCAGCACCTCCCGAGCCACCGACAGTTGCGTGTCAACGGTCACTTGGCGCAGCGAATTCCCCGCGTTGCCGAACACCACGGCCTGCTTCTGAGCCTGGGCGACCAGCCGGTGCAAATGCTTGCGCTGCCCGTCCAGTTGGCCAATCATGTGACCGATCTGCGGGCTGGGCTTCACTTCCTGGCTGGTGCCCGGCCGCGCCGCACAGGCGGCGTCGGTCCGCGCGCGCAGGGCGACACGGTCGTTGTAGGCCCGCAGACGGTCGGGGTCGGTGTTGGGCGGCTTGGCCAGCGGCGGGCTCGGGCAACTCGACTTGCGCCCGTCCGTCGACTCGACACGGGACACATTCAGCGCCGTCAGTTGCTCGATCAGCGAACTCAGCTCTTGCGCCTGCTTATCCGCTTTCGTGCTCAGCCCTTTGAGACTGTTGGCGGGAATGGGATCGGACTCGGCCATGGGCAGGAAGTCGGCCGGAAGCACGTAGGGCCGTGTCGCGGCCACGGCGCAATTGAGCGTTTCGACGCCGGCCAGGTACGCCAGTTGGCGCGGCTTGGAGGTCATCGTGCTGGAGTAGGCATACAGGCCCGAACCGACCACGCCCATGACCGCTAGGTCTTTGCCATTTGGATGGGTCACGCCGGTGATCAGCGCCAGCGCCGACAACGTGATCAACGCGGCGCTCGTCCCGGCGTTCAAGCCCGACTGATCCTGCACCGCCTTGACATACTGCCGTTGCAGCGCTTCAGCCTGTGCGATCGCGTCTTCGACCGGCAGGTTTGGAACGCTTTGCGGCTTGGTCGATGGTGTCGACACGGCGGGCTCAGGAGGCCTAGGGCCATCGCCGTAGTTGGGCGCTGCTACCGGGCGCGTCGGCGAAAGTTCCTCTGAGAAGATCTGTGGCTGCACCGTCGAGCAGGACGACACGCTCAATGCGCAAAGCAATGCCAGTGCTCGCGTCACCGCAGGCCAGCCGGCTGGAATCGAACGGCACATAGTTCCTCCCGTGCTAAGTCGGCGGACGCGACGAATGCAACGGACCAGGATTTACCACCGCTCTCCCAGCGTGGCTTCATCAGTCGTGAGGAGAT
>Ga0307510_10008124_pt1 | contig 12498 bp, 16 predicted proteins | sample 12_EM_MG_FD_207224 | JGI IMG/M metagenome (GOLD analysis project Ga0307510, IMG submission 207224) | Populus trichocarpa ectomycorrhiza microbial communities from riparian zone in the Pacific Northwest, United States - 12_EM | ecosystem: Host-associated > Plants > Roots > Unclassified | place...
ACAGCATTGGCATCCGGATCTGGCATTGGATATTTTTTATTCTGCTGACGGGTTCCATGACAACTGTGCTGTTGGCCTCCACTTTGTTCCGTACCCGAAACAACACGGCAATGGTGCAGGATCAGCTGCAACAAAAGGGCTTATCCACTACCACAGATCAGGCGCGGGCTGTCTCGCATGCTTTCAACGATAAGCTGTGGGAACTGCATACATGGATAGGTTACTTTGTTGCGGTTTTTCTTTTAGGCAGATTCATCCTGGAGGTTTTTCAGCCGTCGGATGAGCTGTTGAGGACGAAGGTCAGGAGGGCAATGGGCTTACGTCCCCTGTTGCCGGAAGCGCGCCACGTGAATGATCACTATATCCGGGTGAAGTTGAGCTATCTCCTATTTTATTTTCTTATCCTGGTGATGGCGGCAACCGGGCTTGGTCTGGCATTCGAAGACGTGGCCTTTTTCCGCTCGATCCGCGGAGGCATTAAACAGATACACAGTATCACCCAATATGCCATTTATGGATTTGTATTCTTTCATCTTGTAGGGGTGATCATCGCTGATGCAGGCTTGTATCCCGGTATTGTATCCGGCATGATACACGGTAAAAAGCGATTTTAACAGAACATAAATAAACCGGAAAACGTTGTAGGAGCAAAATTGCATCTAATTCGAATTATAGTCACATGATAAAATACCTGTGTTTCCTTTTTTTTGCCGGCCTGTCCTTACCTCCGAAATGGCATCTTAATCTTGAGGAAGCCAAAATGATAGCACAGAAAGAGCACCGTCATATCCTATTGAATTTCTCCGGGAGCGACTGGTGCGGACCCTGTATCCTGCTGCGGAAGGAGACATTCGACGATCCGACCTTTTTGGCGTTTGCCGACACGGCATTGGTGCTGGTTAACGCGGATTTTCCAAGAATGAAAAAGAACCAGCTGAGCAAAGAGCAGCAACAGCAAAACGATCAATTGGCCGATAAATACAACTCTCTTGGAAAATTTCCGCTCACCGTCCTGCTAAATGGTGAGGGAAAGGTTTTAAAGGAATGGGAGGGGAATCCAGGGATCAAACCAGCAGAATTTAGTCTCCAGGTAAAAGCAGTTATCGATGCCGAAAAAGCAACAGGTCTTTAAAAAGGCAATGAAATTGATGGGCAACCATTTCGAACTGAGTGTAGTTGGCCTGGAAGATGTCTGGGCAATGGAAAAGATCGATTTGGGTGTCCGGGAGATCCAGCGGATAGAGCGCCTGCTTACTACCTATGATGAAGACAGCGAAACCAGCCTGATCAATCGCAATGCCGGATCAACTCCGGTCCCGGTCAGCAAAGAGATTTTTGACCTTATCGAACGATCGATCCGTATATCCCGCATCACGCAGGGGGCTTTTGATATTACCTATGGGTCAATGGACCGGCGGCTCTGGAATTTCGATACGACTATGCAGCGTCTTCCCGACAAAGAGACCGCCCGGCAGTTGATGCGGCTGATCAACTACAGGAATATTATCCTCGATCCTGTCAACACAACGGTTTTGCTAAAAGAAAAAGGTATGCGCATCGGCTTTGGCGGCATTGGGAAAGGATATGCTGCGGAGCGGGCTAAGGCTGTAATGCGGGAGAATGGGGTCTCAAGCGGCGTCGTCAATGCCTCGGGCGACCTGACGGCCTGGGGTTATCAACCGGATGGAAATCCATGGACCATAGGTATTGTCAATCCGAATGCAGCCGGCCAGATATTTTCAATGCTTAGTGTTACAGACATGGCGCTCGCCACTTCGGGGAACTATGAAAAATATATAACGATCGATGGAAAGAGATATTCCCATACGATAAATCCGAGGACGGGTTTGCCCGTCACTGGTATAAAGAGTGTGACCATTCTTTGCCCGAATGCGGAGATTGCCGATGCCATGGCGACACCCGTGATGATCATGGGCATCCGGGCTGGTCTGGATATGATCAACCAGCTAAAAGATATAGAAGCCATTCTCATAGACGATGAAGATAAAGTATACAAATCCGATCATATTCATTTTTCTAAAACCACTTATTAATGAAAAGAACGATTTTTCTATCGGTATGCGCGGCCCTTTTCAGCGCCGGGATGATGACCGCTTGTACTCCGGTGAAGGAATATCAGAAGAATCGGCTTAACGACTCTGAGATGAGTCTTTCCAGCCGGAAAGTCGAAAAGAATGAAAGCAATTTCCAGTCCTACCGGGAAGGCGCTTCCGGCGCCAATGGCGGCAAGACAGGGGGTGGATGCGGCTGTAATTAATTCAATCAGGAAAAACACACATGAAAAAGATCTGTCTCACCGTCGTCGGCATGTACTTTATGCTCCTGCATGCATTTTCACAGGTTGCAACCGATTCGGCTGCTTTCAAACCCCGTAAGCTTAAACTGGACGAGGTCAACCTCGTTTCCAGCTATTATACCCAGAATGGAGACCATTCGTCGATCCGGGGAGGCATAGGCTCGGAGAAGGTTACCGACCTGGCTAATGGGCTTGAGCTGAAATGGGTGGGATGGGATGCCAAACAGCGAAAGAATACACTTACCGCGGGTATTGGCATTGACCATCATACTGCTGCTTCACAGGCATATATCTCAAAAACGGGTGCTTCCCGACGGACAGATGGACTTCGTCTGTATCCTTCCCTTGACTGGACCCGCGAGAATGAACGAAAAGGGACTTCCTTTAGCCTTGGCGCTTATTATTCCAATGAGTTCAATTACCAGTCTATCGGACTTAGCGCCGGGGCTACTAAAAAAATAAAAAATAACGGTGAGTTCGGACTTAAACTCAGCGGTTATTTCGACCAGGTGAAGCTGATCTTCCCCTCCGAATTTGAGCCGGCCGGCCCTTATGGCACGGGCGGCAGGGATAGAGAACATCCTGATTACGGCTCCAGTCCCCGTCAAACCTATACGGCCTCTTTCTCCTTTACGCAGGTCATCAATACCCGCTTGCAGGCTGCCTTCCTGCTGGACCTGGTAGAACAGCAAGGATACCTGGGACTTCCGTTCCACCGCGTCTTCTTTACCGACGGGACGGACTCCGTTGAAAAACTTCCTTCGAACCGCTTCAAGCTTCCCATTGGCCTTCGCCTTAACTATTTTCTCGGAGATAAGGTAATTCTGCGAGGCTACTACCGCTATTATACAGACAGCTGGGGCATCCAGGCACATACCGCCAGTCTGGAAGTGCCGGTGAAAGTGACTCCTTTCTTTTCCATCACCCCTTTCTATAGGTTCTATACACAGACGGCGGCAAAGTATTTTGCTCCTTATGAAGGGCATCTCCAATCGGATACCTACTATACCAGTAATTATGCATTGTCAAAGTTTTCGAGTAATTTTTTCGGAGCGGGTTTCCGGATCGCTCCTCCCAAGGGTGTTTTTGGAACACATCTCAGTTCCATGGAGATCCGTTATGGGCATTATACGCAGAATACTGATCTGATATCAGATATCATTTCACTGAATTTGCAGTTCAGGTAGATTTAGTTTGATTAATAGAAAGGTGGCAATCCTGATCACAATCACTCCGGGCGGTGACCAGCCTCATAGTGTGTCTTTTTTTATAGCAGTTACTTTATGAAAAATTGTTATGGAAAAGATACTGCTGGCGCTGGACGCGCATCAACTGGAAACAAACACCATTGACTTTGCCTGTTTTATAGCCAAGCTTACCGGCTCGAAGCTGACGGGTGTATTTTGGAAGACGTGCTCCAGGATGAAATGACCCATGTTACCGGTACAGCAAGACCGACATGTATTGGTCGCTCCAGCGCTTCCCGGTTAAAATCATCTATCAGGTTAAAGACCTTTATTTTCCTGCCGCCCTCCAGCACATCGTGCATAAAATCCATTGACCAGGTACCATTCATCTGATCAGGCACTGCCAGCGGCTCTTTGAGCCGATTGGGCAGTCTGCGCTTGAGTTTCCGCCTCAAATTCAGTTTCATCAGCTTGTAGACCCGTTTTACCCGTTTGTGATTCCAGGGCAACCCTTCCTTTCGTAACAACTTAAAGTACTCATCAAATCCGCGGGCAGGCATTTTTTCTGCATATTCCCCCAGTTTCTCGATCACCTGACTATCATCCTTCCGGGATTTGTAGTAGTAAGCCGTCTTGGACACCCGTAAAACACGGCAAATGCGACCTACAGGAAAGGTCCGATCGGACGCCAACGAAGCGGCTATCGTACTTCTTCTTCCAATTGTACAATGTGGCCTTGTGAATACCCATCTCCCGGCAAATTTCTCCCATGTCTTTGCCTGCTTCTTGATCCTTTAGGACTTTAATGATCTGTGCTTCCGTAAATCGATTCTTTTTCATGCGCCTTTCACTGTTTAAAGTTAACAATTTTGTCGTCCTTCAAACAGTCTTAATTCCTAATAGCTGATACCAGGTTGTTGGCGGAAATGGTATGACGGCACCCAACAAAGAACGAACGTTATTTCCCGACAACTTTCTTTCGGTGTACAATTCCCCAAGCTGAAAGATTGCTGATAATGGTTTGTAGCGTATTGCCATGTTCCGTAAGTTCATATTGAACCGTTATTGGTTGTGTATCTAAAACGGTTCGTTTGACCAGCTGGTTTATTTCTAATTCCTTTAATTCTTTGCTCAACATTCTGTTAGAAATTCCTTCTACATCATTCAAAATATCGGAAAATCGCCTTTTACCATAACAGCAAATAGACGAGATGATAGATATCTTCCATTTCCCGTTCAGCACGTCCATTGAATCCTGAACGGCTCTCATTCTTTTCTTTTGTTCCTGTTGGAACTCTTCTATTTTACACCCCATAATATTACTTGATAATGTTACTTAGTTACACCGATGTTACTGTTATTATCCAGTACAAAGTTACTAAAAATAACTTCGGTAGTCTACCTTTGTCGCTCAATCTTTAAAAAAAGAAATAATGAGTAGAATAAAAAACAAAGTAGCAGTTATTACAGGTGGTAATAGTGGCATTGGTTTTGGCATAGCCCAGGAATTTAAAAATGAAGGTGCTAAAGGAGTTATTGTCGGCAGAAATCAGGAAACATTAGCTAGTGCTGTATCTCAACTTGGAGATGATTTTATAGCCATAAATGCCGATGTAACGAACCTTGACGACCTGGAAAGAGTGTTTAAAGAAACATCTCAAAAATTTGGTAAAATAGATGTGATTGTAGCTAACGCGGGTGGTGGATCTGTAGGAACTGTGGCAAATCTAGGCGAAGCCGACTTTGACAAGACAATTGATTTAAACCTGAAAAGTGTTTACTTCACTGTTCATAAAGCACTGCCCTATATAAATGATGGGGGCTCTATTATTCTTATCGGGTCAAATGCAGCACATCGGGCATATCCGAATTTTACGCTTTATGGTGCTGCAAAAGCGGCTGTGATCTATTTCGCAAAAGGATTTTCAAGCGATCTTTTAGATAGAAAAATCAGAGTAAATGTTATAACACCTGGTACAACAGATACACCAGCATTTGAAAAGTTTGTTCCTGCAGAACAAATTGAAGCTATAAAAAAACACTTTGCAAGTGAAATGCCGACAGGCAGAATTGGGCAACCATCTGACATTGGTAAAACAGCGGTTTTCCTGGCTTCTGATGATTCTTCGTTTATGCTTGGTGCTGAACTTCTTGTTGATGGTGGTATGACCTATTTGGCTAAGTAATTAGCCTCACACTGGCGCGAGTTTGTAACTCGTGCCATTAAATATTAAAAATAGTTTTCAAAATGAGTAAATCAGAAAACAAAGTTGTGAGATACGCAATTATCGGCTTCGGCAATATCGGCAAGGCCCTGGCCAGGGCGTTTGCCCGAAACGGCATCGAAGTATCCGTTGCAACCACGCGCGACCCGGAAAGCTTTGCCTCCGATGCGGCCGCAATTGGCCCCGAGATCATACCCACAACCCTGGCGGAAGCCGTCAAGGCGGCTGTGATCTTTTTGGCTGTCCGCTTTGAATCCCATCCGGATGTCGCAACGGCACTGCCCACCTGGCAGGGAAAGACCATCGTCGATGTGACCAATGCCTACGGAGTGCCCCCCGAGAAGCTGGGAGGACTGCCTTCTGCCAGGTTCGTCGCGCAGGCCTTTACTGGTGGAAAATTGGTTAAGGGCTTCAACCATCTGATCGCCGCCATTCTCGACCAGGATCCGGCCGTACATGGTGGCAGAAGAGTTGTGTTCCTTTCGAGCGACGATGACGGCGCAGCAGCGGAGATCGGTACGCTTGCAGAAAATCTCGGTTTTGCACCAATCAAACTTGGCGGGCTTTCGGAAGGCGGACTGCTTGTGCAGGCGCACGGAAATAGCTGGGGTCAACTGATCTTTAAGGACCTGGTCAAGTTCGACTGATGTAACGTGATGCAAATCTTAAATATTAGAAACAATGAGTAAATTAAAAAACAAAGTAGCGGTAGTTACCGGTGCTTCAAAAGGAATAGGTGCCTCTATCGCAAAACATTTTGCCGCGAGGCATAGCCATTGCGGTACAAGCCGATGTATCGAATGAAGCCGATGTAACCAGGTTGTTTGAAGAAACGAGGAGGGCTTTCGGCACGTTGGACATTTTGGTAAACAACGCGGTCTTTCAGCAATTTTTACCTATTGAACAGGCATCGGCAGCAGCTTTTCATCAGCGTTTCAACGTCAATGTTCTGGGTTTGCAGGGCGTCAAACAGATGAGGAATTTGATAGGGAATTGCTTCGGCAAAAATTACTGATCGTCAGCTTGTTACAGGAGAAGAAGTTTTTTGGAGAGAAAGAGATCGCGGCCATTATGCGTTTCCTCAACAATTATGTACATTTTAAAAAGCCGGAAAACAATCGTATCTTAGTGAAGAAACAGATAAGAGAACAGGTAAAACAAATACTATGGGTATTTTAGAGCAACTGATCGAAATTAAATCCCAGGAGGCAATGGAAAAGGGTCTTGAGGAAGGGAATAAAAAGGCGGTAAAAGCCTTTTTAAGCAATACTGAATTTTCAGTGGAGAGGATCGCGTCTCTCGTCGATGTACCTGTTTCCTTTGTTGAAGAGGAGAAGGAGTGTCTTCGTAAAAAGTAGCGGATCAAATCATTTCAGAAATACATTTTAAGATACTGCCCGGTTGCCGGGCTTTTTTTTTGCTTCCAGGTAATGTCCCGAGCAGACGGTGAGCTTTTAAGTATCTTAGAACGGTTTGGCTATTTGTTGTCAGAAAAGCTCAAATAGCTGACGAGTGTGGTTCAATTAAGGCTTCGCTGCCGGAAAAGGGATCGGTGATTTCCCAAAAGAGCCTTGCCACGTTCATGGTGGAGATCTTAGAGCAGCCGGAGAGGTATGTCGGGGAAAGTTTGGGGGTTAATAAGCCGGAGTCGTGAGCCAGACCGCGGCGAGTGCCGCCAACAAGGCTGCTGTCATGACGAGCGCACCGATCTTTAGAAAGCTCCAGGCGCTGACGGTTTGCCCCTCGCGGCGCAGGGCTACAAGCCAAAGGATGGTCGCCAGTGAGCCGGTGATTGACATGTTCGGGCCGAGGTCTATGCCGATCAGCACGGCGCGCTGAACCATACCCGGTAGCTGGGCAGTTTGCAGCACCTGGCCGGAGATCAGACCCACGGGCAGGTTGTTCATGAGATTGGAGGCAACGGCTACGCTGACACCGCTTCCCCAGGCGGCTCCTGTGGCGGATTGGCCGGCGCCGCGGTGCAGCCATCCTGCCAGCACGCCGATCAACCCGGTTTTTCCCAACGCTTCCACGATGATGAATAAGCCGGCCACCAACGGAATGACCGACCAGGAAATACCTTTGATGACCGTCCATGGCGTTTTTTTTGTTCGGAAGAGCACGATGCCGGTGGTGAGTATGCCGGTGATAGCTGTGGGCAGGCCGAGCTGCAAGTCCAATCCTGATGCCAGGAGCAGGGCGGCGGCTGTTCCGGCGATACCCCAGAGCGCGAGTTTTCCACCGGGCGAGAGTATGGGTTGCGGAATATCTATGGCAATCTGCTGGCGAAGGTGTTTGCGTTGTGTCCACCGGAGCGTGAGAAAGGTGACAGAGATGGAAAAGAGGGATGGTACGGTGTATTGTATCAGCCATAGGACGAGGGGTGGCATATGGCTGCCATAGATGACGAGATTGGCGGGGTTGGAGATCGGCAAGACGAAGGAGGCTGCGTTGGCGATGAAGGCGCAGATCAACAGATAGGGCAGGGGCCGATGTACATTTGCCACGCGCATTGCGGCTGCTACCGCGGGCGTGAGCACTACTGCCGTCGCGTCGTTGGAGAGAAATATGGTAACGAGGGTTCCTACTCCGTAGATCAGCAGGAAGAGACGCCGGGGTGAACCTTTTGCCCGCCTGGTGGCATGGGCTGCCAGCCAGTCGAATAGTTTCTCCTCTCTCGCCGTCTCGGCCAGCAGCATCATCCCGGTCAGGAAGAGGTATACATCGGTTCCATTGCCGATGCCCCGCAATTCTTCAGATATCGTGAGTCTTCCCGTTATCAGCAGCAATAATGCGCCGGCGACTGCCCAGACCGCTTCAGGGATACGGAAGGGCCGAATGATGACCGCGCCGATGGAGATGACTGCAATGATCCAGATCGTTATGTGTGTCATGGTTTGTTGTTCCTGTCGGAACCGGGTTGTGTTGCCCGGATCCCGTTGTCACAGCTTTTCTTCAGCACGCGAAAATACAGACACCAAAGGACAATGGATGCGAGGGCAAGGGCTCCCAGCAACAAAAAGGTGGAAGGATAGCTAATGCTCTGTGCGAGCCAGCCGCCGATGGCAGGGCTCAAAGAGGCGCCCAGGCCCTGTACTGTCATTACGGCGCCCTGTCCGATGTTGATCCTGCCTGTTCCATTCAGGATGCGCGCTACCAGGCCGGGGACTGCCACGCTTTGCAGTCCTGCGCCGATGCCGTCCAGGATCTGTACCGGGTACAGCCCGGTATGATCGATCCAATGTGCTGCGATCAAGCCCCGGATCGGGAGGGCCAAAAAAGAGATCAGCATGACCAATGATACAAAAAATGCCATTATATGCTTTGCAAAATCGTTGGCTATTAGAGAAGATACGGAAGGTGGTCAAGGAGAATGAGACCGGCTATCTGCTGCCCTTAAAGACTAAAATCGACAATATCGGTAGCTATGATGTTGTATTTGTGGGTTTCCCTACGTGAGATATGAGCCGGTGATCGACAGGTTTGGGCCGGGGGCTACTCCGGTCAGCACGGTGCGCTGAACAATGCTTGGTAGAAGCTGGCCGGTTTGAAGCAAGTGATGCCTATTTCACGATCATCGTTAGAGTCTGGGTCGTATGCGCGCTGAAATATCCCAGCGTTGCCGGGCTGATATTTGTCGGCGGGTTTGCAGGTGCGACGGCTCCATTGAAATTGTTGGCTTGTTGCGACTCAAGGGCGAACCAATAGGTATACATCTGCCGGTCGATGCACTGCATCTCCACGGTCACTGTGTCCCCCGGATAGATATCAAGATCCTGTTCCAACAGGTCGAAGCTGACGAGACGGCCATCTGTCAGCTGGTCGTCATAAGTAAACACGCTTTTGACCTGTATGCCGTTGACCCATTCAATAAACCGGTACTGGTTTTGAATGCCCGGAGGGTCCTGATAGTGAACCGTAATTACCTTTTGATCCCGCCCGTCCTGGTGACGGTTCAACGGCCGGTTCTGTTCAGTCAGGGAGTCCAGCCGGACGCGGGAGGGCATAGTCGAAGCGGCGGAATAATCCTGTCCATCGACGCGCACCTTCAAGGTATAGGTTGCTCCTGCCTTTCCAGCAAATGCCGTGCTTCCATAGGTGCCGGGCTGTGTCTCTGAAAACACATAGAGGTTGCCTGCATCGTCGGCTACCGAAATATCCGCCCCTGTGACAGGGGGATAATCATTGGTTGCGGCAAAGGCGACATTCCGTCGCAGCACGATCTGCTGAACGGTGTCCTTGCCGGTAATGTTCCCCTCCATGTCGAGCTGATCAGGGGCATCATCCAGCTTTAGCTGGATCACCCTGGTGCAGGAGAAGCAAAGAATCAGCAGGGAGAGAGAAAATATATTTTTCATCATTTAAAATTTAAAGTTCCAGCTGACAGAGGGTAGGGGTCGGGGGAACAGGCTCGTCTCGACTGCCTCAGTCGTATTAATAACCGTCTTACTGTCCCTGAATGTGATCGTGTAGGGGTCCCAGTGACCGTAGACGTTGTAGATGCTGAAGGTCCAGCTGCTTTGGTAGTGCTTATGAGGGTGTCCTTCCCAGGTGGCACTTACATCCAGCCGATGGTTAGCCGGTTCCCGAAAGCCGTTGCGGCCCGAATAGGAAAAGGTCGTGAGGCCGCCGTTGACATACTTGCCTGTTGGATAACTGACGGCGTTGCCCGTGCTATAGATGAATGTTCCGGATAATGTCCACCGGGTGTTCAGCCGGTAAATGCCCACTACTGATGCATCGTGCGTCCGGTCATAAGAAGCGGGAAAATATTTACCTGTATTGATCGCGGCGAACTTGTCTTCCGTACGGGACAAGGTATAGCTGATCCATCCGTTGAGGCGTCCAAACTTCTTCTTCAGATAAAGCTCCAATCCATAAGCACGTCCTGATCCAAACACAAGTTGAGATTCAATGTCGGAGTTTGCAATTAAGTTGGCGCCATCCTTATAGTCGATCTGGTGTTGTAGGGTTTTGTAGTATACCTCGGCAGAGAACTCATATTGATTCTCCTTAAAATTCCGGTACCAGCCGGCGGCCACCTGGTCGGCGATCTCAGGGCGGATATTATTACTGCTCAACACATATATATCAGTCGGATTAAAGGTGGTCGAGTTATTCAGCAAATGGATGTTTTGCGTGTTGCGGTTGTAGGAAATTTTTACAGAATTCTCATCATTCAATTGATAGCTGGCTGAGAACCGCGGTTCGAAGTTCTGATAGGTCTTTACCAACGATCCTGACGACCAGGTGGCAGAGGAAACAACGGCACCTGTCCCGTCATAGGTCCTGAAGGTCCCCGGCCCGAGGAGGGCCACCCCACTGAACCGAAGCCCATAGAGCAGGGTCAACCGGGAGGAAACCTTAAAGTCATCGCTTATGTATACTGCATTCTCAAATCCGTAGCGTTTCTCCACGCTGGTTGGGTTAATACTTGAGACAGCAGAAGAACTTATGTCTCCGGGAGCAATACCATGACGCAGGATATTAAACCCGAATTTTACCGTATGTGCCGTTGACAGGGTATATTGAAGGTCCTCCTTGAAATTGATATCGTTGATGGTAGAAGTAGACGTAAAATCGTCATTGGTCAGAAAGCTTTCCGCCTTGTAATGATAATTACTGAAGATCAGGGAGGTGTTGGAAAACAACCGGTGGCTGAAAATATGATTGAACCGTAGGGTGCCCGTCGCGTTACCCCAGTTCGTTCCAAAAGTATTGTTCAGACCGATATCGTCGTGTCCGAAATAACCAGACAGGTAGATTGCATTCCGGTTGTCAAAATGGTAATTCGCCTTTGCGTTGAGGTCATAGAAGTAGAGCGAACTGCCCTTTATGACCGAATCCTTTGACAGTCGGGTGAACAGGTCGATATAGGTACGCCTGGCGCTGACAAGGAAAGAACCCTTATCTTCTGTGATCGGCCCTTCTACTTTCAGCCGGGAGGAAATAAGGCCAAGACCGCCTTCCACCCCGAATTCTTTGTTATTCCCATCCAGCATTCTCACATCCAGGACCGAAGACAGCCGCCCGCCATATTCGGCCGGCATCCCCCCCTTGCTCAGGCTGACATCTTTGATCGCATCGGAGTTGAACGTCGAAAAGAAACCCAGCAGATGCGAGGCATTATATACTGGCGCCTCATCCAACAGGATGAGATTCTGGTCGGATGCTCCACCGCGAACAAAAAATCCTGTGTTGCCCTCACCGGCCGCCTTTACACCCGACAAAAGCGAGATCGTTCGCAACACATCTTTCTCGCCGAAGAGCACAGGGACATTTTTGATCTGCGCGGTGCTGAATTTCTCGCTGCCCATTTGTGGAGACCTCAGTTGGTTACTGTTAGGCCTGTTTGCGCCTACAATCACCTCCTGCAATTCTTTTCCCGACACCAGCGCAATAACTATCGTAGTATCGTTGGTCAGCGACAGGGGCAATTCCTGCGTACTATACCCGGAAAAGCTCACCATCAGCGTATATCTGCCAGCCGGCGCGGACAGAGAATAAAATCCGTAGGCATTTGCTATCGCTCCGCCTGCGCTGAACTCTTTTATCCTTATGGTAGCACCTGCAAGCGATTCTCCACTGGCGGCTGCCTTTACCGTTCCGCTCACCGTAACACGGCGCTGGGCCATCGCCCCGTGGCACAGAAACAAAGCAAATAACAGCTTCAGACTCTTTGACCCGAAGGGATAAAGATTACCCATGATTTAATTTTTGACGATTGCGGTTGCCGGATCGCGTTGAAGCCGGTGAAAGCTGAAATAAG
>Ga0307510_10008125_pt1 | contig 12498 bp, 8 predicted proteins | sample 12_EM_MG_FD_207224 | JGI IMG/M metagenome (GOLD analysis project Ga0307510, IMG submission 207224) | Populus trichocarpa ectomycorrhiza microbial communities from riparian zone in the Pacific Northwest, United States - 12_EM | ecosystem: Host-associated > Plants > Roots > Unclassified | place...
TTAAAGCAGTGATAACTTCCCCCATCTAAATCTTTTTTTCGGAGAAAAAGTTCTCTCCAATGGTTTTACTTTGTCCATTATCCAGAGTCTACTTGCCTTTCACAATATTGAAATAAATGCTTAACTTTCCTAGCTATCGTTTAAAAATTTAGTCTTTTCAATTGAAAGATCAGGATAGAAAAGTGAGATGCAAGACTGGACAGACATTGATATTTAGCCGAGGGTTCAAGACGGCCCGTCATGAGAAATTCAGGGCATCCTACGATTCGGCAAATTAATCTGCGAAGGAATTTTTATGATTGTTAGAGAGGCCTCAATTTATAGAGTTCCTTACCCCTCTGCTGGGACCTTCGCATTGTATCAGAGTTTACAGACATGACAATTTCAAGTATAATTATACATGTACGAAAATCAGATCTGTGAACTGAAAATCACAAGAAATAGATTACAGTTCATGCGAAATCTGTCATTCGATTCTAATTTTCGAAGGCAAACTTGGACAAGGAGTGCACTTTTATAGCACCCCCTCCATAGGTACCTTCGTTGCAAAAACTTTAAATCCACTCCAGACAAGACGATAGAAGTAGAGGATATCATAGATGCTCAGTGAATACGAACCAGAAAAGGACTCATCTTGGGTGGAGGCTATGAACCCACCACACAATCAAAGGTTTTTTACCTACTGTTCTATCATCATCGCATCTACTGGAATCACGCAACATGACAATACAGAAGAGAGAAAGAAGAAAGGCGGCCACGAAGTGCCAAACCCTAGCAAATTGTCTGATCTTTCACACAGAATGGAGAGCTGGATAGCTCTTTATATAGCAGAGAGCGAGAAAAAATCCGATGTATCTCGATCGTTGGATTCGATTGTTATGCGAACTTATTAAAATCATACAGCCGCTGTAATTACCCTAAAGGCCTTGAAAAGCACCACACACACACACACACACACACACACACACACACATATATATAAAGGTTTTCTTTTTAAGATGGCAATTTGAAATTTTAATTTTAAGGGAAAAAAAGACCTTTTATTTTAAAAAATATTTTTTGAGTGATTCAACCGGTAAAATTAAACTGAAAAAATCATAAATTAATAGTGTGAGTTTTTTTTTTTTTTTTTGTCTACATGAAAACTCATTCGGATGTTACTCAAAGTTTCACATTTTTTTATTCATTTTGTAAAGATTCACCTATTGATAGTTATTTTTTAAAATAAAATCGAACATTTTGATAGATTTCCTAATCTCTCACATCCCGTTTGAGTATTTAAAGTACAAAAATCAAAATTACAACCGAATAAATCAAAATTACAACCGAAGAAAGATTAAAATGAAGTGGCATTTTGAGATTTTATTATTTTATTAAAATCAAATCATATACTGAGTTTTTTATAAATAAATTTAAATTTAAATAATAATTTATTATAATTTTTATATTTAAAATAAAATATTAAATCATATAATAAGTTCAATTATACTATTTAAAATACCTATAAAAATTAATTGAATTGACAATTTTAACTATTTTATTCTTGATTTAGAAATTATTTTTGTTATATAAATCTTATATTAATTAATTGAATCGACATATAATAAGTTCAACCGAATAATTATTTTTGTTATTTTTTGGTACAATAACCCTTATATTTATTTAAAATAACATAAACTTTAGATATTTTAAGAAGATATAAACATACCAATTTCATATTGATTGTTTATTGAAAAAATTTCAAAACATATATATCTGTTAAAAAAAACTTTTTGATCACGATCTTTCCATTGAATTATTTTTTTGTTGCAATGAAACTTATATTTAAAATATAGGTATTAAAGAAAATATAAATAGACCTATTTTATATTATTTTTCTATTAAATATTTGTTGAAAAAATTAAAAAAAAGACATATATTTGTTAAAAAAATCAATCAAAATATTTTTATTGGAATGTTGAGAAAAAAAATTTCTACAAATATTCCAATAAAATTCTTGAGTTTTCTCAAATCAAACTTAAATAAAATAAATATCTAACCAACACAAATCATATTATCAAAACAGACAATCAAATGACTCAAATAATTTTAACAATATTAATAATTCAAAATAATACCATAGTTTTTTTATTTTAATAATTCAAAAAATATCACTTTACAAATAATGCAACAAGAAGGTTAAACTTCAAAATAAGTTTTTGAAAATTGCAACCCCCCAAATCTCAAGTCCTGAGCTTGTCACACTGTCACCTCCAATGTCCCATTTGTGAATCACTTAGTTACCTTTCATTGCTTTCAAAGCTTGACCTTGATGGCAACAATCTCTCTTAAATGTCTCCGAAAGGTATCGTGCTACTGCCAAACCTGAAGACTTTTGATTTATCAAGAAATATGCCTTGTTCTGGGACTTAGCCGGAATTTCCAGTAGACAAGCACTTAAAAGTCTTGTCTTTATGCTTCTCGAGTTTTATGGAGAAATCCCAGATTCCATTGGTAATCTTCAATTTTTTTACTGAACTGGACTCAAGGAATCGTACTCTCTCTGGATTGATACCTTCTTCTCAAGCCTAACCCATCTTATTCACTTAAAATTCTCATGCAACAAGCTTCTTGGATGGATTCCGTTCCTTCCACCGTTAAAAAAAGGCCCGAGAGTACTACCCGATACAATAAACCATGTTGGGTTAGCAAATCCAGGCTCTCTTTCTACTGAGAGCAGTTCAATGGAGGCGACATTGAACTCGTCGCTTTTTGAGCTTCCTTCCCTGGAGAGATTGCTGCCAAGTCAAAACAGCCTTGGTGGTGTCCTGCAAGATTTTTAACGAGCATATTTATCGCCCTGAGTGTTGTTGATCTGCATCAACAATTTCGAAGGGCATGTCTCTGATTCATTTCTTGAACTTCAGAATCTTACTGGATTCAAGCTTTTCTCCAACAACTTCAGTGGTGCCATCAGTTTAAGCATGAGCAAGCGCGGTGAGAGCCTCCCATTCCATCAGCTATTCGATAATATCCAATTGACTATTTCCTATTCGAGCAACTTAAAACTACCCCAGCTTCAAATATTGTGGTGCATTCATGAATCACCGTAAACTTTATTTTTAAGAGAACAAAACTAGCTGCAGCTGCACGTAAGACAAGATGCAAGTTCAAGCAGCATGAACCACCAACATTTGGTTCTTTAACATTTTTTTTATGTATAGCTGAGTTATTTTTAATTTAAATTAGCAATTTTTTAGAATAAAAGGTTTTTAGAAAATCAAAGTTAAAATGAGTAAAATAGATAGTGGCTTTGAATTTCATAAAATAAAGTTTATTTTGACCCAATTTTTTTTTGTTTATAAATGATCAATCCTTTTAGTTTTTAAAATTTTAATTTTTATACCAAGTTCGTTGGGTTGGATTGAAAATTAGAGAACCAAAGTTAAAATAACAAACAAAATAGGTGTTGGCTTTAAATTTCATAACAAGAGTTTATCTTGATCCCCTTTCTTTTTTTATTTATAAGTGATCGGCCCTTTTAGTTTTTAAAAATTTAATTTTTGTAGCAAGGTTTGTTGGATTGGATTGACAATCAGCGAACCAAAGTTAAAATAACAGGTAAAATAAGTGGTGACTTTAAATTTCACAACAAAAGTTTATTTCGGTTCCTTATTTTTTTTTGTTTATAGGTGATTGTTCCTTTTAATTTTTAAAGATTTAATTTTTATATGAAAGTTGATTTCCCTTCATTTTTTAGTTTTTTTATGAGAGGAGAGAGGGAGAAAGATTACTGTTAAATTCCAGTATAGAAAAAAAAGGTTGTTGTTTATACCTGTTTCAACCACCAAAATGATTGAAATTGGTGTTGATGGGTTCCTTTAAGTGATGAGAGTCTTATAATGGTTGCTTTGAACATAATATCACTTAAAAAATATATTTAAGTCAAGGATGAGGGAATTTATTCATTTTGATTTTGTGACTTTAGCTGTTTTTCAAGTTTATTGGGTTGCTAGATTGGTTTCTACAAGTTTTAAGACTGGTTTTTTAGGTGTTTATGGCTTTAAATGAGTTAAAAAATAGTTTTGTTAGGTTAAAAATTTATAGCCTCGATTTTCTGACCATCACAATGGTGCCTGAAATCCAAGTTGGAAAACAATGCATCGCTTGTCTGTTTTTTTAAAAAAAACATGATAAGGGATTAACGACTTGTTGTCTATCTCTTTGAACAAGAATAGGCCCAAGCGGATAACCTAGGCTTAAAGGCCCACGTGTTTGGGTTGTTTCTTTTACACTGGCCTCTTTCTTAGCCTTTTTTTTAGATACAAATTTATGAAAATAAAAACTAACCCGGTTGATTCCATGATCCAGATTGCAAGTTTGGTGAATTAAGCCACAACATCCAACTTATTTTTTTTATTTAATACCCTTTTCATCTCTTAATTTAAAAAAGAAAAATGCAATTACACCATTTTTTTATCGATTGTTTGCCTTTGCTATCTTAATCTGGCATGCCTGTCATGTTTTTTTTTTTAAGAAAATATTTCATATAAAAAAACACATGTTTTTTATTATCATATAAATCTATTAAATAAAAAAATAATTTATGAAATAAAATTTATATTAAATCTAATGATATGCATGACTTGTATCAAGAGTTTAATTGGTTGACTCAAGTTCATTTATTTTTTAAAAAAATTAATTTATTTTAAATTTTATTTTTTAATATTGAATTAATTTGAAATTTAGATTCTTTATTAATTTTTTTTAAGATTATTCCTGCAACTTGTGCATGTCAATTTGGAATGTGTTTCTTTTTTGATGCTAAATAAAAATATCATTTCTTCCTCAATTGATTTTAAATTAATGATTATTTTTTTTTTAAAAAAAAAAGAAATGTTAACAAAATCTATTTAAAAAAAAAAAAACAAATTTTACTCCATCGCTTAGCAAAGACCAATGGGCTAGTAGCAACTATACTGTTTTGCACTGATTAACTTTACTATTTGACATTTTAAAAATAGGTTTTTTTTTTTATAAAGATATGAGAGAGTTTCCAATAAGGATATAAATATACGGCAATTATGTGGATTGCATACCGAAAGAAAAGGTAGTCAGTTTCCCCAAAGAAAAAAACATAATAGTAGAACAAATAAACATAATTATTTATTTTTTTAACTTGCTTTAAAAACAATAAAACAAAATACTCTGTATTTTCTTCCCGACCCCGTCTACGGTCTCCAATGGCGGTAAGAATCACAAGAGGCAAAGTTTGATTGCCAAATAAAATCACATAACAACTCAAAGGGGGGCAAACTATAACTTCTATCACGTAACGCAATTTATTCTCTTCCCCCCGACAAGTACTACGAAATTATTTTTATTATTACTACTCTTTTCATTAAAAACCAAATCTTCTTCTTTTAACACCTTTCCATTTCAGATCTACCAACAGAAACAAAAACCCCAATCTTCTCTCTCACGCTAAATTTACCAAACCTCAGCTACAACTACAATTGATTTTTATTTGATTTTTGGTTTGTTTGAGATTTGTGAATGATGTGGAGCTCCATTGCGAATTTGAAGCAAAACCTTGAAAAGATTGCACTTGATGTTCATGACGACGATGAGGATCTCGAGATCCATGCTTCCACCAATGGCTACGATTCGTCGGTATCTGATCGGAGGAATTCTCACCGTTTCGCGCATTCGAAGTCGGTCTCACCGTTTCCTACTGCGAATGGGAATGACTCACCGTACAATTTTGAGGTATTTGTTGTTCAATGTGTTTTCATGATTTAATTATTGATGACGGTTTTTTTTTGTTATTGGAACTGCAAGAACTTGTTATTGATCCCTGCTGGTATCAATTTCGATCAAAAATCAAGGAATGGAAATATACGAATTATCGTGTTAATTAATTAGAGATTTTATGATCCCCACTTCAGTCAGTTGTAAAGCGTACTGCATTTTAGTGCGTAATCGCCAAATCATTGACAACTTTGTAATAACGTGCTAGAAAGCAGGCGAGCTTCGGTCTTGCTCGAGACTCGTGGCTGATTATTTGAAAAGTATTTGGACCAACGATAGCTGTAAATGGAAGTAATTTAGGCTGAAAATGTTTATTTGTGAAGAAAGGTTAAGATGAGTTGATTTGCATAAGAAGTTTATGTTGATAGCATTCTTGTTGTGGCTTGTGTGGGGTGTTATGTAACGTGGAATATGTGGTTAGTTGATTGGTTTTGCTATAGAGATATATTTCTTTCTTTCTTTCTTTCTTCTTCTTGTAGATTGAACAGTACAAAGCACAAATCAAAAGGCACCAGGAATCTGAGGCGGAGATTAAAGCATTATCTGTGAATTATGCAGCTATATTAAAAGAGAAAGAGGTACATGATCAATCTTTGTTTTGTTTTTTTTTTTTTTGCTGCAGAAATTCAGTAATTTTTTGGCTAGTTTTTTATTCCTGCTTATCATTATGTCTGAAACATCAAAATTGAGAAATAAGTACCGATGAATGACAGAAAAACCTTTAGCTTTCAGGTGCAAAGTGCACTCTGATAGTTAAATGCCATGTCCTTTTTATCTTTGCTGTACATGCACATTCTATCGAAGGAAATAATATTTACTGGCAAGAGACAACATGTCCAGAATTGATATCAAATGCATTTCATTTTGCAGTTATCGACCACCATGTTCTATTTGCTCATTTTAGGGTTTCGTTATTAAATTCATGTTTTTCATGATTGTCTTGGAGTCTAGAGTATATTTTTGGCTTATTAACTCTCAATTAACATTAACTAGTTTCCATTAGTTCTATGTTCAAGGGCCTTTGACAAATTAAATCTGTTGCTCTTCTATCCCAATGTTACAGGATCAGATTTCTAGATTGAACCAAGAAAATGGTTCGTTGAAGCAAAATTTGGATGTGACAAAGGAGGCTCTTAATGTGTCTAGAAATGAGCATCGAAGAGCATCAACAAGTAGCATCAAGGTGGTTATTCAAATCTCAATTAAAATGCATTATTTGATTTGAAAGTTTAATCTGTTTAGTTACTCATTATTGAACATGCACTATGAGTTCCACAGTATTTTGGTAAGTACTGATCATCTCTGTTGCTTTGCTTAGATTATATCCAAGTAAACTTGAGAGCTTGATACTGTGTGATGTTATTTTTTCTGCAGTTATAGTGCATGATTTATGACCTATAGGAAAAAGGCAGTTTGTATTCATGTGGTATGTCTTGTTACACGGTTATCTGACCAGCTTACCCCCTCTTTACTGAGTTGTTTCTTAGTTGTCCCATGAAGCTTGCCCAATTAATATTTGTAGAAACTTGGTATCAGCCAATTGAGTACTTTGGTGGGATTTAGCGTGATACAGTTTTGACCACCTTAACATTTTGAACAGAAACAATGTGTGATGATCATTTTCATTCTTTGTTTTAGTTGTCCATCATATGATCTGCGTGAGGTGCTAGTTAGGATCGAAAATGTAAACACTTCACTTGTAACATGACCTGACAGCAAATATCAAAAATGATATTACATGACTTCTTTACTACTTCGATCTATTTACAGTGAAACTAAAGTGAAGCATAGGTTTAGTTTACAATGGATTGTTGATCTTAGTGTTTGCCTATATCAGAATTATGCCGGCCTTACGTATGTCCTTTGTCCATCATGACATAAGCTGTCTTGGAAGGCACCTTTTTAATCTAGAATTTGACCTGCCTCTCGTTCCCTATTCAGCTTTTGGCTTTATTGTTTTGTGCAAAATATTTGTTTCCGAGTATGATTCTTCTACTATGGGATTGAAAATACCATGTTCTATGTTTTGTATTGTTTTTCCTTCGAACAAGCTGAAAAGTACAGGCTGATATTTTTACAGGAAAGTGGCGACCAATCACCCAAACGACCACATAGACCTGCAACTCAAGCAAAAAACCGTGGTGGAAATCAAATACAAAACAGAGTCTTTCCAAAACATGATGGAATGGGCAATGGAATATTACATGATGTTCATCCTGATGTGATTCAGAGTAAGATGGAAACCAAGAAGGACAAGGTAATGACACATTGCACCCTGTTCTGTCATGTAAGAATATGCCTCTGGGAATTTTGTAAGATGATTGTTATTGTCAGTTGTTGATTGCCTTGCCTGCACCACTTGGTTCATAAATTTCTGAAATTTAAATTCGTGGATGTAACCCCCCCTCCGCCCCTCCTTTTTTCACTTGTATTACATTGCAAGTTCTTTTTTTCCTATTGTTTTGGTGCGTTATAATTGACTGACAAACGAACTCAGCAGTAGATTACCCTTTTTGTACTTGTCTACTTGCAGATAGTGTTTTTCATTATGTATTTGTTCTTTAAATGAACAAACTTGACAACAGATATATGAATGCTTTCTAGGAGCTTGCAGATTTGCTGGAGGAGAAAAATAGGTCTCTGGCAGCAATGAAAGCTACTCATGAGTTGGAAATAAAAGAGCTAAGAACTGAACTTGAAAAAGAACGCCGCAAATCAGCAAATATACAGATAAAATTGCAAGGTGTAACTCTTCACTTAAAAATTTAATATGATGTTTTCCTTTTGTCTTCTTGAATTCTTCTTGGTGTCGCTTGAATTACTTACCAAAATTTTTCACTCGTCTTCCTTTTTATTTGTTGTCTCCAACATTTATTCAGAGGAACAAAGTATTAACAAATCTTTTCAGGAGGAGCTCCGGATTCTAAATATGGACCATCACAAAGTGAGTTCAATTTTATTTGATGATTCTATGGCTCTACTGATCATTCTCTCATCTGTTGCATATTTACCATGTCTGGTACAAGCATGTTGCACCAGTTACTGTTAGTGAGATATGTTGTTATCTAGATGTGTCTTACCAATCTGTGAGAAGGTAGTGAGATGGAACTTCTTGTTGCTACTCTATGTTGTTAGCATAATTGTCCCATTTTTCCTGATCGGGGTAGTACCAGGAAATTCCGATGGTTCCTGTGAAGACTGAGGACGTTAGTTTACGGGAAAGACCTGTTATTTGGTATTTTTTAGGGAAAAGAAATGGATAGTTGGAGTGCTTTATCATATTACATGCTCCTAATTTCTGTGGAATATTATTCCATGCATACATTCAGTTTTGTTCTTATTCTGCTCTGGTTTCTTTAGTCTTTCTGTCCTTTTCACTAAGGAGCACTTACAGAATTTAGGAGTTTCTGGAAATATGTATGTTCTAGATGGCATATGCATAACATTTCTGTACCTCTATAAATGTAGTCGTATACATGTTTTTGGATCATCCCATTACTACCTATCAGTTTAGGACCTTATGTTTGTTTTCTTTATATTATTTTATGCTTCTAGCAGTGCTGATTTTGTTACATCATCTTTCTTTTTCTTATTATGCTTGAATATATGTATGCATGTATGTATGACTTTCTATATTTTCTTTCTGATTTGAGATCTGACTTTTGTGTTTTGTTGACGTGTTTTCTCAATTTACAGACCTCAGTAGATGTGAGCAAAATTCATAATGAATTGAATGAAAAAACATCAGAGATAAGACGATTGCAGATAGAGTTGAGTACGCGGGAAGATGAAGATCCCAATGTCAATGTAAAGAGTTTGAAAAGAGTCATTGCAACTTTAGAGAAGGAAAATGCTAATCTCAAGGTTAGTTGCATTTTAAAATGCCATCCATGCAAGAAGTGTGCCATGCATTGTTATGAAACCTGGCTTGGCCCAGTGGACGACCCAGGGTCTTGGCTTGGTTTAAAATAGGCAAAACCAAGACTTGCAATTGGTCTGGTCAAACCCGAGCAACCTGCTGGGTCAACCCGAAACCTGGGTGACCTGACGCAATCTGGGTGAGACCTGATTTGTTTTTTATATTTTTTTAATAAAACTAAAAAATATAAAATTAATTTATAAATATTTCGCTTCTCATATTTCTTTTATAGCCTATATCCACATAGAATGTTTCTTAACTTTTCGATGTGGAATACTATATATATAACCTTAGAGAAGGAAAATGCTAATATGAAGGTTAGTTGCATTTTAAAATGTCATCCATGCAAGAAGTGTGCCATGCATTGCTATGAAACCTGGCTCGGCTTGGCAAATTGACCTGGGACTTGGGGCCTTGGCTTGATTTCACATAAGCTTGGGGCCTTGGCTTGATTTCACATAAGCAAAACCTGAACTTGTAATTGGCCCAGTCAAACCTGGGCGACCTGCTGGGTCAATTCAAAACCCGGGTGACCTGACATAATCAGGTTAGACCCGACTTTTTTTATATATTTTTTTCAAATGAAACCAAAAAATATAAAATTAATTTATGAATACTTTGCCTTATATATTTTTCTCATAGCCTACATTCACATAGAATGTTTCTTAACTTTTCGACGTGGGATATATATATATATATATAGCCCACTTCCACATGAATTGTTTCTTAATTTTTTCATGTGAGATATTAAAACCTCAAATATTTTTTTTTAATTTTCATGGGTTGACCCAGTGTGACCTGAGACCCTGCCAAGGCCAGGTCGACCCCCAGGCCGGGTTTAATAACCATGGTGCCATGTATGTCACAAAAATTCATAATACCTTTTCTATGTTGGGTTCCTAAATCTCTCACCTATATTCTATTTTAGATGGCAAGGAATGAACTTGAGGCTGCTTTGAAAAGAAGCAAGAACTCTTCTCCTAACGAAACTTCTCCAGATGGGGTAATTTTACTCTCCCTCTCCCTCTCTCTTTCTCTGCATGCACACGTATGGGCGCACTCCCACAGTTTCCCACACAAAGGCTCTATCCACCTCTTATGCACACACGTGGTTGTTACTTGAGAGAGAGTTATATTCTCACTGCCCGTGGTACACATCTTTTGTTTCTTCAATTACACAAATATTTTACTATTGTTATCATAATCATCCTCATCAAAATTTCCATCTTCATCATCCATTCCTCTCCTAGAAAGTGGATTCAACTACAACTTCTCCTAGAAAGGAGGAAATGGAGCTATTGCTGCAAAAATTGGAGAGAGATTTGAAGGAAACACGCCATGAAAAGGAGAAAGCATTGCAACAATTGGCCCGTCTCAAACAGCATTTGTTGGAAAAGGTTGCTACTCCTAAAATTGCCATTTCTTATTGTAATCTCGCATGGCTTCTTTACTTTATTGCTTTGATCTGTTGCTGACTTTTGCTTATTTTTCAAGTTCAACTCAACAGTTCTGATATGCTGCACCATAAAGTTCTCTCTTCCATAAAACTGGCATGACCTTAGAGATGTAAATGACAAACTGTACTATAATAAATAAGAAAGATAAGAAATGATGGTTTTGCAATCACTGCTTTACTCATTTTACAATTATGGCTAATATTACAACAAAATTTCGTGATAAAGAATCTAACTAGTGCATGCATTCATTATGAGTTGATTGTTTCTCTTCAGGAGTTCTAGAGATACTTTGATATGTTAGCTCATTAATAAATTCAACTCCATCTACAGGAACTGAGAACATTTCAAACCCTCTTGTCAAAGTTTCCCACTATTGCATGTGGCAAACATTATTCAATGGTTTATCATCTGGAATCTTTTGGAGATACATTGATATTTTAGTAAATTCAATTTCCCATGCCAAAGCTTATGCTGTGCACTCATGTTTGCTGTGTCAATTTTGTTTTGTCCAAACATGACTTGAAATAGCCACTCCATATAATGATATTGATAATTACGATATTGGCTTGGTATTATCTGTGTTGTTTGGATCTTGTGATCCTTTGCATGTTATTGAAGTAAATGTAGGCTATGAAGTTCTCAGTCCTTAAAGACTTCTGCTGTCTAGGAATCTGAAGAATCGGAAAAAATGGATGAAGACAGTAAGATCATTGAAGAACTCCGTCAGAGTAATGAATATCAAAAGGCTCAAATATTACATTTGGAGAAAGCTCTAAAGCAGGCAATTGCAGGCCAGGAGGAAGTCAGGATGATGAACAGCAATGAAATCCAGAAGTCCAAAGAAATGACTGAAGATTTGAAAAAAAAACTTGCAAACTGTATGAGCACAATAGAATCAAAAAATGTTGAACTTCTAAATCTTCAAACTGCTCTTGGGCAGTATTTTGCTGAAGTTGAAGCAAAGGTAATCTTTGCTTCCGTTTCCTACAGGTTATGTTTGATGTCTTGCAGTCTCCAGGTTGTTTTTTTAACTATTGTTCCTGTTGTTGTTGTTGTTGTTGTTTTATCAGGAATATTTGGAGCGACAGTTGGCTTTGACAAAAGAAGAATCAGCTAAGCGTTTTCAACTTTTGAAAGTATGGCCTCACCTTCCTTCTTATTCCAAGTCTTGTTAGTTTTCTAAACCTTTAATTTTAAAATCGTCAAACTGCTCAGATTACTTCAGATCAGATAATTCATAAATGTTCCTGAAAATCCTTAATTTTCTTATGTATAATATTTACTTTTATGAATTTTTTGTGATGTGAATTGGATGTCTTCATAACTTAGTAA
>Ga0307510_10008126_pt1 | contig 12497 bp, 7 predicted proteins | sample 12_EM_MG_FD_207224 | JGI IMG/M metagenome (GOLD analysis project Ga0307510, IMG submission 207224) | Populus trichocarpa ectomycorrhiza microbial communities from riparian zone in the Pacific Northwest, United States - 12_EM | ecosystem: Host-associated > Plants > Roots > Unclassified | place...
TGCAATTCGGGAGCTGTAGCTTGACTATAAATATGGTGGAGGTGATGACAACAATTTAATAACTATAAATATGGGGATTATTTTACCCATGCTTGGAGATTGAACAAAGTAGGACTCTTCAGCTGGAATTTTTTTGTTCATTCTTTTATTTATAGGTTTTCTTTAGCAAAAATTCATTTAAGTGATAGTAATCTGTAAAAAAGTTAATGGAAAATGTTTAAAAATAGGTTGAGGGAAATAGATTAATAAAAAAAAAGAGAAATATAATGAAAAAATATTTTTTTATAGAATTTAAATAATGCTTTTCTTAAACAAAATTTATCATTATATAATTAATAAAAACCTCTATTTAGATGAGAGATCATATATTTTGATTTATATTTATTTAATAATTTTTTTTTTAATTTAATCCTTGGCTAGCTTTATAATGCGGGCTAGGTAATGTATATAATTTTAAGTAAATTTTTAATGCAGTAGAAGAATATATTAATATTATAAATGTGTTTTATTATATTATAATTTTTTAAATAGAAAAATATAAAAATGTTGTTTACTCTTAATGCAGTAAACATAAAAATATATGAATCAATAAATTAAGAAAGAATTAACAATACCAATTAAATACTAAATGAAAAACTAATCTCTTTCCTAAAAAATAGAAGTATGTAAATACTTTATCTCAAATTTTCCTTTTAGTTTATACATTTTTATTTTTTTATTTTATCTTGGAGGTTATTTTTTCTTATTAAGAATAAATAATTTTTATTTTTATAAATATATCATAGTTTATTTATATCAAATATAAAATAAAAAAACTTAAAGATAAATTGTGATAATATTTTTGAGATATTATAAAAATAAATAAAAATTAAAAATTAACTATTATTTTAAAAAAGATGAATTAAACGAAGCAGGCTAGTTAAATTTACTAAATGGTTTTTTTTTTATTTTTTAGTTTTTCAGATATCAATACTTTATAGAATTGCTTTTTAGAAGTAAAATTCATCGATTTGATTCAACTGTATTAAGATGGTAAATAATCTCACTATAGCTTAAGGTATGATTTACATTGTATTTTAAAAATATTTTTTAAAAAATTTAAAAATTATTTATTTATTTTGTTTTAAATTAATATTTTTTTAATATTTTCAGATATTTTAATATTCTGATGTTAAAAATAATTTTTTAAAATAAATAATATTTTAAAATTAACTACAAGACACTCGCAAACACATTCTAAAATTAATTAGAGGATACAACAATCAACGGTGATGACAAAAAAAAGAAAAGAAAAGACCAAGCCAAACAAGGCCACTCTCTTCTTGCCATTCTCGGGGTCAAGATAAAAACAAGTACAAAATTAGAAAAAAAACAAAAAACACGTGGCACTAGTAAACAACATAAAACACACAGAGGTTTGCACATTGAATAGAAAAATAAAAAATAAAAAAATAGAGAGTGACCGTTTCCCCCACCTCATCAAAATCTGGCAGGCCGCCAACACTATCATAGTATCATATAGAAGAACACAAAAAAGAAAAAGAAAATCCAATTCAATTACACAAATATTTTTTTGGGTTCTAATTCCACTTAATTGGGAAAATCAAATCCCATTAGCCTGCATCTACCATCGTCTCTCCTTTTTTCACATTTTTTTGGGCATCCATTTTCTGTATATACGGTGGTTTTGCAGGCTAAAACGAGGTAATCTAGATACAATTTTGCTCTTAAATTCCCTCATCTTTTATTTCTTAATTTATTTTTGATATTCTTGGCAATTTTATGGTGAATTTTTTTTAAAAATGCAACACAATATATTCACAACAATGCGTAGCGTAAAACTCTCGGAAGGATGTAAAGTAACTCAAGTTTATGCTTTCAATCCAACCGGCGGAGAAGCCGGTGGCGGTGGTTATGGCGGTAAAGTTGGAGGGAAGTTCTTACAACATCTACAAGATCTAAGAGCTAATTCAATTCGGACGAAATGGAGTCGAAATTCCCATCCACCGACTAACCATAACCAAACGCCAAGAACAAATGTCTCTGTCGAAAGTTTATTGCCAGCTGGTCTTCCGACCGTTGATCTCATCGAGCCAAAGATTGAGCCTTGTCTTAAATCTGTGGATTTCGTCGAATCATTAGCTGATGTCTATACAAAAGTCGAGAATTCTTCGCAACTGGAGAAATCAGACAGATTTCTTGAGCAATGTGCGGTGTTTAAGGGTTTGTCTGATCCGAAATTGTTTCGGAATAGTCTAAGGAGTGCGAGGCAGCATGCTGTGGATGTGCATTCCAAGGTTGTTTTGGCTTCGTGGTTGAAGTTTGAGAGGGGGGAGGATGAATTGATTGGTTTGTCGGCTATGGATTGCTGTGGAAGAAATTTAGAATGTCCTAGGGCCTGTTTGATGTCGGGATATGATCCCGACTCAGTGAAGGATCCCTGCGTGTGTTTGAGAGGGCAGCCGGAGGAGGATGTTTTGATGGGGGATGAAGAATACTTGACTTTTGATGCTGATGAGGGTGGTGGTGGTGATGATGATTGTGATATGTCATTTTGCATTGGTGATGATGAAATTAGGTGTGTAAGATATAATGTGGCATCACTTTCTAGACCTTTTAGAGCAATGTTGTATGGGGAGTTTAAGGAATCCAGGAGGGAGAAGATAAATTTTACGCAGAATGGGATATCGGCAGAGGGAATGAGAGGGGCGATGGTGTTTAGCCAGACGAAAAGATTGGGCACGTTTGATCCAAAGATTGTTTTGGAGCTTCTTTCTTTGGCAAACAGGTTTTGCTGTGAGGAATTGAAGTCAGCTTGCGATGCTCATTTGGCATCCTTGGTTTGTGATATGGAGAGTGCCGTGATTCTAATTGAGTATGGATTGGAGGAAGGTGCAAACCTTTTGGTGGCAGCTTGTTTACAGGTGTTTTTGAGAGAGCTTCCATTTTCAATGAACAATCCTTATGTGATGCGACTGTTGTGTGGATCTGAGGGTAGGGAGAGATTGGCTTCGGTTGGCCATGCTTCATTTTTGTTGTATTATTTTCTGAGCCAGATTGCTATGGAGGAAGAGATGAAATCTAACAACACTGTGATGCTTTTGGAGAGACTGGGAGAGTGTGCAACCGAAGATTGGCAGAAACAGCTTGCCTATCACCTCTTAGGTGTTGTTATGCTCGAAAGAAAAGAGTACAAAGATGCCCAGAACTGGTTTGAAGAAGCAGTTGAAGCAGGTCATATATACTCGTCGGTGGGTGTTGCAAGGGCTAAATACCATCGTGGCCACAAGTATTCAGCATACAAGATGATGAACTCGCTGATATCTGATCATTCACCAGTTGGTTGGATGTATCAAGAGAGGTCTTTGTTTTGTACTGGGAAGGAAAAATTGATGGATTTGAACACAGCAACTGAATTGGATCCAACACTTCCATTCCCATACATGTGTCGGGCTGTTTTGTTGGTGCAGGAGAACAAACTTGAACCAGCCATCTCAGAACTCAATAAAATTATTGGTTTCAAGGTCTCTCCTGATTGCCTTGAATTACGGGCCTGGATTTCTATGGCATTGGAGGATTTTGAAGGGGCTCTCAGAGATGTCCGGGCACTTTTGACGTTGGATCCAAATCACACGATGTTTTATGGGAAGAAGCATGGTGACCAACTAGTAGAACTCCTCCGTCCCCTTGTTCAGCAATGCAGTCAGGCAGACTGCTGGATGCAACTGTATGATAGATGGTCCTCTGTTGATGATATAGGCTCCCTAGCTGTCGTACACCAAATGTTGGCAAATGGCCCCTGGAAGAGCCTTCTACGGTTCCGACAATCTCTCCTCCTTTTACGGTGATAATTCATAAATCTTACCAATGCTTTGCTTAACTGTATTAATCACTTCTAATTCTTTCTATTCATAATGCATTTTGTGCCCTAGTAAGACATGCTATTTGAAGTTTTCTAATTGACATCATGTACTTTCATCATTCTAGCTACAAGTTCATGTCAATGCACTGGCCTTGAACTTAATTCCATCTTATATTTCCATAATACTTGTATTCAATCTTGCAATTACAGAAATTGTTGGTAGACTTGTATTGCATATGTGCAGAACTTAAATTGACTTAAATTGTTCGATGCAAGATTTTTTTTAATTAAATAATTGAAACATTGTACTGCAAACTTTACACACAAGGATCAAGGTGGTCTAGCATTCATATCCATAGAATGGACTCCAATGGTCATGCATGGAACTGAGATGATATAATTGGTAGATGTAATTCAAAACATCAACCACTGTCCCATCTAAAGTAGGTGTATATAAGGTGGAAAAGCAATGAAGAAAAAAATATAGATAATGTTTACAAGTAATTATGGTCATGGAGGAGGACACAACTAATGCAACAGTGGTTGCCACTGGAAGCTCTTGCTTAATATTTTATTCTATCATCTTATGATGTGCCCTCAGTTGTCTGTTGATGTAGGGAAGATTGAATTTCTGTTCAAAGAAGCACTTTGTGATGAGCCAACGTTTAAAAAGTGTAGGATTCTGGAGCTCAGAGTTCATAAGAGAAAGGGGTCTAGGGCGGTAATAACATTATTGGAATTTCTGGGCAGCAACTTAACGCAGAGATCGAGGTTTTCCTTAAATGGTTTAATTAGCATGGAAAGAGTTCGAAAAATATGTAGGAATATAGGTTAACACTGATTTAATGATGGGACCAGTTTAGAGGCTAATTAAAGAGAAAAAAGAAGGGAAATTGGTGGCTATTCTGATTCCCTATGAACAAGAACAATAACTGAAGTGCTGTAGTGAAGGAAAAACAAGAAAAGACAACTTAGAGAAAAGAGAAGTGAAAACGCTCTACTCCTGCATAGCTTCCAAAATCAAATCAATATTTTCATAATTTCATTATCGAAATCCTTATTTGTGTGACTTTGTTTTTAATGCATTGGTCTTGGACCACTGACCTCGGTTAGAAGCTAGGAAAGGATTCCAAATTTGTGCTTAAACTGCAAAAGCATAGACAGAAGATTTATGGAAAGAAGTATTTCTTTGTCATGAAAGGTTGTAATAAAATCTATCGTCAGAGTTTAGAACCTGTAACAATGTGATGGAAACTTTTCCTTTTTCTTGACATCTAAAGCATTAATCATTACTTTTCATTAGTAAGGTTTTCATGCTAATGATATTAATGGTTTAGTTACAAGTTGATGTTTTCGTATTCAAGTGTTGAGTGCTCTTCTGGTCCTTTTGCTTTGTCACTTTTTTCCATCTCCTGGTCCCTTTGTCATGGATGCTAAGTATCTAGGAAAAAAGGAAATAGAAAAGACAATGCCTCTATGATATATGCACAATTGCTATTATTGTGGAGAACTGAGTCTAGGATACAGAAGAGTTTCTTATCCCCCAAACCTTATTCTTTTTGGACCATTCTAAATATTTTATTATATCTATATTAATGGAACCTTTTGTTTCTCAATGGTATAGGCTAAATTGTCAAAAGGCTGCAATGCGTAGTTTGCGGCTGGCTAGAAATTATTCTACTTCCGACCATGAAAGACTTGTCTATGAAGGATGGATCTTGTATGACACTGGAAATCATGAAGAAGCACTATCCAAGGCCGAGGAGTCTATTTCAATTCAGAGATCGTTTGAAGCTTTTTTCCTTAAAGCATATGCTTTAGCAGATTCAAGTCTTGATCCTGAGTCCTCAAAGTATGTTATTCAACTTTTGGAGGAAGCTCTTAGGTGCCCTTCAGATGGCCTTCGGAAAGGACAAGTGAGTAACAACTTTGATGCAATTCTATTGCTCTGAATGCACCTCAATATTATTTAAGTTGGGTAATTTTGCCATTCTCCAGGCACTGAACAATCTTGGGAGTGTATATGTTGATTGTGAGAAGTTGGATCTTGCTGCTGACTGTTACATGAGTGCACTAGAGATCAAGCATACAAGAGCACATCAGGGTCTGGCACGTGTACATCATCTAAAAAATCAAAGGAAAGCAGCATATGATGAGATGACAAAACTGATAGAAAAAGCTAGGAATAATGCTTCAGCTTATGAGAAGCGTTCAGAGTATTGTGATCGTGACATGGCAAAAAGTGATCTAAGCATGGCAACACAACTAGATCCACTAAGAACATATCCATACAGACACAGGGCAGCAGGTAAGCTCCATGACAACATCTACTTTCTTTGAGATTGTTATTCACAATCATTCATCAATGATTATGCTATAAATCTTGGAAATGTGAACTAACCACTGAAACTATGAAACTTTGGGCGTTGAAGTTGCAGAGATATTCTAATTCTTAACTGAAAATTGTTAAACATCATTGACTGGAGGACTGAATGTAGTCCTGTTGGAGATTCTTTGCCTGATAGAGTGGTCTTAATGGTATCCTTTCAGCCTTCTGTTGAAGTATTCCCTCTGGTCATCTTGAAACTAGTTTTCATTAAAAAAGAAGAAGAAAGAACAGAGAAATAGGCACCACTGTTAGGCTGATTTCGTTGTAGAAAGATGTCGGCATTTGACAAAAGATCAGTTGCTTGTGTAGTTTGCTAGGGGTTTAATAGCTCTCAATTTTTGTTTGAAGAGATCTGCATCTCGAGATCCTTAGTGAAGAGCTTTTTCAACTAAAAAACTGTTTTCACCTTGTTGGAGACATTTGTTTTATCTATGATCTTGTCATATAAATAGAACTTTGTGGCACCTTAATTATTTAAAATCTAGTCTCCTACTCTGAGCTTTAATAAATGGTTGGCTTCAAAGCGCCCCCAACATCCTCCTGCCTAAATTGTGCTTATTGATCTAACTGTAGGGTGCTTGGCTAGAATGACTGCGGTTCAAAGTTGTCTCATTATTAAACGTCAGATTAATTGAATGATGGACTTCTTCTAGGCAAAGGAAGTACACTATTTGTTTGTATTGAAGAATGCATGCTCTTGGCTGCTGCTCTGATATGCTTCTGGAGTATGCATGACCATGTTCCTTGTTTTTTGTTTATTCCATGCTACAGTTTCAGGTTGTCTTGATTAATATTAGCATAATCAGATGAAAAGCACTTGATTTTTGCTTCAAAGTTATTAGAAGAAAGTTAGTTTGGTTTTTGTTTCTTCTTCTTTCAGAATACATGTTTTCTGTTGATTTCAAAGTTTAGCTGGTCATATTTTGGCTTCAGGCTAATGATCTAACTGAAAAACACTTCTATATTAAACTATTGGGATTATCATTGCATTTTGTGTAGTCGGAATTCAGTGTGGATTATGTGAGTGAATACACATTTAATTTTAAACTACTAAGACTAATTCTGTGCCATTTCAGTTTTAATGGATGACCACAAAGAAGTGGAAGCCATAAAAGAGCTTACAAGGGTCATAGCTTTCAAGCCAGACTTACAGCTGCTGCATCTTCGAGCAGCATTTTATGATTCAATGGGTGATAATGGCTCCACCCTTCGAGACTGTGAAGCAGCTCTCTGTCTTGACCCCAATCACAAAGGTACCATCGAGCTCTATAAGAGAATATGGCGGGGTAATGAACAAGAAAAATGAGAACCAGAAGTTCATGCTTGTTATCTTTAGTATCTGGGCAATCACATCATTGCCACCACATTTTCTTATATTTGGTACTAGAAAGGCCAGTTTTCCTAGGAATGTTTTTTTGGATTTTCTCCATAGAGACGCAGACATCCTGGTGGCCTTTTTGTGAAAGGAATTTCAGCAGAGGAAGAAAGGGATAATTTGAATTTAACAAGAAAGGGATTGTAGAAAGTGGGATAGCTTGTAAATGTATGTGATATCCTGCCACTGCCCCATATTTCACTTCAGCAAAGATTGAAGTGAATGTATCATTGTTGGAAGAAACATGTATATGAATCGCAGCTTGTGCTGAAGTCTGCCTTGTTAAGAGGCTTACGGATTAACTGATTTTTGCTGAAGTTATACTGTAGTGTCTATTGTTCTTTGTGCTTCACAATTTTCTCATAAAATTCATGCCCAATTTTCCACGTCTCCGTTTCAGTACTTATTTACTTCCTTTTCTTTATACTTTTCATGGCATATATCAGTTTTTAGACTCTAGAACATCTAGAAATAATTGCAAGATAAATTATTTCTCAAAACTCAGTAGCCATAAAGTTTGATATGCCAGTTAGGATCTTTAATTGTTGAAATTAACACAAATGATGCTGAACTACTACTTTAATCACTTGTCGAGAAAGTATCTTTCCTACCTCTTGCCTGTGAGGCTGTGAGCATTTCATAAGGTGGAGATTAGGGAGCAACGTATTGATGTTAATCGTCCCAGAAAGCTGAACTTAAACCTGCCACTCTTATCGACTAGGCGGTCACACTGGTAATGGAGAAATTTATTGTGCAACAAATTCACAGGCTGCTTTGCAGGATACGAGTGATAGGATCCGATTTTGTTGGGAACAATCTCCTGGCAACCCCAAGGACAGGGATAGAAGTGATATCCATGAAGCAGAAACTCCTCTGCGGACGCTCCCACCATGCAGTTGTCATCTACAAAAAGCAGCAGCAAAAAGCGGTGATCACAATTGTATCGTCAACTTGATGATCATGATGATGGTTGTGATGCTGATGTTGACGACGACGATGATGGTGGAGAGGTTGATGTGTTTTCGAATGCTATTACCATTGACAGAAGCAATAGATATTGCACAGAAATGTGTGGAAGGGCACGGATTAGACAGGCTAAATTTAGAGAGTGTGGACTCAAGTGAAAACCGGTCTCTAAATTTCACGATGGAGCGGTTTCTTCCAGATATCACTGCATCATCTGCGCTTTGCGCGTTGAATAATTCTGAAAGAAGCTTCCCTATCCATACAATTATTCAGAGGAGTACGTTTCAAGAACAGTCGGACGATCATATCCTTCACATATAGGCTGTGGCCTAGAAGTTCTACTCCCATGGTGCATGGAGCACAAGCTCTGTGGTGTAAAGAGTTTCTTGAGACAAGTCTCACCAAAAGTTCATCCTCAATATTGTTCTACAAAATAAAATAGAAAGGGTACTAACCAAAAAAAGAAAAAAATAATAATCTCCAAATCATATAGAAACCCAAAAAAAAAATGTAAAGCAGTTCATGAGGTGGCCACTTTCCATCCCCAAAAGAAAGCCCAATCAAGCCCATTGAATTTTAAACGTTGACACGCGTGCGACATGACTCACACATGAGAGAATTCAAAAAAGCTAGGGTTTTTGAAGTCGGGCAGCACTGGGGCAGCCAAAAAAACCCCTGCCCGTTGTTTTTTCCTTTTTCCACGCTATCATTACCTCCTGGCTCCCGCTTCTTCATTCCATTCGAAAATAACAACGACAACAGCCATAACATTTCTTCCAAAACCCTGAAATCAATCAATCGAACAGTTTCTTCATTGAAGGCCGTCTCTCCCTTCCCTCTCTCCGTTTCCACTTCTCTCCAGCTTCAACAACGAAAGAGCAGGTCACGCTTTTTTAGTGCCGAAGGTTTCCCTCTGATTTAAGGTATTACTTTATTTTTATTTCTGTTTTTTTATTCTAATCACTAGATCTTCTGTGAGGGATTTTTTTATGGTTTTACTGTGAGGGCTCCTTTTCTGTTTTTCGTTAGTCGACTGTACATTTTTTCTTGTTTCGTGCATTTTTTTTTGCAGTATTTGAGTGTGTAATTTTGGAAGGAAATCAATGTTGTTTCATTTTTATTGTTTTAATTGAGTGAATGAGATTAAAAAAGTAGTTGGAGTTTTTTTTTGTTGAGTAATTTTATTATTTGATCAAGCATTTGCTGTTCGAAGAAGATTGTCGATTTAGCATATTTGTTTTTTAATAAAAAACCCAGTTTATCAATTTGTATATGGTGGAAGAAGGCTGTGACTTTCTGTTATTTGATCTGATTTTGCCAAATCAGTTCGTCTGGACTGTCATGATTAGTTACCTAAATCTGCTAGAATCTATTTTTTTTCTGTGGTAATTGAAGTACGATATTGGTGGGACTGCTTGATTAATCTTGTTGATATTTACATATGTAGGATCTACATATCATATTTTATATGTAATGAATGCGTGCATATTTTGTAATGGATTTAGGATTTTGCACTGCCTTTGTTTTTATAGGTTATGGGGCATTCCTGTAATTAATGTTTTTTTAATCTGTTTCTCTAAATCTCTCCTAAACATTTCATTTGTTTATGGTTTGATTCTGGTTATGATTTTAACTGTCTATTAGCTCGATTTTCAATATAATTTATAAGTTATTGAAATTATTATGGTATCATATAGATGGAACTGAATGTGTCATCTTGTTGATGGATCCGTTGATGTTTATTGATGTAGATTCTACCATGTGCATATACTGTCATGGTATACAATAATTTGGTTTCACCCGTTTTTATGACTCTCAGGGTTTGATTGTATTTAATGTTTTTATCTTTCTTTTCTCATTCCATTCTGTTGTTTACCAAGTTCTTCAATTATTCATTTTGCTGCTGTTTGATTTATTGTTACTACTTTCACTGATAGGACTTTGTGTTGTTTTCTCTTGCAGTGTTTAAAGCAATGGCATTGGAGATCACTCAGTTTCTATTGGCTGCCCAATCACCGGATGCAAATATCCGTACTCAGGCAGAGGCCAGTCTTAGGCAGTTCCAAGAGCAGAACTTGCCCCTTTTCCTTCTATCCTTGTCAGTGGAGCTTGCAAACAATGTAAAGCCTTTAGAATCACGTAGATTGGCTGGTATTGTTCTTAAAAACTCTTTAGATGCTAAAGATTCTGTGAGAAAGGAACATCTTGTTCAACAATGGATGACAATTGAAATTTCTATCAAATCACAAATCAAAGACTCACTCTTGAGAACTCTTGGGTCATCTGCATCGGAAGCAAGGCACACTTCTGCCCAAGTAATTGCAAAAGTTGCTTCCATTGAGATTCCACGGAAGCAGTGGCCTGAGCTCATCGGATCATTGCTTAATAATATGACCCAGCAAGATAGTCCGGCAGCTTTGAAACAGGCGACCCTGGAAACTCTTGGATATGTTTGTGAGGTGATATCGCATCAGGATCTTGTGCAGGATGAAGTTAACTCTGTTCTCACTGCTGTTGTCCAAGGCATGAACCTTGCTGAACACAGTCATGAAGTACGTATTGCAGCAACAAAGGCCTTGTATAATGCCTTAGATTTTGCCCAGACCAACTTTGACAATGAAATGGAGCGCAATTACATCATGAAGGTGGTATGTGAAACAGCAATTTCCAAAGAGGCGGATATCAGGCAGGCTGCTTTCGAGTGTCTTGTTTCTATAGCATCAACATACTATGAGGTGCTTGAACCTTATATGCAGACCCTCTTCCAGCTAACATCAAATGCTGTAAAAGGGGATGAAGAGAGTGTTGCCCTCCAAGCAATTGAATTCTGGAGCTCCATCTGCGATGAAGAGATAGAGCTTCAAGAATATGGGACTGTTGAAGGTGGGGATTCTGGGTCTGCTCATTCACGCTTCATAGAAAAGGCCCTCCCATATCTTGTTCCTTTGTTGTTGGATACTATGTTGAAACAGGAGGATCAGGATCAGGATGATAGCATTTGGAATATATCCATGGCAGGGGGAACCTGTCTTGGTCTTGTTGCTAGAACTGTTGGGGATTCTATTGTGAAACTTGTAATGCCCTTTGTCGAGGGTAATATTCTTAACCCAGATTGGCATTGTCGCGAGGCAGCCACATATGCATTTGGCTCAATTCTAGAAGGCCCTAGCGTTGAAACATTGGGTCCACTTGTTACTAATGGCTTGGATTTTCTGCTTAATGCAATAAGGGATGAAAATAATAATGTCAAGGACACAACTGCCTGGACGCTTAGTCGTATATTTGAGTTTTTGCACTGTCCTGCCAGTGGATTTTCTGTGATTTCCCCGGAGAAGCTGGAAAGAATTGTAACTGTCTTGCTGGAGAGTATTAATGATGCTCCACATGTAGCTGAAAAGGTTTGTGGGGCAATCTATTACCTTGCACAGGGATATGAAGATTCTGGAACAAGTTCCTCGCTTCTAACTCAACACATCCCTAGGATTATCTCTGAACTTCTCAAAACTGCTGAGCGGACAGATGGGAGCGACTTTAAGCTCAGGACTTCTGCTTATGAGACATTGAACGAGGTTGTTAGGTCTTCCAATGTTGTGGAAACATCACTAATTATTTTGGAGCTGCTCAAAAGCATCTTGCATAAGTTGGGGCAGACTCTAGAGCTTCAAATTGTCTCATCAGATGATAGAGAGAAGCAAGGGGACTTGCAAGCTTCCCTTTGTGCTGTTATCCAGGTGATCATCCAAAAGCTTAGCAGCACTGATGAGACTAAGCCCAGTACACTTCAGGCAGCAGATCCAATTATGATTCTGCTCCTCAGGGTTTTTGCTTGCCGCAGCTCTACTGTGCATGAGGAAGCAATGCTTGCAATCGGTGCACTGGCTCATGCCTCTGGTCCAGAATTCGAG
>Ga0307510_10008127_pt1 | contig 12496 bp, 5 predicted proteins | sample 12_EM_MG_FD_207224 | JGI IMG/M metagenome (GOLD analysis project Ga0307510, IMG submission 207224) | Populus trichocarpa ectomycorrhiza microbial communities from riparian zone in the Pacific Northwest, United States - 12_EM | ecosystem: Host-associated > Plants > Roots > Unclassified | place...
AAAACCAGTGGGAAACCAATCAATCAGGCATATACAACGGCCCAGACGTCGGCTGGTGGATCATATCAGACCCTCAGCATCCCAACCACAGCATTTTCCAACAAGAGGCCAGCGTCCCTCTCACCATCGCAGCAGTTACCACAGCACTTCAGCAGCTTCCTACCCGCCCCAACACCCCAGATCATCCAACCGCAATGGAAGGACAACAGGAAGATATTAACGTCACTACTGGGCAAGCCCAACAAGAAGCACAGAGGATCAATGTTATCACTAGTCCCTCTAATGGCGCACTCAAAGGAAATCCTCCATTTATATTCGATGGAGACCGAAACAAAACTACCAAGTTCCTACTCAATTGGGATCTATGGCACGCAGTGAACCGAGCCAACGACACCATGAAGAAACCCTTCTCTAGGATTGTCACTATGCTCAGTTATATGGATGGCACTCGCGTAGATGCCTGGAAAGGAGAACAACTCCTGAAACTCCAAGAAGCAGCAGACAACGGAGCCCAAGAGACAGATGAAGATCTCTGGACTGACTATATGGAAAGATTCAAAAACGCCTTCACCAATCAGAACCGCCGATCTGAAGCTTACCAGGAGCTATGCAAACTCAAGCAAGGAGACAGCCTTGATGACTTCTTCGCCAAGTTCAAGCAACTCGCCTTTGAAGCAGAAGTTCCCCTAGATGACAAGGGAACTATAGAAACCCTCAAACATGCTATGACTCAAGGACTCACTAGCGCCATCATTAATTCCCCCACCTTCGACCCCACTGCTAAAGACCCTTGGACCTTCAAACAGTGGGAAGAACAGGCCCGCAAATCCCATCTCAAATGGAAGGCGGCAGCTGAGTTCACCCAGAGATGTCAGGGACTCTTCCAAGCATTCAAACTGGCCCCTAGGCAGGTCAACAACCCAGGAAGAGGCGGTTATAGAAGAAACAATAACTGGAGGAACAAGAACGACCGATGCTGTCATGGACTGCTCGCTTACCTCATTCCTCCTTCCTATTCTGTCTTTCTCATTCCGTCTCTGTCCGTGACTCTGGGCCGCTTTGCCCATGGCTTGCTTACTTATCGATGGACTGTTCTCGCGTTTTCCAGAGACTTCCATACGTTTCTCTCGACTTCCCTCTCGTTCCGTGGCCTTCCATGGCCTTCTCTTACATTCTTGTAGCTTCCGTCTGTACTTGTATAAGTACTGTAGTTTGTAGCATAGAACGGCTTTCTTAAGCTCGTTCTATTCGTGCAATCAGACTTTGATAGTCTCTTCTCACCTTTGAACGTGTATGGCTTCCATCGAACGATCCCTCCTCGCATTAGTCAGCCTTGCTGCTAATTGCCTTAGACTCTATACGTCTCGAGGTCACATGCTAGTGCCTCGCTCGATTCCAAGTCACGTCTGACTTGTGTCAATCTTCACTTGTAATCCTCTTTGTCACGTGACGCCTCACGTGACCGATTTCCCCTTTGAGAACGATCCCTCTCCAAAATCCATCTTCATAATCTCGTCCGAGATCCCCGATCCCCGAGATCCCCGAACTCGATCGGACACGGTGGTCTGACCGTGACATTAGAACGAGCTTCTCTTCACACAAAACGAACGAACGATGACTTCGACTCCTTCTGGATCAAAAGAAAAACAGAAAACCCCTGAAGGACTGGGCATTCCCACAGACTGGCGTGTATGCGCAATCGACCAACCAACAGAAGAATCACTAGCGGTATTAGACCTCCCATTCAAAACAAAACCCGAAACCAAGGATACAGTCCCATTGGAATTCTCCGAACGCGTCCGCCACTTAGTTGGAGGACAAGACATCGTTGTTAGAATAGATGGGAAAGAGGTCTCCAAAAAGGCCCCTTTTACCGCCTACTATGCCTGTTACAAAGGAGCTCTCCTTGCTCTATCCAACGTCTTTGGAGTCTGGTTCGAAATCTGCCTCCAAGCAGGAAACACTTACGAATGTTTCTGTCTGGCACGACCAAGTCTCCAATTAAAAGATTTCCCAATGAAAGGGATCAACTACGCGCGACTCAGACTCACTAGCCTCCCAATCACTCGAGCCCCCTCCAGGGCGACATCTCCAATCCGACTAGCTCCGCTGGACACGTCGGCAGTCACCCCACACGATGGAGATGTCTTTCACGAAACCAACCCCAATGATAGAGAAATACCGGCTAGTAACACAAGTCGGTCTTCATCACCCGATCCTGAAGATCGACCCGATCGGAAGTCTTTTGCAGGGTTTGGATCATGGAGGATGCGTTCTTCGCGCACAGCTAGACAGCCATCCAAACCCCCGCCACGCCGCCCCAGAGGAACGGGGGATGACCCATTTGGCCTCGACGATCTCTTAGACGAACCCGAAAGAACTAACGATAAAGGACGCCGACTTGAAGGGATCCACCCAGACAAATTCGAAGGGGATAGATCCAAGACCAGACGATTCCTGAATCAATTCAATAGATTCATGTTGATGAATCGCAAAGCGGATATAGCCAAAGACCCCATCTCCAAATGCATTTACTTCATGTCACTCCTCGACAGAGAGAAGGTGAATGGATGGGTGGACATGGCCTTCAACTGGCTGGAAGAAATCGAGGCCGATCCCAGTCTCATCGATCGATTCTCCAACCCCTGGAAGATGATGGAAGAGAAATTCAAAGTGTCCTTTACCGACTACGCGGAACGGGAACGCGCCCAGGATCAACTTGGGAAGTTGAGAATGACCAGAGACAATCTCGATGAATACTTGGCAGCTTTTGAAACCCTTGGAAGCCAAGCTGAACTGAATCCGGACGACCCATCGAACTTGCGCACCTTTGCACAAGGACTTCCACAACAACTAGCGGATGCTTGTCTTGCCATGGAAAATCCTGACACCTATGGACAATGGAGGGCTGCAGCCCAGCGACAACAGGTGATCTACCTGAAGAAAAAGGCGTTACACTCTGAGTATGGGACTCGCAATCCCGCTCGAAACGCCGCCCAGAATCCCCAACAAAAGCAAAACTCGGGTTGGGTCTGGCGTCGCCCAGGGGGAAACGCAAACCCCAACAATCAAAATTGGCACGGGCAAGGGAATCGAGCACAACCCCCTCGTCCTCGTCTTCCCCCTCGGAATGATGATGCCATGGACCTCTCTGTGGTCCGCAAAGCTACGATGGAAAAGGAAAAAGAAGAGTATCGCCACACGGGTCGGTGCTTTCATTGCGGAAAACAAGGTCACCTCGCACGCGACTGCCCTAGCAAGCCAGCGCGAGCTCGTACCGTCCAAATAGAAGACGGTCAGACGACCACCTCCAACGACAACTCTTCCTTCGCCCCGACCCCTTCCCTCACCACGCGAGTGGCCCGATTGACCGAAGAAGATCGAGGAGCGTTCATGGATGAAATGCGCTCCCTAGGAGAAGATATGGATTTTCTTGGCGCCTGAGTACTACGGCTCTTACTCGGGCAGTTCTGAATAGTTCCGGTTCCATGTACATAGCTCGAAATCATGCAATTCAAGTCCCCTTTCAGCTACAAACCAGAACAAAACAAGTCGATCAAAAGGCACTACTCGATTGTGGTGCCACGGAATGCTTTATTCATCCGTGAGTGGTAGAACGTCTCAAATTAACAACGAGAAAACTAACCAAACCACAAAAAGTACAAAACGTCGATGGCACCCCCAACAAATCCGGAGAAATTCTTGAAGCCATCGACCTCCTAGTCAACAATAATGGTCAAAAAGCCACTCACGCCTTCTTCGTCACCAATATTGGACGTGACGACTTCATTCTGGGTTATCCGTTCTTTGAAGCGTCCAATCCAAACGTTGACTGGAGCGGAGGACGCATAGAAGGATTTACAACAATCTCTTCTATAAATGCTGATACTTGGCGACCTCTCCCAAAGGGAACTAAACGTCGAGAAACGACTCCAGCCTGGGTACGTTGTATCCCCGGGTGGGAATAAGGGGACGAAATTTGGCTTCAGACCAGAGTTGCCAAGACCACAGTTGCTCAACAGCTTGCGGAAGCAGCTACAGACAAAAAGAAACGCACTTGGCAAGAAATAGTTCCGGAACGGTATCATCGACATGGCAAAGTTTTCTCAGAAAAAGCTTCAGAACGATTCCCTGATCGTCGTCCATGGGACCATGCCATAGAATTGAAAGATGACGCCCCTACCTCCATCAACTGTCGCGTTTACCCTCTATCTCCTAAAGAAAAAGAGGAACAACAAGAATTCCTCTCTCAAAATCTTCGCCTCCAGCGAATCCGTCGATCAAAATCTCCTTATGCCAGTGGCTTCTTCTTGATTCGCAAGAAAGATGGCAAGTTCCGTCCTGTACAAGACTATAGGAACTTGAACAAGTGGACTATCCCAAATAAATATCCACTGCCATTGATCTCTGAATTTATCTACAATCTTGCTGAGAAGCGCCTCTTCTCTAAGTTCGACATTCGCTGGGGATACAACAACATTCACATTAAAGAAGGCAACGAGTACAAAGCCGCTTTCAAGACCAGCAAAGGACTTTTTGAGCCAACGGTCATGTTCTTTGGATTAACTAACTCCCCAGCTACCTTCCAGACAATGATGGACAACATCTTTCAGGAGGAAGTCGCACAAGGATGGCTTCGTATCTATATGGACGATATGATCATCGCCACCGAAGACGATGACGCCCTCCACGAACTCCGAGTCAATCACATCCTCGATAAACTTGAAAAGTTCGACCTATTCCTCAAGCCAGAGAAGTGCAAATTCCATCAACATGAAGTCGAGTATCTTGGAGTGCTTATTGGCAATGGCTCCGTCAAGATGGATCCTGTTAAAGTTCAAGGCATTTCAGAATGGCCCACTCCCCTCACCGTCAAGGACGTACGCAGCTTCCTAGGCTTCTGCAACTTCTATCGAGCGTTCATAAAGAACTTCTCTGATATTGCACGCCCTCTCCATAACCTCACTCGCAAGAACGAACAATTCGTTTGGTTGAAGGAGTGTAATGATGCTTTTCTCCGTCTTAAAGCAATCTGTAGTAGCTATCCAGTTCTCTGTACTCCAGATTGGTCCAAGCAATTCGTCATGGAGACGGACGCGTCTGGTTACGCTCTCGGTGTCGTTATCGCGCAGGAGTTTGAAGATGGCATTCATCCTATTGCCTTTCACTCTAGAAGCCTCTTACCAGCTGAGCGTAACTACAACGCCCACGACAAGGAACTCGCTGCTGTGATCTTTGGGTTCAAGAGTGGTCGCCCCCTTTTTCTGGGTGCCACACATGCAATTCGTGTCCGCACTGATCACAAGAATCTCCAGTATTTCTGTGACCCTTGGAAAATCACAGGCCGTCAAGCCCGGTGGATTGAATTCTTGCAGGACTTCGATTACACTCTCGAACACATTCCTGGGTCAACAAACACTGTGGCTGATTTGTTGTTGTGAAGAACAGACCTTAACAAGGGGGTGGATTCCAACGAACCTCGTATCCTACTCCCTGACCACCTCTTCGCTCCGACAAATCCTATCAAGGTACACCTACTCCCTGACCACCTCTTCGCTCCAACAAATCCTATCGAGGTACACAAAGTTTTTCTTGAAGACAACCCTGATCTCCGACGCGACATCTTACAAACCCTTCACAATTCTCCTGCTGCTGGACACCCGGGTATCTCAAACACTTGGGAACTAGTCCGCGAACAATATGAAGGCCCCAGACTCCGAGAATTCGTGGAGCAATACGTAAAAGGGTGTGCACATTGCCAAGAGTCCAAAACTAACGTACATCGGACCAAAGCACCCCTACAACGTTTTGATACACCTGTCGAAGAAGGCCCCTTCCAATACGTATCGATGGATTTAATCACGGACCTCCCCAAGTCACAAGGGTTCGATTCCATTCTCACGATCGTAGACCAAGGATGCTCCAAAGCAGCTAAATTCATTCCTTGTACCAAAACGATTGACGGGACAGGAGTAGCGCTCGAATACTTGAAACACCTTGTGCCCTGGTTCGGACTTCCTAAACGGATCATCTCAGACCGAGACCCCCGATTCACCTCTGCGTTCGCAAAAGAAATGTGTAAGGCTTTAGGAATTCAACAAAACCTATCTACGGCCTTCCACCCTCGAACCGACGGACAGACAGAACGCATGAATGCTTGGATCGAACAATACTTGCGACCTTGGACCTCAGGAAAACCTTCGGCTTGGAGTCAACTCCTTCCCATCGCAGAATTCGCGCACAACTCTTGGAAACACGACATAGCTCGCAAATCCCCGCACGAACTTCTGATCGGAATCAAACCACAGGTGATTCTGAAACATTTAGAAGGACCAGTGCCTGCTGCGGAGACACGCCTACGCCTCCTGGATGAGTCTAGACAACTGGCCCAGAAGCTTCTACAAAACGTACAAAATCGTAAGGATAACAAGAAGCTGACGGAGATTAAAGAAGGTGACCAAGTTTGGCTAGAGGGATGCAATCTCTCTATCGCCGGTAATCGCAAACTTTCCCCAAAGCGATACGGCCCCTTCAAAGTCTCACAAAAGATAAGCCCTGTTGCAATGCGACTCGACCTTCCTCTATCAATGAAGATTCACAACGTGTTTCACACGGACCTTCTCCTTCCATATAAGGAGATGGAACAATACGGCACACCTTATACACGCCCCCCTCTGATCATCAATAGTGAAGAAGAATACAAGATCGAGAACATTCTAGACGCACGGCGGTTTGGCAGAAGACGTAAACTTCAATACCTCATGCATTGGAAAGGGTACCCTCATTCTGATGACCAATGGATCGATCACGCAGACCTCAATGCCCCAGATTTGTTAGCAGACTTCTATCTTTCCAACTCCGCTATGGCTGGACGACCAGTTGTCACGGACTGCCTCGCTTACCTAACTTTTCTCTTTCCTATTCCGTCTTCTCATTTCGCTCGTTCCACTTCCGTCCGTGACTCCAGGCCGCTTTGCCCATCGCTTACTAAATTACCTATGGACTGTTCTCGTGTTTTCTAGAGACTTCCATACGATTCCATATGCTTCTATCTTCTTCTATCGCCTTCCATGGTCTTCTTTTACATTCTCGTAGCTTCCACTCGTACTTGTATAAGTACAGTACTTCATAGCATAGAATGGCTTTCTTAAGCTCGTTCTATTCGTGCAATCAGACTTTGATAGTCTCTTCTCACTATTGAACGCGTGCGGCTTCCATTGATCGAACTCTTCTTGCATTAGTCAGCCTCTGCTGCTAATTGCCCCTTGACTCCATACGTCTCGAGATCACGTGCTAGTGTCTCGCTCGATTCCAAGTCACGTCGACTTGTGTAATCTTCACTTGTCATCACTCTTGTCACGTGACGTCTCACGTGACCGATTTCCTCATTAAGAACGACCCCTCTCTGAAATCCAACTTCGTAATCTCGTCCGAGATCCCCGAACCCCGAGATCCCCGAACTCGATTGAACATGGTGGTCTGACCATGACATTAGAACGAGCTTCTCTTCACAATGACGTCGACTCCCTCCGGATCGAAAGAAAAACAGAGGACCCCCGAAGGACTAGGCATTCCCACCGACTGGCGCATACGCGCAATTGACCAACCAACAGAAGAATCACTAGCGGTGCTAGATCTCCCGTTCAAAACAAAACCAGAAACCAAAGATACAGTCCCATCTGAATTCTCTGAACGCGTCCACCACTTAGTTGGGGGACAAGACATCGTCGTCAGAATAGACGGAAAGGAGGTATCTAAAAAAGCCCCTTTCACCGCCTATTACGCCTGTTTCAAAGGAGCTCTCCTTGCCTTGTCCAACGTCTATGGAGTCTGGTTCGAAATCCGCCTTTGTGCAGGGAACACCTATGAGTGTTTCCGACTGGCACGACCCAGTCTCCAACTTAAAGACTTTCCAATGAAAGGAATCAATTACGCGCGACTTAGACTCACCAGTCTCCCGATCACCCGAGCCCCTTCCAGGGCGACATCTCCAATTCGACTAGCTCTGTTAGATGTATCGGCAGTCACCCCACATGACGGAGATGTCTTCCACAAGACTAACCCCGACGACAGAGAAGCACCGGCTAGCAATACAAGCCGATCTTCTTCACCCGACCCCGAAGACCAACCTGAGCAAAAGCCCTTTAAAGGGTTTGGGTCGTGGAGAATACATTTGTCACAAACAGCTAGACAACCATCAAGGCCTCCACCACGTCGCCCTAAAGGGACGGGGGATGACCCGATGGGCCTTGACGACCTCTTAGACGAACCTGAGAGGACGAACGACAAAGGGCGTCGCCTAGAAGGCATCCACCCAGACAAATTCGAAGGAGATCGATCCAAAACCAGACGATTCCTAAATCAGTTCAACAGGTTCATGCTGATGAATCGCAAAGCAGACATAGCCAAAGACCCTATCTCCAAATGCATCTACTTCATGTCACTCCTCGACGGAGAGAAGGTCAACGGATGGGTAGACATGGCTTTCAACTGGTTGGAAGAAATCGAGGCCGACCTGAGTCTCATTGATCGATTCTCCAACCCTTGGAAGATGATGGAGGAGAAGTTCAAGATATCCTTCACCGACTACGCGGAAAGAGAACGTGCCCAAGATCAACTCAGGAAGTTAAGGATGACTGGAGATAATCTCGATGAATACATGGCAGCATTCAAAACCCTTGGAAATCATGCAGAACTTAACCCTGACGACCCATCGAATCTACGGACATTCGCCCAAGGACTTCCTCGTCAACTGGCTGATGCCTGTTTGGCCATGGAAAATCCTGATACATACGCGCAATGGCGAGCGGCTGCTCAACGACAGCAGGTGATCTATCTGAAAAAGAAAGCGTTACACTCTGAGTACGGAACTCGCAATCCTACTCGAAACGCTGGTCAAAATCCACAGCAAAAACAGAACTCCGGATGGGTCTGGCGTCGCCCAGGGGGAAACACAAACTCCAACAACCAAAATTGGTGCGGACAGGGAAACCGAGCACAACCCCCCCATCCTTGCCTTCCTCCCCGAAACGACGACGCTATGGACCTCTCTGTCATTCGCAAAGCCACTACGGACAAAGAAAAGGAGGAATATCGCCGCACAGGTCGATGCTTCCAATGCGGGAAACAAGGTCACCTCGCACACGACTGTCCCAGCAAACCGGCACACGCTCGTACTGTCCAAATTGAAGACGGTCAGTCGGTTGTTGCCAGTGACAATTCCTCCTTCGCCCCAACTCCTTCCCTCGCTGCGCGAGTGGCCCGCCTAACCGAAGAAGATCGAGGAGCATTCATGGATGAAATGCGCTCCCTAGGGGAAGATATGGATTTTCTTGGCGCCTGAGTACTACGGCTCTTGCTCGGGCAGTTCTGAATAGTTCTGGTTCTATGTATATAGCTCGAAATCATGCAATTCAAGTCCCTTTTCAGCTACGAACCAAAACGAAACGAGTCGATCAAAAGGCACTACTTGACTGTGGCGCCACCAAATGTTTTATCCACCCTCGGGCAGTAAAACGTCTCAAACTAGTAACTAGGAAACTGGCAAAACCCCAAAAGGTACAGAATGTCGACGGCTCCCCTAATAAATCTGGAGAAATCCTAGAAGCTGTCGATCTCTTAGTCAACAATAATGGACGAAAGGCCTCCCACTCTTTCTTTATCGCCAACATAGGACGAGATGACTTTATCCTTGGTTATCCGTTCTTCGAAGCGTCAAATCCAAACGTTGATTGGAGTGGTGGCCAGATAGAAGGATTTACAACAATCTCCTCTAACAACGCCGATACTTGGCAACCCCCTCTCAAAGGAACTAAACACAAAGATTCGACCCCCGCCTGGGTACGATGTATCCTGGGGTGGGAAGAAGGCGACGAAATCTGGCTTCAGACTAGAGTAGCTAAGACTACAGTTGCACAACAACTCGCGGAAGCAGCAACGGACAAAAAGAAGCGCACTTGGCAAGAGATAGTGCCAGAGCGGTATCACCGCCACGGCAAAGTCTTTTCAGAGAAAGCCTCTGAACGCTTCCCGGATCGTCGACCCTGGGATCATGCCATAGAGTTAAAAGACGACGCACCGACCTCTATCAACTGTAGAGTCTATCCGCTGTCTCCAAAAGAGAAAGAGGAACAACAAGAGTTTCTCTCTCAAAACCTTCGTCTCAAGCGGATCCGCCGTTCAAAATCCCCCTATGCCAGTGGTTTCTTCCTAATCCGCAAGAAAGATGGCAAATTCCGTCCTGTACAGGACTATAGGAATTTGAACAAGTGGACTATTCCCAACAAATATCCACTTCCATTAATCTCCGAATTAATCCATGACCTCGCGGGAAAGCGCCTCTTCTCAAAGTTCGACATTCGCTGGGGATACAATAACATTCGCATCAAGGAAGGCGACGAGTACAAAGCCGCCTTCAAGACCAGCGAAGGACTCTTCGAACCGACGGTCATGTTCTTCGGGTTGACCAATTCCCCGGCTACTTTCCAGACAATGATGGATGACATCTTCCAAGAAGAAGTTGCGCAGGGATGGCTTCGTATCTATATGGACGATATGATCATCGCCACTGAAGATGACGAAATCCTTCATGAACTCCGAGTTAACCACGTCCTTGATAAACTTGAGAAATTCGACCTATTCCTCAAACCGGAGAAATGTAAATTTCACCAACGTGAAGTCGAATATCTTGGAGTCCTGATTGGCAACAGTTCCGTCAAAATGGACCCGGTCAAAGTTCAAGGCATCTTGGAATGGCCTATTCCAGTAACGGTCAAGGATGTGCGCAGCTTCTTGGGCTTTTGCAATTTCTATCGCGCGTTCATAAAGAACTTCTCCGAAATCGCACGCCCCCTCAATAACCTCACTTGCAAGAATGAACAGTTCATTTGGTCGACAGAGTGTGATGACGCCTTCCTTCGTCTCAAAGCAGTCTGTAGTGGTTATCCAGTCCTTCGCACTCCGGACTGGTCCAAACAATTCGTGATGGAGACAGACGCGTCTGGCTATGCTCTTGGCGTTGTCATCGCACAAGAGTTCGAAGATGGTATTCATCCTATTGCCTTTCACTCCAGAAGCCTTCTACCGGCTGAGAGGAACTATGATGCCCACGATAAAGAACTCGCTGCTGTGATTTTCAGATTCAAGTGTGGTCGCCCTCTCTTCTTAGGCGCCACACACGCAGTTCGCGTCCGTACTGATCACAAGAACCTACAGTATTTCCGCGACCCTCGGAAGATCACGGGCCGTCAAGCCCGGTGGATTGAATTCCTACAGGACTTCGATTACACTCTCGAACACATTCCTGGGTCAACAAACACCGTGGCTGATTTGTTGTTGCGAAGAAAAGACCTTAACAAGGGGGTGGATTCCAACGAACCTTGTATCTTACTCCCCGATCACCTCTTTGCTCTGACAAATCCTATCGAGGTACACAAAATCTTTCTTGAGGACGACCCTGACCTTCGACGTGACATCCTACAAACCCTTCACGATTCTCCCGCTGCTGGACATGCAGGCATTTCGAACACTTGGGAACTTGTCCGTGAACAATATGAAGGCCCTAGACTGCGAGAATTCGTGGAACAGTACGTAAAAGGGTGTGCACGCTGCCAAGAGTCCAAAACCAACGTACATCGATCAAAAGCACCCCTACAACGTTTTGATATGCCAGTCGAAGAAGGCCCCTTTCAATACGTATCAATGGACTTGATCACAGACCTTCCCAAGTCACAAGGATTCGATTCCATTCTCACGATCGTAGACCAAGGGTGTTCCAAAGCAGCAAAATTCATTCCATGTACCAAAACGATCGATGGAACAGGGGTAGCGCTCGAATACCTGAAACACCTCGTACCTTGGTTTGGACTTCCCAAACGGATCATATCGGACCGCGATCCCCGATTCACCTCTGCATTTGCAAAAGAGATGTGTAAAGCGCTAGGAATCCAACAGAACCTGTCTACTGCCTTTCACCCTTGTATGGACGGACAGACGGAACGCATGAACGCTTGGATTGAACAATACTTGCGACCCTGGACTTCGGGACGACCGTCCGCTTGGAGTCAACTTCTTCCAGTCGCTGAATTCGCACACAACTCTTGGAAGCACGACGTAGCGTGCAAATCCCCTCACGAACTTCTGATCGGAATCAAACCGCAGGTGATTCTGAAACACTTGGAGGGACCTGTGCCTGCTGCGGAAACACGTCTTCGCCTCCTGGATGAATCTAGACAGTCAGCCCAGAAGCTTCTACAAAACGTACAAAGTCGCAAGGATAACAAAAAGCTGACGGAGATTAAAGAAGGTGACCAAGTCTGGCTAGAGGGTCGCAATCTCTCTATCGCCGGCAATCGCAAACTTTCCCCAAAGCGATATGGCCCCTTCAAAGTCTCACAAAAGATAAGCCCTGTTGCAATGCGACTTGACCTTCCTCCATCGATGAAAATTCACAACGTGTTTCACACGGATCTCCTCCTTCCGTATAAGGAGATGGAGC
>Ga0307510_10008128_pt1 | contig 12496 bp, 15 predicted proteins | sample 12_EM_MG_FD_207224 | JGI IMG/M metagenome (GOLD analysis project Ga0307510, IMG submission 207224) | Populus trichocarpa ectomycorrhiza microbial communities from riparian zone in the Pacific Northwest, United States - 12_EM | ecosystem: Host-associated > Plants > Roots > Unclassified | place...
AAGTTATTACGATATTCTTCTATTACTTTATCGAATAATTCTTCTTGAGCCTTCCTGACCTAAAATCCGTTGTCTCAAATATCCTCCGGCCTAGTTAGCTCGGAATCCTACCATGGTAGCTACCCCGTAATACCAGGATCGGAGCAGTGGTTGTGGAGGAATCTGCCATCGAGTTCAGCGAGCGCCAGGGTACTACCTATAAAGACAACCCCCACAATAGTCAGCGATTTCATGGGTTCTGATGGGACAGAGACGTCCTTTATACCTCTGCGTAGCTGGCGTCGAGCCCAACAATCTCCCGCAATCAGATCCAGGATCGGAGCAGTGGTTGTGGAGGAATCTGTCATCGAGTTCTGGGATCGCCAGAACTCTATTCCGCCCTGTAACTTCATGAATAAAGGCCGCGAAGGGATGACCCTTACACCATTATGAAGCTGGCGTCGAGCCCAACAATCTCCGGCAATCAGATCCAGAATTGGCCACACGATAGTGGAGGAATCTGACATCAAGCTCTGGGAGCGCTAAGGTATCTATAAAGACAACTCTCACAAGGGTCAGTGATTTCCTGAGTTCTGATGCCACAGAGATGTTCTTTATACCGCTGTGTAGCTGGCGTCGAGCCCAACGACCTCCGGCAATCAGATTCAGGATCGGAGCGGTGGTTGTGGAGGAATCTGCCATCGAGTTCTGGGAGCGCCAGGGTACCTATAAAGACAACTCCCACAAGGGTCAGCAATTTCATGAGTTCTGATGCGACAGAGACGTCATTTATACCACTGCGTAGCTGTCGTCGGGCCCAACAGCCTCCCGCAATCAGATCCAGGATCGGCCCCACGGTTGTGGCGGAATCTGCAATCGCGTTTTGGGATCGCCTGCATCCCACCCTATTCAGCTCTGTAACTTCATGAATAATAGCCTTCTGGGAATGAATCTTATACCACTGGATAGCTGGCATCGAGCCCAGGAACCTCCAGGTGTCGGATTCAGGATTGATTGTGTGGCTGTGGTGGAGTGTTGCAGCTGTGGCCCCGGAGTGTGGATGTTGAGTGTTGTGATGAACAGAGTGTTGTGTCGCTTCCAGTTTGAGACTAAGTGCCGAGAAACCACCAGGCACTAGAGAGTCTTATGCCTATCACTCGCTTTCAGACTGGACTGAGCTGGCATTTTCACTCATTCAAAGATGATGTTCTGAAAATAGAACTCTGAGTGCCAGTCTCAGGCTGACTCGGCCCAGGGGCCTTTAGCGTAAATTCAAGATTAAGGGTATGATGGCTTTCTCACCTGGCGCTAGCACTAACTATATTTTCTGTACCAAGAAATACCCCTTCCTCACCATGGGGGAGGGTACTCAGGGGTAGTGGTACATCCTGATGTGCCATGGTGTTGAGGTTGAAGTCTGGATGCATGGGAGGCAGGGTTGCTTAGTTGCATGTGTCCGGACGGTACCCAGTACTGAGAAGGGTGTCCGGACGCGCCAGACGCAACCAGATGTGGTGCCTGAGTACAGGATGCACAGGACGCACAGGACGCACAGTCTACACTACGACAGTCAGGACGCAACACGACCGTATCTGATGCAGGATGGCTTTTTGCTGCTGATGTAACTTGAGTTCTTTAGCCCATATTTAAGATTAGGGGTATGATGGCTTTCTCACCAGGCGCCTGCACTAACCATATTTTCTTTGCCAATAAATACTCCTTGCCCACATCTGGGCTAGAAGACAAAGAAGGCTGAAAGGACAATCAGGGGTAGTGGTGAATCCTGATGTGCGATGGTGTTGAGGTTTAAGTCAGGATGCATGGAAGGCAGGGTTGCTGAGTTGCATGTCTCTGGACGGAACCCAGTATAGGCAACGGTCTCAGGACGCACCTGACGCAACCAGATATGGCCCATGGGTACAGGACGCACAGGTCGCACAGGACCCAGAGTCCAGGCTAGGAGAGTCAGGACGCAACACTACTGTATCTGACGCAAGCTACCTTTTTGCTGATGTTATTGGGGAGCTGCAAAGCGCTATGCACATCGAAGATGTGGATATAATATTCGAGCATTGCGTAAAATGGTATCTGAATATCTAAATTCAGTCAAGCCAACATTAATTTGCAAGTTCTGGGCACCTACAGAGAGAATGATGAGGGCATACTGTGAAGGTATTGCTTATGGTACTCCAGACTTTAAAGAAAAGGCTACAAAAACATATAGAAGTCATCGTAGAGTCTCAAACTCTCAAACTGTTGTATATAATTAATATATTCTTATCTTTTCTCTAATATTATTTATACTTTTTTATAGTCAATCACTAACTATCTTGGCAATTATTTTGCACAGCCACTGTTGCATTTCACTGTGCCACATAGTTCACTGTCTTCCCTTCTTGAACCCATATGTTCAATTCCCCTTCAACTCAAACTTATTTTTCCAATCATATAACTGTATTATTAACAAGTGAATAGATATCATGATTGTACTCTCAATTTTACAAACTTTGTCAAGCTTATTATACATTATAATATATGTAAAGTACACATGTATGAATACTTGTTTATTGTCTTCTCAGGCAATTAATAAAATCTATGATTTTGGTTTGGATTGAATATTCACCCATAAACTTTTGTGCCAAGGCATTCCCCTGTTACAAACTATTTGATGCACACTATAGCCATCTGCAACTATTAGTATAATACAAACCAGGTTCTCAAAACAGAACAAACTGATCTTGAACTAGTTAACTATAACACGGAATTTTTTCAAAAAAAAACAAAAAACTACGAGACAAGGCTATTGGAAAGGAGATGAGGCTAGTTATTTCTTTTTTAAAATTAAGTACCTCCTACCAAAACAGTTTAAGAGCAAAAAGTGAAAATTTTGGTAGGAGTGAAACAAGTGATAGAATCTACCTACTGTAGTGGCAGGCTGAAAACTGCTAAGTGTGAATGACTAAGACATGGTGATAATGGACAAAAAAAAGAGATGGGCGCAAGACTTAAGGACATTATTACAGTACATAAAGTAGATAATTATAATGATTTCTGCTCCAACTACGATGCTGCTTGGTGTCTGAAGGTGTATCATTTCACTTTACTCAAGGTGTCTTGGCAATTATTTGCTCAACTCGGATCGGTTGCGACAGTATTCCCGTTTCTCCGGAGGACCCGTCTTCAGGCACTTTCCGTATAATTCATAATCCGCAGGAACCTTGGCACGGTTAGTAGAAAAAGTCATTCTTCCTCCGCCTCTTTTCTTTTCTTTCTTCCTTCCCTTATCCTTCGGCTATCTGATCATCTGTAGTACCTCTCAAAGCTAAGATACCGTACTGTATAGTACACCCCCGGTGAAGCTACTTTGGCTACGGTACCCGCTGCAAAGGAGATTGATAACTTTTTTCTCCCCCACTTCACCCCACCCCTACCGCATACACCCGCATCTGCGTGCGACTATCTTCCGGGACTTCCCTAAACCATCATATTGGCTTCCTCGGCACTTTTCAGGGCCGTCTCCCCCTGCGGCAGCGGTCCATTGTTGAGACTCTCAAGAACACACTCTTGTTCTGGGAGAAGGCTAAGGGCTCTTTCACGCGGCCAGCCTTATAACAACGACCACGCTCCCACCAACCGGCGACAGTTCACTAGAAATTTCTCATCTACCAGGTCCGAGATGGTTGCAGAAAAAATTGACGGCACCGCTGTTGCGAGGAAGATTCGGGATAGAATCAATGAAGAGATTGTGAGGAAGCAAAAGACTGATAAGAGGTTTAGACCTGCGTTGACAATCGTACAAGGTGAGAGGTTCTCTACCTTGTCTTTGAGGGGACTGTATTATTTGTGGTTAGATTGGTGTTTTTTTGCTTTTTTATTTGTTGAGCAAAAGTTTATTTGGAGCACGATTGCTAACATTATTCCTGATACTCAGTTGGCGACAGATCTGATTCATGTACGTGTCACCGTTTCCCCCGAGTTTGGGACCACTAGAGATGTTGTCATCCGCTCTTGGTCGAATTCTAATTTCAGTCTATTATCATAGCTACATACGTGCGCATGAAACTGAAGGCTGCTGAAGAGGTTTGGATCACAATGCTTGACAGCATGCGATCGATCTTGCTAAAATATTCATCAGGCAAACATCACATGCCGGATTGACAAACTTTCCGCAGAAATCACTGAAGCTGAGGTGCCAAGGTCCAAACATATTTCAATTGGCTAAAGCTAATGGTTGGGGCCATATAGCTGTTAGCCAGAATCGAGGATCTAAATAACGACCCTTCAATCCACGGTATCCTGGTCCAATTACCAGTTCCTAAGCATATTTCAGAGGCAGCGGTCACCGCTGCTGTTGATCCTTCAAAAGATATTGACGGTTTCGGCTCTGTCAACGTCGGCGACCTTGCCAAGCGTGGTGGAACCCCAATGTTCACTCCCTGCACACCCAAGGGGGTCATGGTTCTTCTGGAAGAGTATGGAGTGGATCTTTCCGGAAAGCACGCTGTAGTTCTTGGAAGAAGTGACATCGTTGGCTCTCCAGTCTCATACCTCCTGAGGGACTCGAACGCCACAGTCACTGTATGCCACTCGGCTACGAAGAATGTACAGGATTTCATCAAGCAGGCAGATGTTTTGGTTTCTGCAATTGGGAAAGCACAATTCGTAAAGGGGGAGTGGCTAAAACCCGGCGCCGTGGTCATTGACGTTGGTATCAACTACATTAAAGATGAAACACGCAAGTCTGGTGGACGTCTTGTGGGAGATGTCGACTATGAGTCTGCCAAGGAGGTTGCTTCTTTGATCACACCCGTTCCTGGCGGAGTCGGTCCCATCACTGTTGCGATGTTGTTGGAAAATGTCGTTTCCTCTGCAAACCGATTTTACGGCCAGATGGCACATGGGAAAGTCACACCCCCGCCATTGAAAGTCGAGAGACCTGTCCCTAGCGATATTACAGTATCGAGGGCACAAAATCCCAAGAATGAGGGAAGGGTAGTTCAGAAGATCAAGGTCAAGAACCCGATTGTGGAATTGGATGGGGATGAGATGACGAGGGTGATTTGGGATTGGATTAAGATCAAGGTGGGTTTTCTAAAATTGATTTGCGCTGGGTGGAATTTGGCGGTTGGGAGTGGTATCGGTAGCGGCTGACTTTGGGGGCAGTTCATTTATCCGTATGGTCCTTTGGGTGCTTGGTGGGGAGGGGTTGTGCGCTGATGGTAATTATCTAGTTATCTTGATATCGATCTCAAGTATTATGATTTGGTACGTGTTGTCTCACATCCGGGGGGCATTGGCTGACAGTGGGCTTTGCGATTGCGTAGGGAATTCTGTACCGAGACAAGACAGAGGATAAAGTCACTACCGAGGCAGCAGAGGCGATCTTAAAGCACTCTGTGGGGGTCAAGTGTGCAACAATCACTCCAGACGAAGCGCGTGTCAAGGAGTTCAATCTCAAGAAGGTGGGGTGACTTCTCTCTAGGTCTTGGAGCGGTAGTTAATAATTTGTAGATGTGGTTGAGTCCAAACGGAAGTTCGTACACCAATAGCCCTCCGAGGTCCGCGGGTTACTAACGGTGCCCATTAGCAATCCGTAATATCCTCGGTGGAACCGTCTTCAGAGAACCCATTGTCATTCCCAGAATCCCCCGCTTGGTAGCCGGTTGGAAAGAGCCCATCATCATTGGCCGTCACGCCCACGGCGATCAGTATAAAGCCCAGGACTTTGTCGTCCCCGGCCCAGGTAAATTGGAACTGGTCTACACTCCCGAGAATGGCCAGCCGGAGCGCATCAAGGTCTTCGACTACAAGGCCGGTGGTGTCGCATTGGCAATGTACAACACCGACGATTCAATCAGCGGGTTTGCTCACGCTAGTTTTAAACTTGCGCTTCAGAAGAAGTTGCCACTGTACATGAGCACGAAGAACACTATCCTCAAGAAGTACGATGGAAGATTCAAGGATATTTTCCAGGAGATCTATGAGTCGACTTACAAGGCTGGGTTTGACGCCAAGGGGATTTGGTACGAACATAGGTTGATTGGTGGGTAACTTCAAATCTGCTGAGACTGGGAAAGGGTGGTTGTGCTGATTTTATGGTGGTTGATAGATGATATGGTAGCCCAGATGATCAAATCTAAGGTGGGTGATCCTTAATGACCATACAACGCCAGAGGAGATGTACTAATTGAAACTACAGGGCGGCTTCATCATGGCTCTGAAGAACTACGACGGAGACGTCCAGTCCGACATTGTTGCGCAAGGTTTCGGGTCACTAGGGCTGATGACATCCGTCTTGATCACTCCGGACGGTAAAACCTTTGAGTCCGAAGCTGGTAAGAACCCCCCCCCACACACACACATATATGCACCTCCACCCACTTATACCGACCACAACAGCCCACGGAACCGTAACAAGGCACTACCGCGAGTACCAAAAAGGCAAGGAAACCTCCACCAACCCGATCGCCAGCATCTTCGCTTGGACCCGTGGTCTAATCCAGCGCGGCACGCTGGATAACACCCCAGACGTTGTCGCCTTCGCCGAGTCCCTAGAGTCCGCCGTCATTGACACTGTCCAAGTCGACGGCACCATGACCAAGGACCTCGCACTCGCCAGTGGAAACGAGGACAGGGGCTCCTGGGTCACAACAAGCGTATTCCTGGACGGCGTAGAGAAAAGGTTTAAAGCCTCGCTCGAAGCTAGGACCCTTCTGCAGAACTAAAATAAAGTGGTATTAGAGGGGAAGATGCGGAAGGGTGTTGGGTTCTGTACTCTATTGTAAATTCGCAGAAAACCTGTGCTTGATTGACACCATTTGCTGTTCTTTCGGTGAGAGTGATATATTACGGATAGAATGTAAAATTGTCACCACGATTCCCCGGGTCCAGACCCTCAACTATGAGTAGGTGGGCGAGAGTCAAATAGGCACAATTAGAAAGTGCAAGGCCTCCCCGGAGATTGGGGAATTAGGGGACAGCGCGGAAGGTGCCAAGGTGGCGGAGTTATGGAGATGTAAAGAGGATTACACCCAAGCCACGGTACGATCGATATTCGGTGTTTCATGGCTAAACAAATAACCTGGGTAGGTCCTAGGGCTTTTAGCAATCCGCCGCAGGAGGCACAGCAGAGAGGCTCGCAGGCGTTTTACTATTATTAAATCTTAGAATAAAGAGAGATGAAAATGTGAAAATGTAAAGGGATAATACCCTACGCGCTCCCCCTCGAATACAGAAGCAGGAAATGGCAGGGGGACCAGGAAGGTTTGTTTGTTCAGGGTTGTGGTTGCAACTGCCCAATCACGGGAGGTTCCTCCAACCACCAGATAGGGACAGCTATCGTCAACCAGACCAAACCCGCCTCACCTCAACCTGACGATCCCGCATCCTTAACAACCAACCTACCCACCTACAATATCCAACTCCCCAACCACCAAACAGCGCACAATCCCCAAATCATCTCCCCAAAAATGGCACCAAACCTCTCCCTCTTCTCCGTAACTCCTCCCCCCTTCCCCCCTTCCCCCCTTCCCCCCTCCCTCCCTCCCTCCCTCCACTCCACCACACACCCCACTAACCCTCCCACCCCACAGGTAAACGCAATCCTAATCCTCTCCCCAGACGGCACCCGAGTCCTAGCAAAATACTACCACCCACCGCACACCACCACCACCTCCTCCACCTCCTCCACCTCCACCTCCACCTCACCGACCAACCCCTACCCAACCCTCAAGGAGCAAAAACCCTTCGAAAAGGGCCTCGTGGAGAAGACGGCAAAGTCCAACTCGGACATCATCCTGTACGACAACCGCGTCGTGGTGTTCAAGGCGGAGTCGGACGTGATGCTCTACGTCGTCGGCGGGGTGGAGGAGAATGAGATGTTGCTGTGGCATACATTGTTGGCGTTGAGGGATTGCTTGAATATTTTGCTAAAGTGAGTTCTCCTCTCGTCCCAAAAAGATGGATTGGATTGGATTGGATTGGATTGGATTGGATTGCTGATGGGAAAGGGGGAGGGGGGGAGTAGGAATGCTACGGATAAACGCACGCTACTAGAGAATTACGATATCGTCTCGTTGGCTATCGATGAGATTGTTGATGATGGCATCATCCTCGAGACGGATCCTGCGACCATTGCTAGTCGGGTGTCGAAGCCGCCGATGCAGGAGGTTGGAGGGGTCAAGGGGTTGGATTTGAGTGAGCAGGGGTTGTTGAATGCTTGGGAGTTTGGGAAGAAGCAGTTGGCGGAGAGGTTGAGGCAGGGTCTCTGAGGTTGGAATTTCATTGCTTATGGGGAGGATGATAGATAGAAGGGGGTTGAAGGAAGGAAGGGAGGGCTTTGTGGGTCTGTTTTTGAAATACAAAAAAGGCATGATAATATGACGGTGATGGTTTAGATCATGTATAAACAAAAAATAAAAAAAAGTTACTTGACTTTTTTTTATATAATACTTTACGCAAAAAAAAAGGACATTCAACCTACAATACACTATGAACAAAAAAACAAAAACACGACATAACCCCCGCACTTCCCTTTCTCCTCACTTTCCCTTCCCTTCCCTTCCCTTCCCTTCCCTCCTCAGCCAAACCCCAAAGCCAGGTAAATTCCGGCAGCCTAGTTACAGCACAGTACGGGTGCAACCCCAACTATAAATAACAACCCAATCACAAAGAACATAAATAATAAGAAAAATGAACAGAAAAGAAAGAAAAAACAACCCCCCTCACATCACGAAATATTATACTGTACCGTAGTCAAAAAAAAAAAAGGGCTACTAATCATCGTCCATCCCACCCAGCTCTCCCATACCATACCGAACCCCAACCAATCGACCACCCTCCTCTCCCCACTTTCACCACATGAGGAATATTCCCACAGCACTTCCTCAATAAAGCAGAGGTGAGAACAGGCTTATGTGACAAAGAGGGCAGGCGGTTAAATACACTAGAAACATGACAAATGGAAGAAAGTGTGATGAGTAAATTTCCCTGATAAAACAAAACAGGAAAAGGGTGACATTAACTTGTACAATGGAATAGGCGAGACTTGAACTTGAACTTGACAAAGAGGACTTCAGACTCAACCATCCATCTGTCTCACCAGTCGTAAGAAAAAGGAAAAACCCCCCAAAACTATTATCCGGCACACAATCCAATAGTAGTAAACACTGTCTATGGAAAAAAAATATATGCCTCCCTCTAGGTTTGTGTCAGAAAAAGTATTCCAGCAATGCAACTCACCTCGTTGTTTTTTCCTTCTTGCCTCAAAATACACAAGAATGGAAAATAACTTCAAATAGTAAAAGGAAAGAACCGAAAATTGAAACAAAAAACAAAGACTCCAGACTTTGGCACAGGAAAAAGAGGGGAAAAAAGTTAAAAAAGCGACACCGCACAGTGGTTTTATTACACAAACGGTACGCCCCATTTGACCGCTGTATACAAAAATCCCCCGCATTCACGCTTTAATTACCACGACCATCATAGCCAGCCCCTGTATGCCAGTTCATCGATCCACCAGTGTTGGATCGTTGTACGGGTTGGTTGTACTCATATCCTCCTGGCGATCGCGCTGGTGACGATGGTGATGGCGCACCGCTACGGCTTGGTGATCGAGGGGTACCCGAAGTTGTCAGTAAAGGCAACTGGTTCGAGCTTTGAGCCATTTGATGGCTATATGGTCCCCTTGAACCATCATGACCCGTGGCAGGGAACAAAGGCACCGCCGTGCCCAATGGTGAAGGTGGTCTGTCCATGTTGCGATGGCTTGGTGCATGGGAGCCAGCTGTCGATGGCGGCAGAGGAACCTGAGAAGCTTCCTTGTTCATCGAGTTGGTGGTGTACGAATCGTCATCCTCCAAATCCCTAGTCTTGTATCCGCCTTTATCACCGCGAGCAGTGACGCCAAGAGCATCCAACTCAGTTGATGTCGCCATCTGGGTGTTGGACTTGATGAACGATGCCCTATCGTCACGCATGGGCTGGTAACGAACGTCCGGGTTTTTCGAGATCAAGGCATAGATCGATGAGATAAGTACTAATATCAATAAAACAAGGGCAAAGGCAGCATTAAGAATGAAGAATATAACGCCCATAACACCAACCACGATTCCCTAGGCGAATGTTAGTCATATCCGTGAATAGGGGCAAAAATAAAAATACTCACCGGACCACCAAAAACGTTGGTAAAAACAAGGAGGAAGATGGTATTCAGGAAGTTGATTGCACAGATAGAAATGTTGAAGATGTTTGTTCGCTTGTCCATCCATGGCCTCATGATGCTCACAGCGACCAAGTAGCCAACTTCAACCAAAAGCAGGGCGATAGCCTGGACAAGTCTTTTATTCTGAGCAAATGCGATAAATATTGCCTTGACAAGCGTGTATAGCAAAACGGGAACGACATAGTAATAAGCGGTGGCGCGGAACTGGACATAGAGGAAGCCCCATCTGTTTAAAGCTGCTGGGTCGGAGTATAGGATATAGGCTGGATTCTTGTGAAGGGTAACCGAGCGTTGAGCAATACGAATAACCTTGAGGGACGCCCAAGCAAGAATACCAGTCATCGAGAAAAAGAAGAAGATCGCCAAAGTCATGGCACCACCGGAGTCCTTAACAGTAAGCTCCCAAAGGCAAAGGATAGCCATTTGAGGGTAACCAATCAAGACCTATACCAAAGTTAGAAGACATACCAAATAGCGTATATATCGACACGTACCAAGCGATACATAATTCCCTTAAGAACCGTCATCCATCCATTCCTAAAATCCTGGAATTTGGTTCCCTTGATCCACTGCATTTTAGATGCAAACTCGCACATTGCCTTAAAAGCGCAAACACCGAGAGCGACAAAGAACAGGAAAGCGACAAAAAACGCCAAACCAGTCATGAAAAAGTTGGTAGCCTCAATTTTAGCTTTGAAGGAAACCCGCTTAATCCCCCAAACTTTAATGGTCTCGGTATTGACGTTTAGTCCATTATCATTGTTAGTTCTCGGTTCCAGATCCCGGGGAGCAAGGGAGGAAGCATAAGTCTCGAATCCATAGGCTGCTGCCCTGCTGATTAAAGGGCCAGTCTGCTCAGGCAGACTTCTCTTCATAACCTGAACGGAAACTTCTGTGAGAGATCCAAAGATATTCGAAGGCTTGCCCCCAGTGGCCTGAATATACCAATGGAAGATCTCTTGCATGAACCCGACCCGAATTATACCCATACTCCAGTCGAAATTTTGGGTCCACGCAGCGACAATCGGAGGAAGGGTTACACCAGTCATCCCAATCATCGCCTGGGCCTGGAAATACCCGAAAAGGGACAATGCATTCGCGGCGACGTGAGCAGCAGTGTTGGAGTGACCGAGTCCAGAGGTGACGGCAGAAGCGATAAGACCCATACCGGCAATAATAGCCGTAGCCCATCCTACGCCCTTGGTGTCGACAGTTTTACCATTGCTAAGAGGAGCTTCAACGCAAGCGATCATCTGTCTGGAACCAGTTTCGTTGACCATGATCCTCGCCTTTCCATCTATATCCGGGACTTGATACGCGATAGCTAATAGAATAAAATTATACGTTAGCAAGGATCCCCTCCAAAATACCAGAACTACTGGATCATAGAAGCTCGTACCAGGAATTTGGGCGGCGACACTAGCTTCAATTGGTGTGTGAGACTCGAGCTGAATCAGCCCCTGTTGCATAGGACACATTCCCTGGAAACCCTCTCCCATTTCGCAAGGATTCAAATCTTTTGTCAAAGCATTGTATCCGTAAGCAATAACAACTAACGTGGCCGTCACATTACCATCGATGGACGAAACACCGTTAATGCTAATATGGAGGGTGTTAGTATCGGGTGTGAAGGAAACGTTGAAGAGCGAGGCCGTAAATTTAGATTTCTCCATACAAGGGTTGAGAGATGTTGATTGGATCAGACGGGCGGCAGAAGCATTGTGAAGAAGCGTTGAAAGTAGCAGTAGCAGCGAGAGGATGGAGTTAGACGATCGGGATAATAACGAACGACTCATGACGGGCGATTTAACGAATGTGGAAAGTCTTGGTTAGGAGGGGAGAGTCCCCCGGAAGTTAAATAGAATGCAGTCCTGATGAGATATAGTTTGTTAGAACCGGGGGAGAACGGGTTTAGCAATCGTGAAAGTGCATGCGAAGCGACCCCGGAAGCAAGCGGGTATGAAAATACGGATGGCTGAGCTAGTAAAGTGGAGCGGTGGAGCAATGGAGTGGCGGGTGTAGGCAGATAGCGAGTAAGAAAAAACGAAGGGCAAAGGGTCAAGAAAAACCTCCCGGAAAACACACAAAACGAAAAAGGGAGGTTGGAGGGCAGGAGCGAGTCCAGAGAGCGAAGGAAAGCGATCGTGTGAAGAAAATAGAGTGGGAAGAAAGAAGAAAGGGCAGCCCTGTTCGTAGAAACCAATATACACAGCCGAGCAAGCAAGCTGTCTCGAGGCTGTCTAAAGTTGGCAATGAGGGAAAGAAGAGTAGAAAGGGAGAGTAGGGGGGGGAGGG
>Ga0307510_10008129_pt1 | contig 12496 bp, 11 predicted proteins | sample 12_EM_MG_FD_207224 | JGI IMG/M metagenome (GOLD analysis project Ga0307510, IMG submission 207224) | Populus trichocarpa ectomycorrhiza microbial communities from riparian zone in the Pacific Northwest, United States - 12_EM | ecosystem: Host-associated > Plants > Roots > Unclassified | place...
CATTCATACAAAATTTGAGGTATTATACCTTTTGGCCACCATCATGATATCTGGTATTGCACTACCGTATGGGTATTAACTAACAGAGCTTGTCACATATAAATTATAATATATAGACGGGTCCAAAGACTCTGAGGAATTTTAATATTTTTTTTGCAAAGCAATTGGGTGTGATTTTATGAGGTGAAAAGGCCCATTTTCGGTGTAAAATGGGGGGGGGCAGTTTCTTTTTGTCGCCAGGCTTGTACGAGTACACTTTGGTGGACACGGTAGGCTACGACATCCAAACAGAGAAAACGGAGGCATAAACCCAAGTAGTCTAGATGCGATTCCGGGCGCTCCAAATCAACAACTCTGCCAATTCAAATTTGCTCATTAATAGACGATCATTTCCTGATCTGACCATGAATCTGAGTCCGGGACTCCTAATTGGGGAGAACAATGGCAAGGTATTATTTGCTACAGTTGCCGTAGCCCGATGCTTGTTTAATCAGCCACCCGTAGGATCTTAAAATCTGCCTGGCTGCTGCTAGGATATTTTTAAAATCCCTTCCGCGAATACCGGTATCTAGAGAGCGATAAATTGAAAATATTTATAGGAACACTTAAACAGGGTGTTGTAGTTTGGAATGCGGGTTCGAAGTCGTGATATTCTGGGTCGATTGAGGTATCATACATACTGATCTGCAGTGCCCGGGGCACACCATAATATTATTGAAAGCAGTATTTACACCAGTGGTTGGCCTTATTAGACGGGGGGAAAAAAAGGCAAACACCAGTAACGGATAACAAGGTAGAAACATGCCATTTCGGCCAACAAAAAAGAGGAAGAGGTGTGAGATCAGTAACTAACTTGCCAGAAAAACCCGGACTAAACGATAGAAGCGAAAAATGAAAACAAGACAGACGATCCGAGTACCGTACAAACGAATGTGATTGATAACTGATAACACCGTAGGTCTTCAATCATTGGCCCGATCAATCGCAACACACAATACACTATCATCAATATCAAATCGCATCAACTCTCCACCGCCCAAAGTGTCATCTCGCTACTGTCCCGGGTTTGTTCTACATGTGGTCGATTCCACGTCTTCAAGTGGCCTATCGTCCCGTCGGAAAATTCCCCCCCCGCGCGCGGCGAGGTTAAGGGGGAGAAAAAGTCAGCCTTGCAAATCATTCTTGGAATAGAGCAATCAAGCGACGGGAGTGAATCGCGCCAGAGTGAGAATCAAGCCAAATCGGGGAGCTAGCTCTGGAACTAGAAATGACAAGGGTTCTATCTTTTTTTTTTTCCTGTGGTGCCATGCCATACTTGACAAAACTGGCCAGGGCAGGAACAAGGACACAAACCCCTTGAGAAAAAAAGAGGGAGAAAAACAGGAACCAGGAACCGGAAAGATGTTGGGGGAATGTATTATACGTACCATCCACGCATGTTGTAATGATTGAGTCTTCCAGAAAAACTAGCTGGGTGAGAGGCTCCGCGTCAACGACTTTCGACTATTTTTTCCATCTCATGCAGCCCTGCCGTTAGTTCGGTTCAAGGTACGAGTAGGAGAAAAAAGAAGAAAAGATCAATTGCGAGACCCTTTCGAACAAGGAGAGAGGATGTCCTAATTTTTCGATTTGATAACGACAAGGAGGAGGTTCGACTTACCATGATGGGCGGTAGAACGGCAGTCCGTGCACGCTCCTCCACGGGATGAACAGCGATTGCTTGGTCCGAACTCTCGTCATGGGTGGAGGCGATATTGGAATTTGACCGCAACCTCCCCGACAGACTCTCTGCGTGAATTCTTCCGCTTTGAGACTGGTAATTATGGGATGACATGCTCCCGCGGTGTTGTGTGGCCGCCTGGATCCATCCAAGGACCGAATTAGCCACAGACTCTACTTAGAAACAACTGATATCATAACCCTTGTTATCGGTTGCAGCTTCGCAAACCGGTAACCGCTTCTTCGTGGTGGGATAGCACAGCGGAGAGGAAGGAGAAAAACACCAGGAAAAAATAAGAAAAGATAAGGAAGGAGATTCTCGGGCCGTACCGCTTTTGGTTTGTGAAGCATTCCAACACTAAAGTCCCATAGTAGCAGCCTACAGTCGTTTCCAACACTCCCAAAGCGATAAGTACGGTCATCGCAACGCCAAGGATCGAAGGCAACATTAGATACCCATGAATGGTGTCCTTCACAGCGAGCTACGATGCGTCGATCATGAAACGACCATATGGATACAAGGTCATCCTGACCACCAGTGACAATGTATCTTCCATCCGGAGACCAACAAACACACATCAACCCGCCATAGTAGCTACTATAAACATCTAAAAGCCTAATAAATACGTAAGTACCTTACGCAGCTCTTGAGCCGTAGAGAACTATATCGCTCGCGGAATATGAGTCACCTACTTTTCCTTAACGATATTAATGACCCGCAAACACTGATCTTCAGCCACGACGGCAATACACTGGCAGTCCGGGGAGAAAGCAAAGGCTGTGATGGCGCTTCTAGAGACCGACCAATACGAAACAGGATTGGTTCTCTGGTTTTTTGACTCCACCGACTTGCTCACCGAAAAGTACCTCAAGAGACTTGCCGCACCATCAGATCCCGTGGCAGCCTTCTCTGGCATCTCACTGGCATCCGATACATCCTCAGGCATAAATGGCGCATCCTCCTTCTCCTTGTCGTATACGATCAAAGATCCGTCTTGGTGGGCGGCTAGAAATAAATTCTCGGTCCCTGGTATCCATTTGATGTCTGCGACTGCATGCGAGTTTATCATGCCCTAAAGTTGATAGAGGGCTCTATTAGCATCAATACCGCTATATATAAAAATAAGAATCACATAATTTGTGATATACAGCTCTGCGGGCTTTTACATTCTTGTTTAGCCTCGTATATTTGTTTGAGATTGGATCAAACCACACAATGTCCCCACTCGAGAAGCCAATAATCACGTCTAGATGAGTAGAGCTCTTAGTGAAAAGGTTGACATCATGGCAAAGTGGGTGCGCTTTCGTGAATAAAATCTTCGAGAGAGGCTCTTGCTACAGAGATATAAAAACGTTAAGCTCTTTATTCTTGCGCATAAATCGTTGGCAGCGGTAAATTTGAACCTTAATTGAGGAACCCATATCCAACCAGTTGAATGCTCGGTTTATGTTTGCAAAAACAAGCAAATCTTCCGGGTTCCTCTCTGAAAGCCGTCTCCCTAGGCATTCATGAGAAATAATTCTCGAGACGAAGGTAGAATTGTTTTTAGCAATATTGTTCTTCGGCTTTTTTCTCTTGGCCGCGTCCTTGCTAGATGCAGACAAAGACGCATTCCCCCCTCCAAACTTCTCTGTAGAAACACCCACTCCGTCCCCATTACGAGATGTATTGCTTCCTGAGCCAGTTTTCACAAGGGAGCTATGCGAGTCTGTGTCCGCAGAGGTTCTTGGGTCAAGCCCAGACTGACTTTCATTACTCTGTGACATTCCGGGACTGTGGTAGACAGGGGAAGGTGCATCTTTTGACCTGATGGCAACTAGAGAAATTTTAGTTCCGGCAACTGTAGGCTGGGGCGCTGTGCTGAGGGGATTGAGGATGGTTATTGGAGACTCGGACGGATGTGGCGGAGGCGTGGCAAGGAAAATATCCTCCTTCAATATGTATGTGCCTGCACCAATCCGGAGGTCAAACGGTCAGCAAGGGTGGTAAATTGGAAGTCTGGCCAGTTTGCTCTGCGCGCAACACAAATACCGCATCGGACGAGCCAATACTGGCACAGGAGATCTACCCGAGACCGCACAACGCTGGCCGAACACGCCTGGAACATACCTTCACCGACTGAAAATTGGTATTCCGGCCCTTCAGGGTGCGCGATGACATTGCTCGTCTCAACAACGGGGAGCGGCGTGCCTGGCATTCCGTTACCCCAAAGTCCCGTTCCGGGGGTGCCTGGATGCCTAGCAGTCGGCGGCGGTAATACGAACATTGTCCAATTGTCACGGAACAATGTGGCCCAAACGAAGAAACGAGCGATGTTGTAGATAGGATGGGTAGACGAGACCTCTTGAGAGCAGAAACTCGTGCGAGGGAGACTGCACACGGTAGGTTAAGTGGAACGGGGGAGATGGAGATGGCGGTTGTATGAGATGGATTGGGAAGGAGGGGGGTTGGAGAAAAGTATGGTGTGTTCCCACGTCAGAACCATGCGGCTATTTCCACAAAGACTGGTTGATTTGTACTGTACCCGACAGCGTGAATTCTAACAAAGCGGTCCCCTGAGGCAGACCCTTAGCCAGCAGGAAAAAACACATTTTCTATTACCACAGTCAAACTTTTCTCTACAATAGCATGATGAGGCTCTTGTGAAAGTACTGCTTAAAGCCATCCAAGCATTTTCCCGTGGTAGGGTTGCCATGGGCAGTTAATCTAAGGTACAGGTGAGCCTGGGCCCTGGATCGGCCGTGCCATCCATGACGGAGGCCACGCGAGCCCAATGGAAGCCCTACCGCATCACCAATCTTGACTCCCCACCTAATGTCGCCAGCTTTCATCTCTCCATTCGACCTCACCTACCACCCCAGTTTACACACTTTTGGCATCCCCACCCCAAAGCCTTTACAAAAAAGTACACTACCCACTCCAATTACTACACTCATCACTCATTCCACCCGCCCTGGTCGGAATGGCTGATACCGTTCGAATAGTTGTGTGCGGAGATGAAGGCAAGTCCCCTATCAACATATCCGCACGAGTAGCTTCTGACCACCACCAAAAATTCCATTAGGCACTGGGAAGTCATCTCTCATCACTTCTCTAGTCAAAAACGTTTTCATCACAAGCAAGATCCAACCAACACTCCCCGCAATTACAATAGCCGCCCCCGGCAGTGTTACCACCACCATTGTTGACACCTCTGGTGTGTGCCCCCCACACTAGGGATCGGAGGTTTTGATGACAGTTGATAACTGGTTCCTGTGCAGCTCTCCCACAAGAACTAAATACCCTTCGAAAAGAAATCCGGCGATCCGATGTCATATGTTTGGTGTACTCAGATCACTATGTTAGCTGCTCAGGTTACAATGTCTTATTTTTGAATGTTCGGCTGATCGTCCCTCTAGAGCTATGAGAGGGTTTCCCTATCTTGGTATTCTTACCGTCTCCCTCCATATGAGGCTCTGGATCCTGACCGCGGAAATTTCATAGGCTTCCATTCTTTCGCAGTTTGGGAGTAAATGTTCGCCCATCACCTCCGAACCAAATTACGTCAGGCTAATAAGAGTAGCTTCCTGTTGTTCTATGTGCAAACAAAACAGATCTATCGCCTGGTGTTGATCCCGAAGAGGAAATGATGCCTATAATGTTAGAATTTAAGGTTATTCCCCTCAGCCACATCGCCCCCACTAAGTATTGACCTCGGCTCCTAGGAAATCGACTCGTGCATAAGGGCTAGTGCAAAAGAACAGAAGAACGTTAACGAGCTTTTTTACCTATGCCAAAAAGCTGTAACGCATCCGGTTGCACCTTTATATGATTCTAAAGAACAGGTATGTCCCTCTGAAATCACCTGATGTTCAGCGGGGGCTTACTATCATCCCTTGTAGAACCTTAAACCTGCCGCGGTGGCAGCTCTTCAACGAATCTTCTGTTTGTGCCTCATCTATACTCAGCAGGCACCTAATACTAATCACATTCTCAGTCCTATGCGACAGGGATCAGGACGGCTTCTTGAACGATCTCGAGCTTCAAGAATTCCAGGTATCATCTCTCATTAACTCTAACCCTTCTACGGGCGCTCCAGACATGCTTTCTCACGCGTTTTTTCTAGAAAAAATGCTTTGACAAATCTCTGACCCCAGAGGAGCTTGATGACATAAAGGCCTCAATAAAAAAACGGCTGCCTGATTCCCGGACTGAGGAGGGGGTCGATAAACAAGGTTTTATTCTACTGAGCAAGATGTTCGCAGAAAAGGCTAGACACGAGACTGTCTGGACTATATTACGCGTTTTTCATTACACAGATAGCTTGAGTCTGAAAGACAGTTTCTTACACCCAAAGTATGTTTCTTTTTATATACCCCCAATGTTTACTACTTTCGCGATAACTAAAACCTTTATACTAGATTCGAAGTCCCACCCAACGCATCAGCAGAACTTTCTCCCCTTGGCTATAGGTTTTTCGTAGACCTTTTCCTCCTTTTTGATAAGGATAATGACGGGGGACTCAACGGAGATGAGCTGGCAGCGCTTTTTGCCCCCACTCCTGGTGTTCCTGCGTCATGGGTGGACTCCTCGTTCCCATCCTCGACAGTCAGATCCGAAGCCGGGCACATCACTCTTCAGGGGTGGCTGGCCCAATGGAGCATGACAACCTTCCAGGATCCAAAAATGACCCTGGCTTATCTGGCGTACCTGGGATTCGAAAGTGGTGAGAAGGGCGGTACCACCGCCGCGTTGAAAGTCACTAAACCGAGGAAGAGACGAAGGAGACAAGGGAGAGTAGAACGTAATGTTGTTCTTTGCTACGTACTAGGTTCACGTGGGAGCGGGAAGGTGTGACCCTTTCCCTAACCAGACTAAGAGCAAGGCTGAACTAATTGGAAAATAGAGCTCAATATTAGATGCGTTTCTCAACAGGCCCTTTGATTCGACATATCACCCCACAATCAAGCCGAGAACTGCTGTGAATAGTGTAGAATTACAAGGGGGTAAACAATGCTATTTGATAGTATGCCCTAACATCTAGGCAGATCATAATTTTACATCACTGACATAGACATTCCAGATTGAAGAACTAGGCGAACTAGAATCTGCAATTCTAGAAAATGAGGCGAAATTGAATTCCTGTGACGTCGTGTGCTACACATACGACTCATCTGATCCAGACAGCTTTACACATATAGTTGATTTGCGAGTATGGGTAGTCCACCTATCGCTGGTAACACATGCTAATTCACATGCTAGGCTCGGTATCCGCAGCTCGACGAGCTTCCAGCGGTATATGCAGCCCTAAAGGCGGACCTAGATAAGACAACCCAAAGGGCCGAAATCCAGCCGGACGTTTATACACGCGAGATTGGCATGTCAGCGCCTTTACATGTGAGCGCCGCTTGGACATCTATATCCGAGCTTTTTGTCACGGTAAGCCTTGCGCAGCGCGCTTCAGCTGACAGGATACTAATACGCATAAATAAAACGTGCAGGTGTCTGAGGCTGCATTATTCCCTAACAACGCTTATCCTCGAACCGAACCTGAATCAGCGGATAGAACTAATTTTTATATTGCTACTGGAGTGACAGGTAAGCACAATTTCCACTCTAACGCCAGCAGAAACGAGCTAATGTGCTACATGATGCCAGCGTGTACCGTAATGGCATTGCTGTATGTTTGGAAAAGGACCAATCCAGGATAGATCATGACTACCGTAAAAACTTGCGTAATTGGGCCGTGTGCCCGGTAGTCCAAAGTTTCCTCCTCTGGGAAAGGGGCGGAAAGCACCAAAAAACCTGCCCCCCGAGATAAAAAAGAAAAAAAGGCATGATGCCCATCCTAGGATTCATGTATATATACCTCGGCGATTGAGTTTCTCATCAACTTGCAAGGACAACACATACCGTAGATTACCACATGGTCACTCATCCACTGATTAGTCTGTCTTTAAAGTGCCTCCAAGTGCTGGCTTTATTCATTGTGGCAACTACACAAAATGTCGCGCCGCCTCAGGGTTCCATTATAATGCATCTCTCCTTACCAATCTTTATCCTTTCGCTAGGGAGGTGAGCATAGCTTTGCCAACATGAAAGAACTGTGGGAGACTACCTTAAAAATTAGAACAGGGCGCTGACACTGTATCGAACACGTTGTCAAAAGAAGCTATCCAGTCCCTAATTACTTAACAAGGCTGCCGGCGCAAACAAAGCCCTGTATTAAAGTGGAACTAACTAAAGTTAAAGCACGAGGACACATTCCTTGCTGACTAATTTCTCACTAGCTCACTCAAGGCAAAGGCACGCATTCAGGAAGCGGAGCTACCACAAAACCTTGTCAGTCGTGAGGGATAGGGCAGATATTCGAGTGATAGATCATGATAAGTATTCTCAGGGTTGCACCAACGATTCTAGCTTATTTGCCGTTGAACAAGTTTATTCCTATCAACTCCCCTAGCCCACCTCTCTTGTTTACCCAACTTTTACCTCCTAACCTGCCCAGCCTGTGCGCGCTTATACTAGTAACAATAATCCTTTGTCCCTTGCTACTATCTCTCCTAGGAAGGTTAAGTTTAGTCCATCTCCCCATTTCTCTCTCTTCATTTTTGCTCTCCTTTCTACCTGTTTCCCGTCCCCGTATTCCCCTGTTGCTGCCACATGCTGCTGCCACATGCTTCTGGCCTCCTCCTCCTCCTCCTCCTCCTCTTTCACTTATGGTTCCTACTATATAATCTGGTTCTGCTCTGCCCCTGCCTGTTAAACTTCCCTCGTTCCCAAGCCAGAAGGAGGGGTATGCGAGTGATGGAATATGACACGCAGAGACGAAAGGTAACTTGATTGGATTTGGGAAGTGATTCGGTATATTACTATAGCCCTGTGACACCTTCCATATTCTAATGAGATGATATCGATAGATTCCAATACACCGGTTAGCGCGGAGAAATATACCCTGCGGGAGGAAGGAATACTCCGTTACTCAAGTGGGGTGTAGCACTTCCTAGCCGACTCCCAACCGAGCACGTACCCCCCGCCAGTATCACTCCCTCAATTGCTCCACCTGCCGAGCAGGATGCTTCTACATCGGCCTAGACTTTTGCACCCAGAGTGCTCACTCCTATCGATCCCACTAGAAGTTGACGGGCACTTGCCTATTAATCTATGGGAATTGGTCGGAATGGCGATTTCGCTTGGGGAGCGGGCGGTGTAGGTAGAAATGATAGGTGTTTCCGGTTATCGGGTCTATGAAGAAGAGGTCCAACGCTGGATAAGTAACTTGCGGAATACCAACACCCACATTAACGTGATCTCCATGCACAGTGCGTGACCGCCTTGTTGGAGTTTGCTCCATTCCGAGATATATATACCCCCTAAGGGCTATTCCAGAATCTGCACCACCACCACCACCACCACCACCACGTGTGACAGGGCTATTTATTCACCACACTTAATCTAGGATATTCCCCACTATAAATTTGGAATCACCCCCCCCCCCTACATACACACACACCCGATGGACACACGGATCACCAAAAGTGATCCGATATTCACTTCCAGAAGAAAAAAAGCCGAAAAATCGGTCACCACATGCCCGCCAGGAGTGTGGGACTGGGCATATCCATGAGCGTACCAAGGATATGACTTGACAAATAGACATATAATGGCGGTGACAGATCTTAAGCCACACCAAAGATCGGAAAGACCGATGATATATGGCAAAACCCTTTACCTCGAAGAAGTCAGGTGACAACCTCTTCGATGAAAACCTACGCCGTACCATATGGTTAATAGTGACCCACTCACGGAGTATACAGAAAGAAAGAAAGAAAAAGACATCACAACCGCAGGGATAAAGGGGAGGTAATTTCCCTGAAGCTTGACCGTTAGACCCTAGTTTGCACATCATAAAAAAAACAAGCTGTTTTCGTCACAAATTATTATCTTTCCCCCCACTTTGCTCCCAACAAAAAAACCTTGCGTTTTTTTTCGATTATAACTCAACTTAATCTATCACACTTCTCATACAAGCCTCCAAGAGGATCTTGTATTATAAGTCACCCCCAAACAAAACAAAACAAGAAGGAAACCCCTCCACACCCACTACCCATATAGCCGGGTCTACCAAGCAGCCCCCACCCCCCGGTTTAACATTCCTTCCTTCCATGCTTCCTTCCATCTCTACGCTAATCCCGTCTATCATAATATAAAAAAAGCGAAATACCGGATTCCACAATAGTACTGTATCGTATTAGTTTAGACAGCCGCAATATCTCAGCTTGCCTAATATAATGTAATATACAATAAATAAATAAATATCTCGCACTACTCTTCTTCCGCCTCCAGCTGGACATATGTTTGATTTCCGCAAGAAAAAAGCAGCTTTTTTTAATTTTATTTCCTGGGGGAAGAAAGAAGGAAGGGAGGGAGGGAGGATTGCTCATAGTATTTTTAGAAGATATACATCCAGCTCTAGGGGGGGAGAAGGGTCCAAATTCTTGACGTTTTCTTGATTGGCCGCCGGTCGTGGTAGTGGTTACGATACGGGCTCCTTGAATTTGGGCTATGGAACGCGTTAGCCATGACGCGCCCCTTCTTTTTTCCTTTCCCTTCGAAAACATCGCTGTGGTGGGGGTATGTAAGCTTCGGGACTGTTCTTTTCTTCCTTCTCTCATGTTCGCCCTTCGGGGTGATGTATGATATTGGAGATGTTTCCCCCTTTCCTCCTGTCCCAAGAGCTGGGTTTGGGGAAAAAGAAATGATTGGTGCGTGGGTTTTAGGGGATAAGGTGTGAGAATTGCTTCCTTCACGCCTAACCAAAACTGCCAACCAAAACCCGGAGCTTCAGCTTCAGGTATAATAGAGTTTGTATGGATGTTCGATCCTTTTGATATTATCGCAAGCTCAAGGAATCTCTGCGTAACAATTTTTTTTCTTTCAGCAAACAAAGCAAGGCTTGGGAGTAAGCTCCAACGTTCTCTATTCTGCCCACCCGCGCACACCCATATATAATATTATGGAGTAGCGATAAGACATCAGTAGGAGTGCCTAGTCAAAACCAGAACACGACTCTCTGAAGCAGCGGAATACTCTAAATTATTCTAAGGAACACCCCATGGTGGGCTTCGCTGATGAATGAAGGCTTACGTTCCACCAATCGACCATTAGACACATCGCCCCTAGCCCCAAGTAAACCCTACCCAGGTATCGCCCCCTAAATCGATCCCTCATCCATGATGAAACTAGCCATCAAAACAGAGACGGTCACTCAAACATACAAACCCCCAAGCTCCGACAAACCCCTTACGCAACACGAGCCGACCCCACCAGTGCTCATCGGACCCTCGGCTACCCCCAAGTGCCCAATAAACCCCGAAGAGTCAAACAAGAATAAAAATTGGCGGGATCCAAGAGAACCCCGGGCACCAGGCCATCAGGGGGACCCTCGGCATCTCCAGTATCTCATAAGTCCCAGAGCAAGAGATAAACCGCCCAAGCCACTGGCGGGACGACTCCCCCTCTCCGGGCCCATTGAATGCCAATACCCGAACTTGATCCCGACCAGAGAAAACATACAGAGAGGATTTGTATCGGCTCAAGTTTCAGATATGACAAACAACTAGAGAGTTGAGGTCTTCCAACCAGTAGCCCGACTAGACAATAAACATTAAGTATTAAGCGTCCTGGATGGCTAGGAAAGAGGGGGGGGTAGGGGGGATGAGGGGGCTTATATAGATTTTTGGTACCGGGCCCTGTGGTGTGGGCGGGGGATGAGGATGCGCTCTCAAGACTAGGCCCCTAATGAATACGCAATTGAACGCGGAATGGAGGACGTAATCTCAAGAAGGCATTTACTCTTTCTTGGGCACCATTGCGTATGGCGACGCGAGTGCTGCACAGCGGGTTACGAGGTTTACTGTGGACAGTGCGAAAAGGACCCCCCTCCACTGTTTGGTAGGAAGTTGCACTCGGCGACCAGGATTAGTCAGTAATCATTCTTAATGAATGGTTGTTTCCGATACGTATAATAGTTAGGTTTATTGATTGTGAAAGATAAAAGTTCCGTGAACGCTTTACGATTATTATTTTTATTTGCTAGAGGGATGTCTATGGTGGTTTAACCAATACGAGGGTGTTCACGGCTTCACCCCTCCATCCGACATCCCGGGAGGAGTGTCCTCCACCTCACAACAATATCGAGAAATTCCAAAGGCAACACAGCATAGTCTGATACGAAGGCATAGTAACACAACACATATAAAATTCCGAGGATCATTCTGCCAAGAACATTGTACAATAGAAGCCTCACTAGAGAACTAAAGACATACAGATACTAAAGCGAGAAGCTTCTCTACGAGTAACAGGTCCAGTCACTGAATCCAGAATTATTATATCATTAGCCCAAGCCAAACATCTGCACACTTCTACTCTGCATCCCCTCCCCCTCCCCCTGCCCTAAACCCCTCAACAGGTGAGAAGTTACCACCCCACCCGCAGTTCCGTGAACACCGCGGGATGCAGCCACCATGTCGATCCGCCCCCCAATCTCTACAGCAAAAACAACATCGAGAGCTCCCCCCCCCACACACAGCCGGCGAGCGCACCGCAGGAAGTTTGACTTATCATACACAAGATATCACAAGTTGAAACCTACCGTATTATGTCATACCGTACAGTCCTTGCTATGGTGCCGGACACCCAAAACGTACACCTGTGGGAGATTCAAAATGTAATGCTTTATATAATCAGGGTCAGGGGTGTTTACCAAGAAATATCAATTTTAAGGTTCTAAGTTCA
>Ga0307510_10008130_pt1 | contig 12495 bp, 11 predicted proteins | sample 12_EM_MG_FD_207224 | JGI IMG/M metagenome (GOLD analysis project Ga0307510, IMG submission 207224) | Populus trichocarpa ectomycorrhiza microbial communities from riparian zone in the Pacific Northwest, United States - 12_EM | ecosystem: Host-associated > Plants > Roots > Unclassified | place...
CTCTTTTGAAAATGGAACATTTCTGAAGTAATTAATTTCTTGTTGGAATGTTTGAAGTGATTTTCACATTCTTTAATCCCTCTCAAGGAAACTTCGAGTCAATGTGAGATCATCTTCTCAAGGGCTGGCTGGTGAAATCAGTAAAATGACTGACTGGGTTGTGCCTTTTGGGTTCTCTGTTTATGGATTATGGATGTTGATTAACATTCAATTAACAATCTTGACATTAATTAAAATGAAAAAAATGGATTCTTCCTTTGTTTATTTAAGAATTAGAAACAACCTGTGCATGCATGCCTCTCGTGGTTTAAGATCTAGACGACAAGTCGTTGCTTTTCTTGTGAGTAGACGACATGCAACTCAAAATCTATCCACCGCTGATTAAGTATGTGTTTTGTAATATAGGATGTTTTTATAAAATTATTTTTTAATTAAAAATGTATTAAAATAATATATATATATCATTGTACAATTGATTTGAGTTGAGAAGGAAAATTTTGTAATGCCAAGGGAAAAACCTTATGCAGGCTATATAGTGAAGATGATGAAGATTTATTATTATTATTATTATTATTAGAGATGCATTCGTAAACAAACCAGTTATTATGAAATTTTAAGACAGCTTATATAGCATAACTAGTTACTGACCCATATTTTGGCACAAGTTGGATAATTTATTTTTTTTAATATTAAAAAATGAATATATGCATTTTTTAAACAAAACAAATTCAATTATAAATTAAAAAAATTATATATGCTTTTAATTATATAAATCAAGAATTAGTTGTGTAACTAAAATAAATTATAAAATTAAATTATTGACCACTCGAAGTTAACTAGTCAAGCTTGTGACTTGGATCATGAACTTAATCACCAATGGTAATTGGTTTAAGTGGTCTGACGTTTGTTCCTCTTAAACAAAGTCTCGAGTTCGAGTCTTGTAGATTGGAAAGAAAAACTTACTTGTGAGAATTTATTTTTTTATTCTTAGAACAATTACTTTAGTGTCACTTCAATTACTATAACCAAAGTGATAATCCACAGTACGAATATTTTTGAAATTTTATCAAGTTAATGCAGAGAGTTAAGATAGGAAAATAGAAAGAAAGAACTATGTTCTTTCAATAATAAAAAATTACATCTTTATATGGCTTATATCCCTATTTATATAAGTAGAGAAAGCGATCACTTTTTTTAATAATTCTTCTAAATACTTGGATCAGACTCATTCCTTATGGGCAGACTAGAGTTAATTCAATAACTAACAAGTCTTGTGGATGGAGTACACTATCACTGAAAAAGCTTTACTCCTTAGTGAGTCGTCCTGGTTCGACCGGATTAATTAGGGTTCAATAGACTTCTAGATACCGGAGTTTAAAAAAAAAAAAATTTATGAACTTAATTGAATTCAACAATTTTTTTAATATAATTTTATATTTAATTATATGATAAAAAAATATTTATAAAATCAAAAACCAACTAAGTATTAGAGTATTTATTTGATATCTCAACAAATCAATAAATATCAAATGATAAAATAAAAAAAAATAATCAACAAAGATCCAACAAAGATCCAATTTTAACATAGTTATTTTCATTGTATTACTCAATTATTATGATTTTTAAATTCCGAGGGGGAAGCAAAACTTTACTTAAAAGTAATGCAAAGCTTCTCGATATCATTATCCTCGTAATTACAAACAAACTAAACACGGCGTAGAGTAGAGCTGCAGAAACCAAAAGCGGAGGAGACGGCGGCGTTGGAGGTGGTTTTTCTTACATGCTGAACAAAAGAATACTTTTATATATATATATGGGAGAGTTTTAAATTGAAAAAAATTAACCGGCAGCCTAAGCTTGACAAGAAAAAAAAACAAAACTCAAAGGAAAAGAGACGACGAAAAAACATGAAAAAGCCTGGGTTATCAAACTTCACAAAAACCCCATTTACAACCCAAATCTGGAGCTTACTATTAAAATTAAGAAATAATCTCAGCCAAAATCGGGAAATGAAAATGAAAGCACCAACTGATAGCCATAAAAATTAGAAAACAACAGAATTGAATTAGAAATCAAAAGGCGTTAAATTTAAAATTAACATCCATAGCAGAAGAAAACACAAAACAAAACTCTCATAAAAGGATCCAAAACCAATAATTCTATTAACAACAACAGAAAATTTGAAGTCTTGAGTTGAACAGACTGACCTGCGCATGTAAAGAAGCCAAGAATCAGAGCCAGAGAGTCAAATCAAAGTGACCCATCTTCACATCCAAGACAAGAAACAAATCCCATGTAGCAGTTATCTCAGTAATTGTAAAAAAAGAAGAATAAAAAGACAGGCATGTACAAAGAGAGAGCTTCAAACAGAACAGAACAAAAACGTGGCAAGTACCTTTTTTTTTTTATTATTCTTGAATTTGTCAGGTAATCAAGAATCGGTCCAGGTCTGACAAAAGATTGTCAACGTCAACAACCCCAGCCCCTCAAAAGTGCCAAACAAACAAGGGAAAAATTTTCATCCATTTTCTATCGCCCATCATCAATTCCTAGAAACTGCTTGTTCAACGCGTCTGACTTGGAAAAACATGGACGCACAAAATAACTACTTGAAAATGGCTCCTCATCTGCTGTCTTCTTCTCCACTACTGGTAACAGAAAAAGACTCGAACTTTCTCTTACTTGTTTCTAAACAACTTTCAAAAAGTGGACTTTGGTTTCGAATCACCATTTCTCCCTTCTTTTTTTGGCCACTTTTCTATGGTTTTTCTTACTGGGTTTATGGAGGTATTGCTTTTGCTTCATGGGTTCTTGGTATAATTGATTGTGGGTGATGAAAGTAGGTCTTTTTGCTCCATGGGGTTTTGAGTTAAGTGGTTTTGCTTCATGGGTTTTTGATAGAACTCTTTTTGCTTGGTGGGTTTTGATTCTAGTGGCTTCGCTTCATGGGTTGTTGAAAAAGCTGGTGTCTTTTAGGGTTTCTTGTTGTTGAGTTTTAGAGGTAGAAGAAGAATATTGTAAGATGGCTGGGGTTTTGAGGAAATTTTTGCCTATTCAGTCTCCGATTCATGTAGAAAAGGAGGATGATGACGACAAGATTAAAAACTTGGAATACTCATTTGCCTTGCCATATTCTGGCCCTCTGCTTACTTGTGATGTTCCTCAAGCAGTGCCTATTGATTTTAGGCAGATCCCAATTGCTTCTCCTGCGATCGGTTCTGGCTCTTTGTTGACTGATTTTTCATTGCCAGTTGTGCAGCCTATTGTAAAGTCTCACAGGAAACTGTCGAAGAAGCCAAACTTAGTCTCAGATAGGACTGTTTGCTTAGAAACGGATGGTGGCATGGATGGAAATGGCATGCCATGTGAAGCATCTAGAGTAGATGACTCGAGTTCTTCGCTTAGTGCAAACGATGACGAGCGCGGACCAAAGTTATCTGATGGAATACAAAGTTCTGGTAGATTGGATTTTTTCAGTGGTTGTGGTAGTTCTGGTGAATTACCACGAAGCTTGGAAGTGTCGGAATTGCCTGATAACGGTAGCGAAAATGAAGGTCGAGACTTTTACGATTATATGAATCCCGCAAATTATGAATCGATAGGATCTGAAAGCTCACACAGTAATTCATCTGAGATTTTTTCTTGCCAAGAGGAGGATCATAATGAAGAAGCTCCTGGCCATGTCAGAAGGCCATCAATTGTAACTTTCCGTGACCCTGAATCAAATGATGTAGTGGACAATGAATCTGATGTATCTAACACTGACAGTAGTGTCCATGAGAGGCATATAGCTGTAAGGCCTGGGAAGAAAGGGACATGCTATCGTTGCATGAAGGGAAGTAGGCTTACGGAGAAGGAGGTTTGCATTGTTTGTGATGCAAAATACTGTTCAGATTGTGTGATAAGAGCGATGGGATCAATGCCAGAAGGAAGAAAATGTGTTACATGCATTGGTAAGAGGATTGATGAGTCTAGGCGAAAGACCTTGGGTAAATGCTCTCGGATGCTAAAGCAACTGTTGGCTGTGGTCGAAGTTGAACAGATAATGCGTTCTGAGAGATCATGTGTGGCGAATCAGCTACCACCAGAACTCATTTATGTAAATCGACAGCGTCTTTCCAAACAGGAGTTATTCCTACTGCTGACCTGTCCAAACCCACCCAAAAAACTAAAACCAGGAAACTATTGGTACGATAAAGTATCTGGTTTATGGGGAAAGGTGAATATCCCTTTCTTTTAATTGTCTTTCAGTTTAGATATACAATTACCTCAATTTTGTGGTACTGCATTGTGTTTATTCATCTGGTATGCTTGAACAGGAAGGACACAAGCCTTGTCAAGTAATCAGTCCCCAATTGACTGTCGGGGGTCACATCCAGGAAGGTGCTAGCAATGGAAATACGAGCATAATGATAAATAATCGCAAGATAACTAAAGCAGAGCTCATTATGCTGCAGGTTGTTGTGCCGGACACTATCTGGTTATTTTATATGATTATTTTCTTAAGCATGTAAGACTGATGCCATTCCATTTAATCTTTGCAGTGGGCAGGGGTGAAATGTGAAGGAGCAACTCACCTTTGGGTTAGTGCAGACGGGGCTTACCAGGAAGAGGGAATGAATAACATAAAAGGAAAATTATGGAATAAGGTGCGTTTGCATTTGTTCTGGGGAAATCTGTTGATTTAGTTCAATCCCATCTTGCTTTTGCATTTATGCTTATTTTACTTGCTGATCTTAATATCAAAACTTAAGCAATAATGGAAATACTTTCTTTGCAGACTGGAATAAAGCTAATTTGTGCTGTCCTGTCTCTGCCAACTCCTCCTAATTCTGTCAGTCCAAGTGGGGAAGGAGTGAATGATGTTATGGCAAACAACCTCGAGCAGAAAACACTCTATAAGCTTCTTCTGGTTGGTCTTGAAAAATCCGGCACATGTACCATATTTAAACAGGTAAGGAATCAGTGGGACTGAAACAACATAATCTTATGCTTATGTTACTATTCATGTGTGACAAATCTAGCTCTGTCGGCTCCTAATGAAGTCACTTCTGTCCAATTCCGCTCCATTTCATAATTACCTTAACTTTCTCCTTGGAGCCTGCCATTTGAAGAACTTTATGTCAACTAGAGAGTCCATCTAATTATCAAAAAACTATAATCCATGGAAAATCATAGAACTTTTGTTTATACTGACAGCTAAAACCCACCTAATTTTAGAGTTTAAGACAGCGTTATGTTTAGAGCATACAAAAATTGCATGTAAGCGAAGTCATAAAAAAATATATGAAATGTTCTGTTGTACGCTTGAATGTTTTTACTTGCTTGAATGAGTGTGCCTGTGCCAAGTTGATTACATTCTAGAGATCTTTAATATTGCTCCATCTAGATCATGTTGAGATGAAGCTCTTAAGTCTCCATAAGGTTCGATTGTTCTATGGATGTTATTGTGCTCAATTATGATCTATTTGCAGAAGAGGCAGTTGCCAGTACCAGTGGCCTTCACTGCATCGGCTTTGCTCATTTTTTTTTTTCTGTCCTGTTCAAATTGTCTTCTTTAACTTAACTAAATAATCTGTTCCATAAGTTATCGCACACAATCAACATGCATACAATTAAAGAAATCATATTTCTGCGCAAGTTTATGCCATTCAAGCACAAGTCCTTGCCTCCCTAACACAAGATTATACCATACCATACCGTTTCCTTAAAGGCATAGATAGCATTGCAGAAGGCCATGTCTTTCCAGGACATGGTTATGCCTTCCTAGATGATACATTATATGCCATCCCTTTGTTGCAAGGTCATAACATCGTATCACAAGGCCATGCCTTTGTGCAGAATGCTATACATTTCCTGAACAATGCAATGCTGTCCTAGCAGTTGGTCATGCCTTCTGACATGCATATGCTATGGTTTTCCTGCAAACTGTGGGACATGCTTTTCCAGCGCAACATCATGCCATCCATATGTAAAAGACACTCCATACTGCTTTACATACTAACATGAATAATTTTACTCTGCATTGCAGTGTAAGTGCAATGATCATGTTAAACATAAACAGGAAATGCAACTTGTACATTGCTTTTAACAGTTTTTGTCTGATAATTATTTTAGCCTTCTTAAACCCTGCCTCCATTTGTGGTAGCACAAGAAGAACCCAAACAATTAATTAATTATTTGCTTATTTCAGGCAAGAATTGTATACAGCGTTCCTTTTTCTGAAGATGAGCGTCAAAGTATCAAGTCTATTATTCAATGCAATTTGTATGGCTATCTGGGTATACTGCTTGAGGAGCGTGAAAGATTTGAAGAAGAATGCTTGATTGATAAAAGACGAAAGGTTGTGCACCGGCATAATTCTTTAGGTAAAATACTCATTGATTTTTTATCTTCTTCTCTCTGAAGCTTATGATCCATGGTCTTTTCTCCACTGTTTTGCAAAAATCATGCAAAGATGTGTGGATGGTGCATAAATTCCCAGTTCTTGCACTGTGGATTATCAAAAATCTCTTTAGCTTATGGACCTACAGGAATGCTTCCTTTTGGAAGTCTGGAAGCTAAATCATCAGCATCCATCATAGTTAGGGACTGCTAACCTACTGTATTGATTGCGAAGTTCTTAGTCATTATATTGGCAGCTTCTTGGTGGGTAAATTGTTTAAAATGAATCTGAGCTTTCTTTCTTCCTCTCTCTCTTTTCTTGTCCTTTCTTGGTGTCGGGTAGAAGTTTGATGGTAACTAGAATTAATTTTGCCTCCTGGTCCATGGAATAAAAGGCAATGGAAACAAATGAGGTAGATTGCACCATGGTTCAATTTTTTTATTTTCTAGTTTTTATATATATATAAAAAATTTGCAAAAAATTACAGATTATCTGACTCTTGTGAACCAACAGATTTTCAAATAATTGAATCATTTTAAGTGGATATTTAAATGTTTGGCAGTGTTCATTGGTTTCTGACTGGTTTTGATAAACCTATGCAGCATGCTAGGTTCAATAAACTGGGGTAAAATGTTTGGATTTTTTGGAGAGAATGTGAGGGTTTGTTGACTTGTTATGCTTCGCTTTAGTGTGATGTCCCGTGCTTGTTTAATGACTTGTTGTGCTTCGCTTTAGTGTGATGTCCCGTGCTTGTTTAATGAATGGAAACTAAAAATGTAAGGTGCAAGGTTTTTGGGGATGAATGAAGTAAGAAAAGTAGGAATTGTGATCCTGGGTCTTGTGAATGTTACCAAAGGCTGGTTTTGGGTATCATTTTGTAGAAAGAACGTATGAGTTATGCTATATGACCTAAAAAGTTCTCTGAAGTGACACTTTGGGAGCCTTGCTGACTAAAAGCAATCTTGGTTATTCATTTTATGTCTTAACTCAGAGAGGTTACTCAAAATGTATCTTTTCCCTAAAAAAGTAATGGAAATCATGCTAGAACCTATTTTATTTTGGCATCAGTTATATTCATGAATTTGTTTGATTCTTGTTTCAAATCCACTTTTCCTTTTATTTTTCTTCCCATTTTACAAGATTCCACGTTTATGTTTTAGCTAATTTGACCGTCATATTTTTGTATCTTCTATAAATCATAACTTTGGAGTTAAAATTGACTTCAGCAATTTAGAATTATTTATGATCTGAAATTATTTAGTTTCAACTTATATTACAGGTCAGATTGACTGTAAAACAATCTATTCTATTGGCCCAAAACTGAAAGCTTTCTCAGATTGGCTCCTCCAAGTAATAGCATCTGGCAATTTAGAATCCATGATCCCTGCTGCTGCTCGTGAATACGCACCTTTTGTTGAGGAGTTGTGGAGAGATGGAGCCTTCCAAGCCACATACAACAGGAGGAATGAACTCGAATTGCTACCAAGGGTTGCTACTTATTTCTTAGAACGGGTAAAACATGCTTCATGTCCTTGCCTTTTACTTTTGTTTTTACAATTCTTAGAATATGTTGTATTTCCCCCCGTTCCCTTTCTTTCTTTGGCTTTTTTTTTTTTGTGTGTGTGTGTGTGTTCAAAATCTAATTCAAAACATCAAGTTTGCTATTGGTTATGGGCTTTTTGTCTTGCTCTGCATAGCTGGCATACGTGTGTGAAAATCATGATGGGGAGATAAAAGAGCAGCCATTCTTTCTATTATTTGAATTATTCTTGAACATTAGAAGTCTCAGGACCTGGTTGATTCACTTTTTTAAATCCCATTTCCTTGAATTGTGACCCTATTACTGTAAGGAGGTAGAATCATTAGAATCTGAATGTGGCAAGTGCATGATACATGATTGGTGTAACAGCTTTTTATCATGTCTTTAAGATCTTATGATGTCTTCCTGCTTAGGCTGTTGAGGTTGCAAGGCCAGACTATCAGCCATCTGATATGGACATCTTGTATGCTGAGGGTTTTAGTTCATCCAAAGGGCTTTCTAGCATGGAATTTTCATTTCCTAAGGTGGCTCCAGATTTTTGCGAGAATATTGGCTATCAGCATGATCCCTTGCTGAGGTCAGTTCTATTTGCACATTGCCGATTACATTTTTTGCGTGATTGATGTCATGCAAAATTTTAAAAGTGCCCTGCATTTCCTGACCAGGTCTGTTATATGTCCAAATCTCTTCACTACAATTTCTGACTAAATTGCTGCTTGAAATACAATTGTTTTACTTGCCATCTGCTAATTGATTAGAAGTCACCGCTAAAATGAAAGTCACGCCATTTACAGCTTCCACACTATTTTCTTCCTTCTCAGGGTCATTAAGAGCAATAAAGAAAGTCTCTTTTATATGATTCAATAATTCGGAATTGTTGTCTGAATGCTTTCCTTCATTTTTCTCCTCCATATAATATAATTGCGAGGGGAGTTCTAACAGAAGTTTGCTATCATATATTCCATATTTGATTACTATGTATTATAAATTGTTAAACTTTGTCTTGATCAGAATAAAAAAAAACACGGTTTATTTTTCCTTCAAAGAAAAATAAAAGAAGATTAATCCACTCCTTCCCTGACATCATTGGGGACATGTACACCTGCCAGGTATCAACTTATCAGAGTTCATCCGACAACCCTCGGAGGAAATTGCAAAAGGCTGGAGATGTTTGAAGATGTTGATGTTGTCTTATTTTGTGTTTCATTGATTGATTATGATGAGTTTTCTGAAGACAAGAATGGAGTTCTCATCAACAAGATGATTGCAAGCAGGCAGCTATTTGAACGCACGGCCACTCATCCAACTTTTGAAGAGAAGAAGTTCCTTCTTATACTGAATAAGTTTGACCTGCTCGAGGAAAAGATTCAACAGGTTCCGCTGACTCAATGCGAATGGTTTGATGATTTCAATCCTGTGATTGGCTACAATCCCAACAGCAGCAGCAGCACCAATCCTTCATTGGCACGTCGTGCCTCCCAATATATTGCAGTAAAGTTCAAGAGATTGTTCAGAGATCTCACTGACAGGAAGCTGTATGTTTCCCTAGCTACTGGTTTGGAACCTGATAATGTTGATGAAGCTTTTAAATATGCAAGAGAGGTTCTGAAGTGGAAGCAAGAGGAACTTAACTACCCCAACAATGAGTTATCTTCGACTAGCATAGAGGCAAGTTCATCCTCATGATTTTAACAATGTTGTAATCACATAGAGGGTCGACTGAAGGGAATAGAGGACCGCCTGCTATTCACAAGACTTCCTCGCAAAATCTGTGTATATTGTCCATGAGCCAGTCATGTATAGGAAAGGGAAGTAGAGCTTAAATCACAAATATTTCAAACATGAAAGAAATAGGATTTTTCTGAAAAGCTGAAACATCCACAAATTTTGCAGCCGCAGCTCTTGGATCACCTAAATACACAAGCATTAGCATTTGTCTGAAAAGCTGAAACATTCACAAATTTTGCAGGCGCTGCTCTTGGATCGACTAAATACACAAGCATTATTACAACTAAAGATATAGAAAAACAAAAAAACTAATCAATTAGTAAAGGAGAAGCCCTACGAAGTACAAACACAAGCCTATTTGCATTAGAGAGAAGTACAAACACAAGCCTATTTGCATTACAGACACACCTCTATACGAACCATAGACATTTCTTCACAACACTGTTTCATCATACAGGTGCAAACCTGTCCATAAGCAAGCAAACTGTGGCCTCAGACATTGTAGTTTCTCCCTGAACCACTTTGCTCTTTTTAACCTCCCTCTCTTCTTCAACTCCTCCCTCTTTGGGTTTTGACAAGAAGGGCTTTCTTGGTGTAACCTTCTCCTTAAGCTTTGCTAGCTCACTCACCCATATCTCCACAACTGCAGACATTTCCCTCCTCAAAAGACTTGAACCCTGATTTCTTTAATGTTGCTTTTTGCTGAATGAGGAGAGAGCTGGAGCTGAATGGTTTATATAGAGGGGAAGAGGAGTGGTGAGTTTTGAAAGACTCGTGTACAGTTCAGAGCAAGTGGTTTTTGTTGACCGAAAGAAAAATCTACGTGTGGTCGCTCCTAGATGATGTTAAAAATGGGAAGAAGGGATATAGTTTCCCTATATTTGAATATTCCACTGTAATGGTTGTGAATATCTTACGAGTGAGATGCTAGGGTATGAATGCTCATACCCTAAATGCTTGTTTTTTTCATGATTTTCATCCAAATCCTGGAAATCACACGTTATATATAAATACGAAATTTTTTTATAGATAGATAACGGGTAGATTATAAATATTAAAAAAATTCAATTTATGAGCTTCCTTGGTTCCACGAGGGGTAATTTCAGGAGTGAAGTCTTGTTGAATTGGAATTAAAATCAATTGGTAAATTGAATAATCATAACAACATGGCAGGAGGAGGATCGAACTACGCTGGTGTTTTGGTACGAGCAAGAAGATGCAAGGGTTCCCCAATTGAAGGGGTCGGTATTATTTTTGTCGGTTAAGAAGATGCCACGTGTAACACGCTTAGAGCTTAGAACATGGAGAAGGAGATCGTTATCATCTCACATACCTACAGAGCCCATAGAAATATTGAGACAAAATAATGGAAGTTTCCATTATTGAAGGAAATGCCCGTATACAAACAAAGGGTCCACAGATAGGCTCCTCTTCCCGTGGGCGACCCGTCCATTTCCAATTGGATGCAATTTATGTCGATGGGGCAGGAAAATATAAAAGAGTTAAATTAAATAAGCTTAAGCAATTAACATCAAGTGACAGTTTGGCCGAGTGGTCTAAGGCGCCAGATTTAGGCTCTGGTCCGAAAGGGCGTGGGTTCAAATCCCACAGCTGTCAATTTTCAATCAACCCTCTTCTTTTGCCCTATTTTGGTCCATTCACACACTCAGAAGTCTTCTTCTACTTTTCTTCTTGTCTTTCTCGATGCATCAGAAAGATATTTTTATTAGACCCTTCTACAACCTAATTTGGTAAATCAAGCTCCTCCTCCCCTTCTTTTTCTTTTCAATTTCCTATTTTTCTTTTTCTTTTTTTAATTTTATCTTCATATTTTTTTTAATAATTATTTGGGTTATTTTTAGATCAACAATTGATTAGATCATATCAAAATAATTTTTACACACACAATTTAATTTTAAACTCAGGTTAAACAAGAAATTGAATTGAAAGTTTTTTCTTTTAATTTCATCATTTTTTTTCTAAATTTCAGCTTTAAATTATTTTTTTTTACAGATCGTCCAAGTTGTATTTAGATTGAACAAGTTGATTGAGTCATATTGAGGTAACTCTCACAAGGTTTTATTTTAAATTACAAGGTTTTATTTTAAATCCGGACTGGGCTATAATTTGAGTCTGAATATTTTTTTACCTGCCGTCTAGGTTACATTTAAACTAGCAAAGATACTAGATCATACTAAAAATATTCCCATAAAATTTAATTTTAAACTCAAACTAGATAATAAATCAAATTGAAAGGTTTCTAGATAAACTCGTAGGATTAGGTTTAAAAATCATACCGAATAATTCTTGTTATTTTTTTGTTATATTAAAAAAATATTGATTTAACTGGCACGTGCTTGTAAAGTAGTTTACATCTAAATTGGTTTATTCTATAAAAAAAAACAATATTTCCACCAATCTGAAGCCAACAGCTGAAACATTACATATAAGTTTTGAAATAATCAGCTAAATATCTTCCTATTCAACAGAAACAGACAATGAAAAGGCCAAGACAAAAAGATCCTTAAAAGTGCTTGAAAGATTTTTTTGCTGGTTTTGAGTGGTTGAAACACCAAGGGCGTTTAGCTCAAGGTTTCTATTCTATAAGATAAGATTTGTTGGTAGCCACCTCCATAGCACTCGGTGGATGCGGCCATACTTTAGCGCCCACGGAGTGCCTCCTCCATAGCCAATACCACGGCAACAAAGCAACGTTAGTTAGTGTTTATTCTTCCTAGATGATCTGCCGTATTGATTTTCCCATGAAGAATGTGATTAATTAAATTAATAATACCCTTGTATCAAATGCAAATACAAATGAGTGAATCGAATAGAGCCACTA
>Ga0307510_10008131_pt1 | contig 12495 bp, 10 predicted proteins | sample 12_EM_MG_FD_207224 | JGI IMG/M metagenome (GOLD analysis project Ga0307510, IMG submission 207224) | Populus trichocarpa ectomycorrhiza microbial communities from riparian zone in the Pacific Northwest, United States - 12_EM | ecosystem: Host-associated > Plants > Roots > Unclassified | place...
GCAAGTTTGAGGTCAGTTCGGTTAAACCCATATTTCTGGAAATTTCACCATTTGATGAAGTTAATATTTGGATATGTTATACGCATAATAATGCATTATAACTTGACAGTATGGATTGTTTGAAAAATTATTCGTTTGTTATTTATGGTTGATTGAAACTGTTGTCAAGGATTGTGTTTAGAAGAATATCGTTCGGAAAGTTTGTAAAATCGATAAGAATGTTTTATTTTGACGTTAAGAGGGAACATTGAAATAAATAAGATAAACTAGCTCTTATAAAGATATTTTTTATACACTCTTAAACGATATGTGATATGGCCAGGGGTTGAGATAGAAGAGAAAAAGTTAAATTGTAGATGTTGTGTGTAAATGGAAAGGTTGATGAATCTGGACAAATTCATCTCCTGACTTTTAGAGATAATTCGAGTAGGAGGATGAGAGAATTAGGGTCAAGTTTCTTCATGGTAATTGTAGTTTTGGATGTTAGCTAACTAAAAAAATTGGTCTTACTCAATATGGAGCTGTAGAACCCCAATTATGGGTCATCAACCGAGATTGGGTCCTAACAGATCCTGTAGGGTAGTGTTTGTTGATGAGCAATTTTGACTATCTCAGAGGTAGAACTGGGTTCTCCTTCCTTTAGAGAACTTGTAACCTCATGTATTAGCTTTCCAACGAGACTAATCGCGCTTGAAACGGAGTTCTATAACTCTAGATATAGTTAAAAATCTGATGAGTGTTTGGATAGTAACAGTTGGACAATAACAATTCAATATCTAGACAGTAACAGTTGGACAGTAATAGTTCGATGTGTAGACAGTAACAGTTCAAAGTTAGACAGTAACAGTTGGACAGTAACAGTCCAATGTGTAGACAGTAACAATTCAAATGTCTAGACAGTAACAGTTCAAAGTTAGACAGTGACAGTTGGACAATGACAGTTCAAATGTCTAGACAGTAACAGTTCAAAGTTAGACAGTAACAGTTGGACAGTAACAGTTCAAATGTGTAGACAGTTGCAGTTCAAATGTGTAGACAGTTGTAGTTGGACAGTAACTGTGCAATGTGTAGACAGTAACAGTTCAAATGTCTAGACAGTAACAGTTCAAAGTTAGACAGTAACAGTTCAATGTGTAGACAGTAACAGTTCAAATGTCTAGACAGTAACAGTTCAAAGTTAGACAGTAACAATAGACTTTCACGTGAATACTATATAAAAGAATTGAGTTATACGAGCACTTTCACATTGAGATACTAACTCTGAAAATATACATGATATATGTATGTATGTTATTATAAGGAAATGAACATGCATAGAAAGTAACATATGAGTAATGGATGAATATGGATGCTCTGTAATATCGGCCTGAAGGAATGATAACTATGGTTGGATAAAGGATGACAACATTAATGCGTGTAATGAGAAAAACATAAGATATAAAGAAAGAAATGATTGAAAGAAAGATTTATTAGCTATTGATATGATTATTATAAAACATATCCTTGAATGAGAAAAATTTATGAGATGAGTCTGTGACTGCAGGAGGGACCACCGGTGTGGTGCAACAGCAGCAACAGGGGAGCACGAGTAGAGCTTCTACTGCAGGTAGGTGACTTTCACGTTCCTTTTAAATAATATTGAATAATGAAAATACTTTATCATGCATGTTACTGTATTGTGTTAATTCAGATATCAGACTGTCAAATACTTAAATGTTAACAAATGATTAGCTTTGGCTAATGACATCTGAAGGGATGGCCGGGACAAATGAATGATTAGCTGTGGCTATGTATCCGAAGGGATGGCCAGGACAAATGAATGATTAGCTTTGGCTAATTGCATCCGAAGGGATGATTGGGACAAACAATTGATTAGCTTCGGCTAATGGCATCCAAAAGGATGACCGGGACAAACGAATGATTAGCTTTGGCTAATGGCATCCGAAGGGATGGTCGGGATAAATGAATGATTAACTTTGGCTAATGGCATCCGAATGGATGGTCGGGACAAATGAATGATTAGTTTTGGCTAATGACATCTGAATGGACGACCGGGACAAACGATTGATTAGCTTTGGCTGATGGCATTCGAAGGGGATGGCCGAGGTGAGTGAACAGTTAACCTTGACAAATGATGTCTTAAGAGAATGGCCGGATTTAAGATTATGGCTGATTGTAAGAATCGGTGCATATATATGTATTGCAAGTTGTGTATACCAAGAACATGAAGGAACTACAAATGTCACGCTTCAAACATGAGATAATGTTAATGCTTCATTAAACTGCCAGACTGTTTTCTTATTATTATTATTATTATTATTAAGTAATTGCATTCTTGTAAATGTTTTGTACTATAGTAGGGACGTCATACCAACAAGGTGCCTAGGAGACCCAATACACGGGAACCTACTTTTGCAAGGAATCATGTAGTTGCATTCTAAATCATGATGTATTTTATATGAATCAATGTACTGAATGTATAACTATTATTAAATCCTTTTAGATTAAATTTGTGATGACTAATTGTAGGATAGAATACAAACTCATATCTATGCATGTATATTTTAAATGCGAACTTCTAATCATGCAAACATAATACTATGAGTTTATGTAAGATTCACTTTTAAATGAAATGTTGATTGTTAATGATGTATGGATTGTATATTGATGATGTGAAGGGAACATGTTCGCCGATTACCGACACGATGTGTGTCAAGTACAAAAAAAATATAATTTACTGTTGTTTTTGGGCTTGAAAAGCCGGGCTGTTATAATTGCAGGCTAACTCCCTGGTGTTTGAACAATTCTTTCCAAAATTGACTGAGAAAAATGCTGCCCCTGTCACTCACAATAGTGGCTGGCATTCCATGGAGTTTGTAGACATGCTCCATGAAGACTTTAGTTACTGTAAGGGCAGAATAGGGGTGGGCGAGAGCTATGAGATGTGCATATTTGCTAAACCGATCGACTACTACCAGGATGACTTCCTTCCCTTCTGATTTGGGTAGTCCTTCAATGAAGTCCATGCTGATGTCAATGAAGGGGGCAATAGGAATGGGTAGAGGTTGTAAAAGTCCTGGAAGCTTCACATTCTCGGTCTTGTTTTGTTGGCAAATGGAGCATTCTCGAACATATTGCCTTACTAGTTTCTGCAGCTTTCTCCAATAAAACACCAGTCCTAGTCTCTTTATAGTTACAATGGCTCCTGAATGTCCTCCAGCTGCAGAGTCATGGTAAAAGCTAGTGAGCTTAGTTTGTAGTCATGAGTCTCTACCTACAACCACCTTCCCTTTTCTAAGGAGAGTGTTATTGACCCATGCGTAGGCAGGATGCGAGTTGGCATCCTTTCTCAATTCCTCGATGACTTTCTGTAAGTTTGAATCAGCTGCCCAAGTTTGTCTAATTTCCTCCATGATGTTGGTGGAAATTGAGGATAATGTTAAGGCACTCAATTCTGTACTTAAGATCCCGGAGAGAGCATTTGCTGCCAAGTTGTCCTTACCCTTCCTGTACTCTATCTCATAATCAAAGCCTAAGAGTTTAGTTAACCAAACCTGTTGTACCTCATGAGTCGCCTTGTGATCGAGTAGGAATTTGAGACTTGAGTGGTCTGTTCTGATTAAGAAGCGCCTTCCCCTTAGGTAATGCTTCCATTTAGTGACAGCATAGACAATAGCCAACAGCTCGCGTTTATATGCTGATAGAATTAGTTGTCGACGTCCCAACGCTTTGCTTATAAAAGCAAGTGAATGCCCTTCTTGCATCAAAACTGCCCCCATACCCACTCCTGATGCATCTGTCTCCATGACAAAAGTCTTGTCAAAGTTAGGCAATGCCAGTATAGGGGGTTTAGATATGGCTCTTTTTAATTGCTTGAAGGCCATAGTGGACGAGCTTGTCCAGTTGAAGGAGCCTTTCTTCAACAGCTGAGTAAGGGGCCTGCAGAGTTCCCCATATCCTTTCACAAATTTCCTATAGTATCTGGTCAACCCCAGAAACCCCCTCAGTTGTTTGATGTTAATGGGAATATGCCAATTCATCATTACTACCACCTTATTAGGGTCGGTGGCCACTTCTTCTTTGGTGATCACGTGGCCCAAATATTCCATTTGACTGCTACCAAATACACACTTCTCTTTCCATGCAACCAATTGGTTTGCACATAATAGTTCAAACATAACCATAAGGTGATGCAAATGGTCTACCCTGTTCTTGCTGTAAATCAATATATCGTCAAAGAAAACTAGAATGAACTTCCTCAAATGTTTCCTAAAGATGTCATTCATTAAACTTTGGAAAGTTGATGGGGCATTAGAGAGCCCAAAGGGCATGACAAGGAATTCAAAATGGCCATTGTGAGTGCGAAATGTTGTTTTAAACACATCTTTAGGGTCCATTCGAATTTGATGGTATCCTGCCCTTAAGTCAATTTTAGAGAAGACGACTGCTCCTTCCAATTCTTCTAACAATTCATCAATAATAGGGATGGGATACTTATCTTTCATAGTTAGCATGTTGAGAGCTCAAAAGTCCACACAAAACCACCATGTCTGGTCTTTTTTCTTGACTAGCACCACTGGAGAAGCGAAAGGACTATGGCTTGGTTGAACAATCCCAGCTTCTAGCATTTCAGCCACTAGTTTCTCCAAGGTATCCTTCTGTAACCCTGAGTATCTGTATGGCCTTAGATTGACTATCAGGTTTTCATCCTTCAGGGGTATCCTATGGTCATGTCCTCTGACAAGAGGTAGTCCCACCGGTTCTTTGAAAACATGGTGATATGTGTCCAACAATGTCTGTAAGGGAAACTCCTCTGCATGCTGGACAGGAAGGTACCCTTCCTGAGAGCTGAGTGATTTGCCATCCACCTCTAGCACTCGTAGACTGCAAATGTTCACCTCTGCCAACAAGGTTGTATTTGTGAGTAGTCTATTTAACGTTTCCAGCCTAATGGACTGGGTGAGCTTAGGGTTGTCCCCCTTTAGAGTCACTTCTTTGCCCTGCCACTAAAAAGTCATCCATTTGTCTTCGTAATTGGCTAATACATTGCCTAGTAACTTCAACCACTGTATGCCTAGGACCATATCATAGTTTTGTAATGCCATTACAAAAACATCAGCCTGAAACTGGACGCCTTGCATTTTCCACTGCAGGTTCTTGCAGAGTTTAGCACAAGACATGGTACCACTATCGGCTACTTCTACTAGCATAGGCTTGATGGGCGTCAGGAGATAATTCTGCTTATTGGCGAGGTTGGCATTAAGGAAGTTGTGGGTGCTGCCTGAGTCAATCAAAATGAATATAAGGCATTTCTCCAGTTTGCCCAATACCTTGATGGTGTGACATCCTATGGTGCCCTGTAATACATGCAATGACAGATGAGGGGTAAGGACTTCTACATTCATGGTTTCAATGGTTTCCTCCTCCTCTGAGTTTTCCTCTTCGTCTTCTATGATGCATAATGAGTATAGCTTTCGGTTTTTGCACTTATATCCTGGTACAAAATTTTCATCACACCAAAAGCATAATCCCTTTGCTTTTCGCTCGTCCATCTCCCTGGTTCTAATAGGTCTGGAAGGTCTGGGGTTGGGGTTAATAGTAGTGTTGTTGAGTGGTTGCCTGTTAAGTGTAGGTAATAAGGCAGGTTAGGGAGGTTTAAACGTAGTGAAGGTGGAGCTGGAAGTTGGTTTATTAGAGATTGTGGGATATGCTGGTCTTGGGGTTTATTGGTAAGTGTTTGCCTGAGCTGAAAGCTTAGGGTAATGGGGGGTGTTTCTTCTATAGGTGAGGGTGTTATCATGGAGTCTAGCTAGGTTATATGCTTGTTTGAGAGACTTGGGTTCAAACATTTTCACTAAGTTCTTAATCTCAGTTTCCAATCCCCTCAAGAAAAATACTAAGGCTTGTTTTTCTGATACCTGAGCTCTATTCCATAGCATGTCGAACTCCTTGATGTAGCCTTCTAGTTCACCAGCTTGTTTGTGTTCGGTTAATTCTTCTAAAGGGTTTTTTTGTCCACCAAATCTATAGCACAGGGCTTCAACATAATCTGCCCAAGTCGTTTCCTGTCTTCCCAAGTTTCTTATGAAGTTCTGGTGCCAGTACAGTGCCAACCCATCCAGGTAATATGATGCTAGCTTCAGTTTGTCTGGCTTTGCTATCTCTTCAAGGTCGAAATATTGATTGCATTTATACAACCACTTATGCACATCTTTTCCTTCAAAGGTAGGGAAGTTCCTCTTGGGCTTGTGGAACCTGTAGGATCCTTGTGACCCTTCTCCAATCCACCCCTGACTGTAGGTTGTTGTAGGCGGTTGAGGAATATGGGGGCGTTGAAAGGAACTGGTCTCTCCAGTTAGAGTTTGCAAGGTATGTTTTATTGTAATTTGCTGGGTAGCTATTTCCTTTATCATAGCTTTGAGTTGGCCAAGATCATCCGACTGAGTATTCAGTTTAATTTCGATTCCATCAATTCTTCGGTTAGCAGCTTCCAAGGAATCGTCACACCTTCTCACATCTTGGGACCTGGTCTCTAGAGGCATTTTGCTGAGGTCCAAAGATGAAGCGAAGCTCTGATACCACTTTGCTGCGAGTACGTTTTCTAGAGGATGATCAGAATACCAGGGAAGAAGAGAAGAAGTTAAGAAGAAGGGAGGAAGAACGTGTCATGCGTTCTGCATGGTTTTTCCAAGGACACACTGAAGGAGGATGAGAGAAGTTAGGAGGGAATACTGAATTCTGTTATAATAATTTGTTACTATCTGTTACATTCTCAAGGTATTTAACATAACCCAAAACGTTCCTTTGCTTCTTTATTTCTCCTAGCCTTTACACGTGGCTTCAGCTAGTTTTATTTAGAATCATTCGGGCTGCATGAAACGGAACCGTTTAACTAATGTTTAAATTCCTTGCCGCTTCCTCATGACATTGTCGTTTATGCTTGATTTGAATTAAATCCCTCTTCTTCTATGCTAGCCCCTATCTTCTTTGGTTCCAGTCGTGACAAATTAAAAATTGCAACCTTTCAGGATCGAAAGGAGCGAGCTGAGAGTGAATAGTAAAGAAAAGATCGCGAGATTTTTTTAGGGATTTGAGGTATAGTTTCTTTAGTGATTGTGGTTCTATTGGCTCCATTTCTACAGTGGTGCCTGGCATTCCTCTCGTCTTCTTCAACCACCTCTCTCTCTCTCTCTCTCTCGGTAAGTGCTCGCTAGGGTTTTGCAGAGAGATTGAAGGTGGAAGTGATAAAGGGTTATTTGGAATTGTGGTAGTGTTGGCGGTTCAAAGTGCTTTTCGCTTAAAAATATATCAAAATAAAGTTTTTTTTATAAAAAAATTATTTTTAATATTGGCACATCAAAACGATCTGAAAACATAAAAAACATTATTTTAAGCAAAAAAAATTTTAATTTTTTTTTATTTTTTATATCAGCACATCAAAACGATTTGAAAAAAAATAAAAATTTGTATTTTGTTTTCAATAATCTTTAGACTTAGATTTCATATAAAATATATGAAGGGGTGGAGTTATATATATTTTTAGTGGAGACTAGTTAGATTGCTCGCACTATGTTGCGAGCATTTGCAAAAAACATTAATAAATGTTAGTAAAAAAAACAATATCTTCTAAGATTAAACCAAAGTTAATTAAAGGTAACTATAACATGCCAACCACTTCAATTTGCTACAAAACATTAGTCATTAGCAAGTAAATATATGCGAACATGGAAAGCAGTAAGACATGACTGATTATTAAGTTCATGTACTTTAGACTTGGTTATTCGTCAAGTCCAGGTACATTGGGTTTGACAAACATGTCACACTCACGTTATTTGAACTTGACTGACTGTCAAGTCCACACACTTTGGACTTGGCTGTCTGCCAAGTCTAGACACATTTGGTTTGGCAAACATGTCAAACTCATGTTACTTTGGACTTGGTTAACCGCCAAGTCCATGTGCTTTGGACTTGGCTAACGCCTTGGGTCTGGCAAACATACCAAACTCGCATTACTTGAGTCTGGCAAACATACAAGACCCACGTTACTTGGGTATGACAAACATGTCCGACCCATGTTACTGTGGACTTGGCAGACCACCCAAGTTTGTTTTCTATGGATACCAAAAACCCAATAAGCCACCTCAAAACCCGAAATCCACCCGAAACAAAAATTCTTCCCGGGATCATATGTGTTTTTTTAGATGTTTTTAAGGACTTAGTTGTCCTGCCAAGTTCACGCACTTTGAACTTGTCTTTGCACCAAGTCCAGACGCCTTGGGTCTGGAAAACATCCTAGACCTATGTCATATGGACTTGACTTACGGTGAAGTTCATGCATTTTGGACTTGGTTGGTGTCAAGTCCGCTCCTTGGGTTTGACAAACATGTCAGACTCACGTTACTTAGGTCTGACAAACATGTCTGACCCAAGTTATTTGTGTATGACAAACATGTCTGACCCACGTTTACTTGGATCTAGCAAACATGTCAACTCACATTACTATGGATGTGGCTAACCGCCAAGTCTAGACATCTTGGGTCTGGCAAACGTACCAGACCTACGTTACACTAGACTTGGTTGGCGCTAAGTCCAAGCGCCTTGGGTCTTGCCAAACCCACGTTACTTGGGTTTGACAAATATGCCAAACCCAATAAACTAATCCACGATACTTGGATATGGCAAACATATTTGACCCATGTTTACTTGGGTATGACAAACATGTCATACCCACGTTAGCAGACGATGCGTTGCCTGCGCAACCTAGAATTTGGCCACTATGGTGGTCGAAAAAACAAGGTCCTTCATTTTTTTCATTCAAAAACTCATTTTCAACCCATTTTGACCCAAAACACCCAAGAGACCTTGTTAAACCAATCCATGCCCACCAAAAACCCAATAAACCACCCTAAAACCCGAAATCCACTTGAAACAAAAATTCTTCCTGAGCTCAGACATGTTTTTTTAGGTAATAAAACACCTAAATGTAACCCCCCTTATCATATGAAACCTTTTGACGTAAAAGCAATTGTTTTGGTGGTCGTAATCTTCCTCAATTGCCACTTTCTCTCTCTAAGTCGGAATTTGACAACTCCCTCTCTCCTTAAAAAGACTGAAAAAAAAAGGAAAATAAAGTTAGGTACCAAAATGTATTTTCTTAAAATTCAAGAAACCTAGGCCACCCGGATAAACAAAGATCCTTTTTTAAAACAAACAACTTCAAAGGATGTAATCATAAAAGAAAACGATATCAGCCCGTGTAAACTTTTCAAGCCCATGACTCTAGGCACTTACTAAACTGAAATCATCACATCTGGAAAACAACTATTTAAAAACTTGGCTCGACACGACAGTTCGACCCATTATCAAGTCAAGCTTCAAAAGAATTTGGGGAGAATTTACTTCAAAGGATGTAATCATAAAAGAAAATGATATCAGCCCGTGTAAACTTTTCAAGCCCATGACTCTAGGCACTTAATAAATTGAAAGCATCACATCTGGAAAACAACTATTTAAAAACTTGGCTCGACACGACATTCGACCCATGATCAAGTCGAGCTTCAAAAGAATTTGGGGAGAATTTACCAAGTGTAAGACTATCAAAAACCCAGGTTGATCCATGTTTCGGTTAGCCCGAGGAAAATCCAATCAAAACTCGTTGACTATTTTCCTTTCTTTTTTTCAAAATGGTATCATTTTGATTTTTTTTTATAAAACAAAAAGGTCTAGTTAACTCGAGTCAACCTGCTCGACCCGTGACCCAATTATTATCCTAGATTGACTCCTGGGCAAGCTTATAAACAATGGAAAAAACCTAGGAGACCAAATCCCAATAATTGAAATGTCAAATGATGAAATAAAAAAAATTGAAGGATAAAGAAATAACAACTAAGAGAATAAGGACCTCATTTGCAAAAATAAAAATTGAGAGGACAAACAAAAATCTTGAATTGAAGGCCAAAATTGAAAAATAAAATTAAATTAACAAATGAACCAAAAAAAAAAGACTACCAATTTCCAATGAACTCAATAATTATGGATGGGATTTTAAAAAAATAATGAAAAATATCTGAAGCTAACCTGATCCAACCTTTAGAATTTTGTAATATAGATCATGAGACCGCATCACAACATAAAAGTCGAATCTAAAAAAATAACAATGTAAAACTCATAACCAACCAAAATAATTAGAGATGAACTTGAAAAAACAATTATAAAAAAAGTGATTTAAAAAATATAGATTTAATAAGAACGATTTAAAAAATGTAGATTTAAAAAGAAAAAAAACTAAATTTGATACAAAAATAAAATAAAACTAAATCATAAGGGATAGAATTGAAAAACACTTTCAATGTAGAAAAGGATAAGAACAACAAAAAATAACAATAAGAAAAAATAAGGATCATATTTGATATAAAAATAAAATGTCAATGGATGAAATTTAAAGACAAATCAATTCAATAAAGGATTCAAGACCAAATACATCACAATTAAAAGAATGAGAACCAAATCTAATATAAAAACCAAGTGCAAAGGGATGAAATTGAAAAAAAAACTTGATAAATGATTCAAGACCAGATACACTACAATTAAAAGAATAAGGACCAAATCTGATACAAATATCAATTGTGAATGGATGAAATTGAAAAACAATTAACTCAACAAACAAATGAAGGCCAAATACATTACAATAAAAAGAATAAGGACCAAAGCTAACATAACAGATAAATATCCAGATCGTCTTGTTTTTTTTCAATAGGCAACATGATTTTCTAGGAGGAGAAATGAGGGAAAAACCTCAGCCAGAGCTCCTACGTGGGTTGCCTTGGTACACGCGCCTCGCCATTATGCCTGGGGTGGAAAGGCGCATCAAATGCCGCCCTGGCAAGCAACGTTTAGTTTTGTTTGGGGTAGCACGCGCCACCTGAAGGGTCCGGCGACGCCCACTTGAATATAAATAATAATTTATATACATACAAACACCCAATTATCCCTGACCCCACCTGATATTTACAATAAAACCATATGAAAACGATGAAAATATCCTTGCATGCAGCCTTGTTTTTGTTGAAATCCTAAGGTAATTTTGTATTTGCACTGTTTCAATAAAAGGAAAAGACAAAGAAGCCCCTCAACACATGCATATATTTTCCCTCCTAGAGGCATGATTGTATCTTCACTATTTATTTTTTTTCAAAAACACAACAGAAGCCCCAACCCAAAGCTTAAAATTTTATGCCTTGAAGGGCAAATAGTATTTATACTGTAACAAAAAAAACTTGAACGGACCATTTTGTCCCCAATTATTATTTCAATGCCAAATGTATCCCATGAAAAAGACAATATTACCCCTAATTGTGTCTAGGTGAACAGTGAAAGACTGTTTTAATCCACAGTATTTTGTGTCCAGGTTGAACAGTGAAAGACTAAGCTGATTTAGTTTTTTTGTAATGTTATCATAAAAAAAACCATGAATAGGAGTCAAATTAGAGACAATGATATAAAACTCAAACGAGCAGGTTGATCCAGAGTCTAGAGTATTTCAAATTTCATAAAAAATAAAATAAAGGAAAGAACTAATATGGGTGGTCCATTTAAAAACCTAGGTTGACCCGTGACTCGGTTAACTCAGTGAAACCTTGTCAAAACCCATTCAAAAACCCAATTGACTTTTTTTTAAAAAAAAAATAAACGATGTTGTTTTCACTTTTTAAAAAATTAAGGTTAGCCTTTCAAATCTGTGATCCAGACTGTCATAACCCAATTTTGGGTTATTCCCCAAAATTAATTTTTTTTCAAAATAAAAATTAAAAAATTAAAAATAAAATAAAGGCTAGCGAGGTGAAGTAAGCAGACAGGGGAGGATTCCAAAAAAACAATATACATAAAAACCAAGCTGCAATTTTGGAGGAAATTCAAGGCCTAGTTGTCCCCCATTATGCCCAAAAATGAAGAAAAAAATGCAAATTTAAGGTCAAATTAAATGATTATTGGACGAATCTACATAAAACTTAAGTCCAATGACATAATTAAATTCTTAATAGGCCAATTTGATTTAATCATGGACCAAATTGAATTTTTATTATGTTTAAGAATTAATTTGGGTCCAATTGAAGGATTTAATTAAGTGCAAGGACTTAATTATACTTTAAATGGGTCAAATTAATTTTATTTGGGTCTTAATTGGTGAAAAATTAAGTTTGGGAGCCTAATTTGGGCTTAAATGAGAAAATTGAAATTTTAAGAGACCAAATTTAATTTTTACCAAGTTAATTGATTGAAATCAGGGGTCAAATTGCAAGAAAATTGAAGTTTTGGGGTCAATTAGGGGTTAAATTGACAACATTAGCAGCCAAGGACCAATCTGCAAAAGACGCCAAACTATAGGGGCTTAATTGACAAAAATCGGAGGTGAAATTGAAGAATTTGAAAGTTTAATGGTCAATTAGGGGTGAAATTGCATAAATCCGAAACTAAGGACTACACTGCAAAAGGCGC
>Ga0307510_10008132_pt1 | contig 12493 bp, 11 predicted proteins | sample 12_EM_MG_FD_207224 | JGI IMG/M metagenome (GOLD analysis project Ga0307510, IMG submission 207224) | Populus trichocarpa ectomycorrhiza microbial communities from riparian zone in the Pacific Northwest, United States - 12_EM | ecosystem: Host-associated > Plants > Roots > Unclassified | place...
ATATAGGGCTGAGCCCGACCTATCCAATTAGGTTGGATGCAACCGGGTCGGGTTGGGTTGCTAGCAGCCTAATATACCTGACCTTCTCTCTTTTTTTTAGGTGGACTGGACTCGACCCATCCATTTGGGCTTGACTGGAAACGGGTACAACCACTAAATTTAGAGAGAAAGTGCCATTTGCATGCAAATCGCTATGAGGTAAGTTTTGAAGGGGAAAAAGGAAGAATAACCTTGTTTGGCCAAAGGTGAAGAGAGGCTGGTAGAGGAGGTGAAAATTTTTGCATGCGTTCATGATGTTGTAAGGAAGATCGTGCACTATAGCCGGAGATGGTGGTGATACTGGAGGTGGAGAAAAATAGGGGGAAAACGAGGCTGATAAAGGATATGAAAATAAACTAGGGCAGAGATGATTTTTTGCCAACTTTGCACACTGATTTCTTGATGTCATGCCATGAAATCCACCTCTATTTATAGGGGATGGAAAAGAGATATTTTATCTTTAATGGTACCAAATCTTGACCCTTGGTTTGGTTGGAAAGTATCCAATCGTTGGTTCAAATCATTGCCTGAAAAAGTTGGTTGTTAAAGGCTGGTCGGGTTGGTCATTTTAGGTCAACGGTACGGCTGCTATGGTGTCAATCGTCCTAAACGGACCATACCGTGGTGTAGAGAAATGTCAGGTGATCAGTTTGGTGTTGATGTTGTCAAAATTGGTGGAGATTAGAGGTATAAATGCACCTGCAAAATAGCTTCCCTAATCTGTCATTTCATAGAAAATTGAAGAATGAACAATAACCAAAACGACATCATTTTGGTAAAGTTCATTGTGGTTTTTAATTTCTGATTTATCTCATCTACACCCCTGATTGGCTTCAAACTTTAAATGTTACGCAATTTAGTCCCTGGAAAACTTCAATTTTAGCCCTAGATTTCGGCATATTTTTTATTTTGATCCTAGGTCTTGAATTTCTTCAATTTAACCCCTGATTTTAATCAATTAGGTCCTTATAGCCCAACGTCTTTTACAGATTGGTCATTAGCTGTAAATTTCTTCAATTTAATCCCTAATTGACCCAAAAACTTTGATTTTCTTGTGATTTCGCCGATGATTTCAATCAATTGACTTGATGAAAATTAAGTTTGATCTCCTAACATTCTAATCTTCTCAATTAAGCCCAAATTGACCTCCCAAAGTTAAGTTTTTACCAATTGAGCCATTAATAAAATTAATTTGATCCATTTAAAGTATAATTAAGTCCTTACACCTAATTAAATCCTTCAATTGGATCCAAATTGATTCTTAAACATAATTAAACTTTAATTTGGCCAATGATTAAATCAAATGGCTTATTAAAAATTTAATTGTGTCATTGGACTTATATTTTATTCAGATTCGTTCAATAATTATTTAACTTGACCTTGAATCTGTATTTTTCCTTCAGTCTTGGATATAATAAGGGTACAATTAGGCTTTGAAATTCATTCAAAATTACAACTTAATTTTTCTATATGTTTGAAATCCTTTTCGGCTTGCTTTCTCTAAGTTGTAAGTTTTTTATTTTATTTTTAATTTTTTTTTTGAAAAAAAAAAGAATTTGGAGGATGACCTCAAAATATTTATTACACGTATTCTTAACATATCACACACTAATTTTTAATGATAGGCAGCGCAGAGTGATTATGAGCAAAGTTGTGATCACCATACAATACATGCAATTATAAAGCTGCTGTGATTCTATACAGTAATGTAGAATTTATCAGCCAACCAGTTACACTCTAATCTTTTGAATGGGGCGCCCCACAGCAGTTACAAGACCGAACCTGCCTGCATGGCCTTTCCTTTTGCATATAAAACCGGCTGTCTTTGTAATCCAATCTCTGGCAAACACATATCGTTGATTTGGATAATAAATCTTTTTTTTAATTTCTCTTCTCTCTCACAAAGATCGACACCATTAGTTACCCAGAGATTCTTGTGTTTATTCTCTCAGTGCAGACCACAACCCTCTAAAATATCGCTTTGGCCAACTTGCTTATCTCGTCTCCATATAGCTCTTCTAAACGTTTCTTGTTTTACAAAACAACAGGACGTTGTACTATTTACTCTTATCAATATGGTTTTGAATGAGTGCTAAATCACCCGAAGAGATCTGCATTCTGTATAACAATCAGGTAAGTACAAGATAACATGTGGCTTTTCTTTTCTTTTTTCTTTTTTCAATTTCAAGATTCTTTTTTTATTCTTGTTCTTGTGTTTTTTGTTATTTTTTTGGTCATTGAGGATTCTTATTTGTGTTGATGAAAATGGGTTTTGAATATTTTGATGTTCTGTTTGCTTGTCGATATTGTTCTCTCTTGTCAGCCCTCATATAATGGGGTTTTGTTTCTTTCTTATTGTTTTTGATCAGTGCATTTCTGTTATGTTTGGCATTGTCAATGGATTTGTTGGTGAATGTTCTTTTATTGCAACCGATCGAATGCCGTGGTATTTTTCGTTGGATTGTTTTTTCGAAGTTCAAAGTGGGTGTTTTTGGACCCCACTTGTATGTTTTCTATTCTTTTGCTTCTGTTGTTTAGTTTTTTTTTTTTTTCCCAATCGATTTGCTAAGTTGGATATAATAGCAATTTTGCCATGTTTAAAGTTTGCACATGACTAGGTCCTTAGTCTTCTCTGAACTATTGCAAGCAATGGATTACAAGTTGTGGTCAATAGTTTATGTTTTTTTCTTCGTTTCCTAATCTTTGCATGCCTAAACTCTTGGACAAGCCTGCATTTTACCAGTTTAGAATTACAGCAATCTTTCCTTTAAGTTTAATCAGAGTATAACTGGTTGGCTGATAAATTCTACATAAATGTTTTTGCATGGTTATATCAAAAGTCTGAAGGGGGAGAGTAATATAGTATATGATGATGGGCAAGGTCTGTACGAAGAGAGCGCACAATTTGAATGATCAGGGGCTCTTTTTTCATGCTTTGTAAAACAATGCATCATTCAAATATGCTGTAAACACTTGAGAGGTTAATTATGAGTTTTTTCATGTCTTTGTACTCTTATATCTGTTTGGGCATGTTTGAGAAGGCACTTTTTGTTTATTTGTTTTCTAAATCAGTATCCCTTCTCTAAGTGGTTGTTGTAGAATAAGAGTTAGTTTACCTTGCCAAAGAGCACATTTAATGGGATGGCTTGACTTGCAGACTTTGTTGCAAAACAAGCCATATGCCAGGGAGCAAGTGTAATGTTGATCCTGCCACACCCAAAAGTAGAACAGAAAGGCTAATGAAGGAAAGAAATTTACGGAAATTAAACAGGGTGTTTAATCTGAATGAGAAAGCAGGAGATAGTTTGAGAGATGCAGATCTCTTTTCTAATGATTCGGCATTAACTGAAACTGAAAATTGTGCTTCACTTAATGAGGAAGAATTGTCTGAAGGGATCGATGGATATGAAAGGCAAGATCAGAGGCTTCCTAAACAACGTTTATTGGTGGTTGCCAATAGGTTGCCCGTCTCTGCAGTTAGGCAGGGCAAGGATTCATGGCAACTTGAGATAAGTGTAGGTGGGCTGGTCAGTGCACTTTTGGGTAGGTGATACTTAAATTTCTTTCTCTAATCATCCTTTCAATTCCTTTTGTATATCAATGTGTATTATCTTCTTTTACGATAATTTCTGTTTGATTTAACATAATCATGTTACCCTTTTCTTTTATGTCCATGTATTTAAACCATTGGCACTGAGTTTTAAGAGAATTTGAAGTGTTGTTATTTTCTTGAAGGTCTGAAGGAGTTTGATGCCAGGTGGATTGGTTGGGCTGGTGTAAATGTGCCTGATGAAATTGGACAAGAAGCACTAACTAAAGCTTTGGCTGAAAAGGTTCAAAAACCTTTTGTTGCATCTTGATGTTTCAATTCTTGTTCATCTATAATCTCAAACACCCTATAGATTATCGACTCTTCTTCTCTCTGTAGTCTGTGCTATGGTTCAGTTTCTCCTTAATTTTGGTCTATTTTGTGCAGAAATGCATCCCAGTTTTCCTGGACGAAGACACTGTTCATCAGTATTATAATGGTTATTGTAACAACATAATATGGCCTCTTTTCCATTATCTTGGGCTACCCCAAGAAGATCGCCTTTCAACCACCCGTAGTTTTCAATCTCAATTTGATGCTTATAAGAAGGCAAACCAAATGTTTGCTGATGTAGTGCACGAACATTATGAGGAGGGTGATGTTGTTTGGTGCCATGATTACCACCTAATGTTTCTTCCCAGATGTCTGAAAGAGAAAAACAGCAACATCAAAGTCGGTTGGTTTCTTCACACTCCTTTTCCCTCCTCTGAAATACACAGGATGCTGCCATCTCGTAGAGACCTGTTGGAATCTGTTCTTGCAGCCGACTTAGTTGGGTAAGTTGTGAGTAGTGTAGTACAGCATTTTGAACTACCTGTTTCCACCAACTTATCATGTGCTCCATCCTGCTTCATAAATTCCAGCACTGTATGCTGTATGCTTAAATTCTTTCAAATTTATTGTCACTGCAAGTTTGCTTCAGAGCACACATGGTGTTGTAGGAGTTGTACACCAGGCCTAGATTAAGTCCCCTAAAGAACTTAAATTCTTATTTTTGAGTGCCATCTTCTCTTTCTTCCTGTTTCTTACGTAACTTGTATGGAAACAGAAGATCAAACTCTATTTGTTTCATGACAAATGAAACCTTTGGAGTTAATGCTATTTCCTCTTGATCATTGTATGTGCTTCGTGATATGAACTGATACACTCCTGCTACGTCCAAGAGGTTGGGGAAACATTTGACAGCTAAAAATTGTATGTTCATTGTGTGAAATGGCACTCTGATTCATAATCTAATCAACCTGGTTGATTTCAACAGATATGTTATAGATATTTTTCTACTCAAGTTGAAAGAAATAAGTAAGAATAGTATAGATATCAATTGCATACAAATCCCAGAAAGTCATGCTAGCAGAGCCAATGTTTTTCTGTAAGAAACATACTAAACAAAGTATTTTAGGCTGTTTCCCTTGAAATGAAAAATCCGAGACTTGTTTTGGAATTTTGAATTATCAGTGCTTGTTGCATAATGTTAACACGTATGATTGAAGAAGTAATAGTCAATCTTCTTACGCATCAGAAAATGTGGTCTGTGTCTCTGTTACATGCATATACTATAAGAAGTTGAATCCCTTTTAAATTGGAAAACTAAATAACACATGCAGATTTAGCATCTATAGGAAGTTTCTTCCAAATGTTTAAGAACTCCAGGAACCTAAATTCCTGTCTGAACTGAACAATAGCTGTTGCTTTCTGTTCATCTCAATTTTCCTTGCTCCAATCCTACTCGTAGAAGGAGTAGATAATTTTACACGTGATTTTTGAACAAACTAGATATTCAATGTAGCATAATGATGCAGCCAGGTTTAAGGAACCAAATTATCTCTTTCGAAAATTTGTTTCTTTGGAAAATTTGTTTCCGTGGTAATTATTTTGGTTTTCTTTTGATAATCAAGTTTCTAATTGCTGGCTTTTTTACTTTCAGTTTTCACACATATGATTATGCAAGACATTTTGTCAGTGCTTGCACTCGTATCCTTGGGCTTGAGGGTACACCTGAAGGAGTAGAGAATCAGGGAAAGCTGACTCGTGTAGCAGCGGTATATATTTTGCTGATAATTTTATTTCTCTTATCTGCAGACCTGCAAATATTTTGCTTATTAATTTAATACTATATGCTTCTTTAACTTTACTTATAAATCTGTTTCTCAACCCTTATTCTTCCTCATGATGGCACCATTTCGTTTTTGGGAGATTGAAACTGCAGTTTCCTATTGGGATAGATTCCGATCGATTCATTCGAGCTCTGGAGCTCCCTCAGGTCCAGGATCACATAAAAGAACTGAAAGAAAGATTTGCTGGCAGAAAGGTTGGAACTTGAATTTTGGTCAATTTTCAGGCAATTAGGAGATTGTTGGCTTTTGTTTTTCTTTTCCTCATGATTAACCCTTTTAATGCTCTTATATATTCACATGATCTTAATGATTTTCTTTTCTTGATGTTTGAGTCAACATTTCATTACCGATTAATAGTATGAATAAATGCCTCTGTAAATTAAGTAATTTCTCCAACACTGGATTTATGCTTTCCTTAATATGTGCTTGCTAATGTTAGTTTGTTTATCTGGTTGCTTGTTTCGACTCATATGTGAGTAGGTAATGTTAGGCGTTGATCGTCTTGATATGATAAAAGGAATTCCCCAAAAGATATTGGCGTTTGAAGAGTTCCTTGAGGAAAATCCAGAGTGGCGTGATAAAGTAGTTTTGCTACAAATTGCTGTGCCAACAAGAACAGATGTTCCGGAATGTATGTGCTTTTTTTAAAAATAAGTTGTTACCGGTGCTCTTTTATTCAATATAACCAGCAAGCAAACTTTCTTCTATCCCAATTATACTGGCATAGAATTGACTAAGTGATGCATGGAACCCCAAGAGATTGTCAATTTCCAGTGGTTTAATAGGGATTTAGGGTTGTGGTTTGCTAGTGATCACTAAAAAAAGACAAGAAATTCTGAAACGAATTGAGATTCTGCGGATTAATTTTAATCTTGGGCTTTCAGATCATTGCCAACTGTAAGAAATCTAGTTTTGTGGTGGTTTAATGAACCCAGAAATAGTGCCTCGTGGTTGTAGTATCAACTATTAAGGTTCTAAGTTTAAACATTGGCTTCCCAATGAGTTCTATACCATTTTGAGGTCTCTGTTACCAGCCTTACTCTTTCTTTTTTTGTCTTTGACAGATCAAAAGCTTTCTAGCCAGGTCCATGAGATTGTTGGGCGCATCAATGGGAGATTTGGGACTCTCACTGCGGTTCCAATACATCATCTGGTTTGCTTTTACCTTATGAACCATGATATTTGTCACTGGAATCAGTTTATGAATGGAATCAAAGGTTCCCTTGTAATAAATGAAATTACATATACCTGACTGGTGGTAATAAAAGTAGTGGAAGAGTGGACTTCCAAATCCAGACAAGCTTCTTTGTTTGAGAAAAAAACTATGATTAAATCAAGTAGCCTGAATAAAAATTATTTAGTATCAGAATAACATACAAAGCTTAGTCCTGGACAGACTATGTGAAGAAAACGTGTAGCCTAACCAAATCAATTTAAATTTGAGGATTGGTGGTGTATCAAAACTTCTTTCATCCACCAAACTACTCTTTTTTCCTTTATTATTTTCTTGTTCATGGAAGCTTGAATTATCACATGCTAATAGTTTAGTAATCATTTTTCTTATATGGTGGATTTTATTAATTTCATTGTGAATACTGGGATAAATGCTTCTATTGAGAAATATGTGGAAGCTCTATGAGTTAAAATGTTTCAATTGTTCTGCACCATGTCAATCTAGTGTAGAAAGTTGAAATTAGGTGAAAAATGCATCATGGTGATAATTATGGATTGATTAATCTCTCTTATGACTATTACTTGCTAAGTTTTTCCTAAATTTCTGCATTTTCTTCTCTTTTCCAGGACCGGTCTCTTGACTTTCATGCGTTATGTGCGCTATATGCTGTTACTGGTACCTATTTATAGGCATTTTATAGTTCTTTATTTTTTTTTATGGAATGTTACACTGGATTAGATATTATCATTTTTGTGAACAGTGTTCTTGAGCCCTCTAAAGAGAATGGATGAACTGCTAAAATTGTTGAAATAAACGAGCAGGAAAACTTTTGCTGCCAGTAAAATGTGGAATGAGATATTCCATCTGGTTTATGCCTTCATTCTTATGGGGTATAATTTTATGTTGTTCTTTTCCTTCATTGATAACTCTCTCTTTTGGAGGAGATGGGGGAGGGCAATGTCATGTCCTATTATGCAGTCCTATGACTTTCTAAGTGTTCATCTATAATGACTTCTACAGTTTTGCAAGAACATGCAACCAACAAATGCTTGCATTATGAGTTACATAGCAAAGTAGGTGATCATCTTGTATGCTATTGTGTAAAATGTTTGAAGAAATATGAACTAACTGCATACCAGGTCCAGCATGCATAATTTTCCTCCACAGTCGATAACTGAACGTGGAATCATGTGAAAGTTTTACAAAAGCGACATTAATATTTGGAGCTGCATTTGTGGATATAAACATAATGTATCTGCAAGCATTTACATATTTAGTTTAATGAGGATTTGTCTAGCTGGCCTTCAATAAGAAGCTCAATTGGTCATATTTAGATGGTTTTGGGAGGGTAAATTTAATTTCCGGCTTATCAATACATTAACATTATTTTTTTTTATCCAGATGTGGCGCTTATTACGTCTTTAAGAGATGGAATGAATCTTGTAAGCTATGAGTTTGTTGCCTGCCAAGCTTCCAAGAAAGGGGTGCTCATTCTGAGTGAGGTAATTAAAACTCAGCAATGCCTTTGAGATCATGTTCATCCAAAAGGACTAAAAGCTTAAGAAATCCAACTATCCTGCTCTATTTTTTTTTTCAGTTCTTGTGAAGTAATTTAACATAGAAATGCAGGCAGCCTTTTTTTATTTTTGCAGAGGGTTGAAATAACAGATTTTTCTCATTCATTACTGGAAGTTTGTCAGTGTATAGGAGGAATCTAAGATTGGATAGTTATGTTTTTGCTCTGTCAAACATGACAAGAACCTAAAGTTAACATTGTATTTGGGGTTCTAGATGATCAATAACCACCAATGGTGGTTGAGACAAAATCTTTGGATCAATTAGAAAGTATTTGAATGAGTTGCTGAATTCCTATTGAAACAAGGTGAACATGAAGTCTAGCAGCTACAAGGTTCCCTTTGTGATGGCATACAATACCATCTTATGTGTATATTCCAGGGATAGTCTCTTGCTTCTGTTAGGATTTTGGATAAAGATACATTTTAGAAATAAAGAAGAGAAACAGAAGAACACATTGATTATGCTTTGAATATGCCAGTTTGCAGGTGCAGCTCAGTCTCTTGGCGCTGGAGCCCTCTTGGTGAATCCATGGAATATTGCAGAAGTTGCTGCTTCAATTAGTCAGGCTTTGAATATGCCAGCTGATGAAAGAGAAAAAATGCATCAGCATAACTTCATGCATGTGACAACACACACATCACAAGAGTGGGCTGCTACTTTTGTAAGGTATTCACCATATTGTGTTGCTGCAAATATTGTGGAATCTAATGGAAGAAAGAGAAATTCAAGCCTATGCAATTTTCCATAATCTTATATCTGGTGATATTATTTAGCCTTGCAAGGTGGTCCTTGCTAATTCATTCAACTTCTTGTATGATATCGTTTCTCTAACCGCATTTCCACTTCTGAATGATCTATGAGTAGTATACTCATAATTGTTGGAGGTCTGATTAGTGTAAATTAGTAGTAATTTAATATTACTAATATCACCAGATATTAGATTCTGGAAAAGTGCACATGCTTGAATTTCACTTTCTTCCATTATTTTTCAATCTTTCCTGTGATGAGAAACTAGGATCTCTCATTTATCATCAAGATCTTAATTTCTAAAATCTTTCAGATTGTTACTTTTTTTATTTTTTTACAGGAGGTTATAACTCATGTAATATGGCATTTATCTAACATATAAGAAAAATTACTTTTGTAACTTCTAGATGCTTTAATGGATTAAAGGCCATTTTTAAACGTCCAAATTGGTTTATTTGGTTGGAGAAACTTTAAAATTGTTTTAAGACAAGAATTTTTGTACGCGGTCATGTTCCATCATCGTGTCAATGAGGATATCGATGAAGCGTAAGTGATAAATATTATCGCTCGACAACAGGATTTCTTAGTGGAGACATGTTCTGTGTCGGGAAATAAAAGTTTAATATTTGGAAGTTCATGTAGTGATTGGTTTAACATGACTGAATTTGTTCTGTGTCGGGAATATGATTTAGCACAATAAATGGGAAATGGGGATTCATATGGCTGTATTGGTGACTATTCTTTTAGTTTGTTCAAAGAAACAAGTATTTTTATATATATTTTATAAAGTATATTGGAATATTTGGCCTCTTTTACTTTAATTTTGAAGTTCTCCTTTCTGTAGTGAACTAAATGATACCATTATTGAAGCCCAACTAAGGACAAGACAAGTTCCCTTACTTCCTGTCAAAGTTGCAGTTGAACGATATTTGCAATCCAATAATCGTTTGCTTATGCTGGTATGCTGTTTTACTTTCAACTATGAGGATGATTACCAGTAGCACTTCAATTATGGCACCTTTTCATATAAGTTTTGGAACTTCTTTCCTATCTCTTGTTCTCCTTGACATAAAGTTACGTATAGCTGATGTACCGAAAATGGGGAAGTTGTTTCAAAATGCTGTTTGTTTGTATAAGTCGCAATGAATTAAATGAATTCTAAGGCACAAGTATCTTACGTTTCTCCTTCCAATAAAATGCTTTAATATGAGGAATTCCATTAAGTTCATATGTGTTTAGTATGTCCTATTCACATGTGTGGATTTCTGGAAGTGTATACAAACAATCTGTTTTTAATTTCATGAAGTATAGTTGTTTTCGATTATTTTTGTCTTTATTGCCGTACATCATTATTGCAGGGTTTCAATGCAACTTTAACTGAACCAGCAAACACTCAAGGAGTTAGAGGCGGTCATATTAGAGAGCTGCAATCTAGATTGCACCCGGAAATAAAAGAAACCTTGAAAAAACTTTGTGATGATCGTAGAACAAACATTGTTATTCTCAGTGGAAGTGATAGAGCTGTCCTGGATGATGTATTCTCATATCTTTAGTTACCCTTTTCTTGCCTCCATATTATGCCTTTGAACTAACAACTTCTTATACAGAATTTTCGAGAATACAATTTGTGGTTGGCAGCAGAAAATGGAATGTTTTTACGCCATAGTACAGGAGAATGGATGACAACAATGCCAGAAAATTTGAATATGGATTGGGTTGACAGTGTTAAGGTTAATATATCACACCTTAAAACTTAGTACTTTCCATGACAGGTTCTCTAGACTCTAAATGCCAGATGCTTATTCATGATTTCAGCATGTTTTCGAGTATTTTACAGAAAGAACACCTGGATCTCATTTTGAGCTTCGTGAAACTTCACTTGTATGGAAATACAAGTATGCAGGTACTTAACCGCTTTTTTTTGTGTTCTTTCTTTTTCTAAACTTTCAAGTTTGAAGTGCATCTGTTGTACTGTGTATTATCTCTTACATGCACATATGCACAGACATTTAAGTTCTGAATATCATGGGATCACACTTTGTCATGATGATGTCCTAACAACAGCATTTCTTTTTCCTTTTATTTTCTTAAATATTTAAATCTTTTAGAGAGTCATTTTGGAAAGCTTCAATCAAAGGATATGCTACAGCATCTCTGGACTGGTCCTATTTCAAACGCAGCTGTTGATGTTGTCCAAGGTGATCGATCTGTTGAGGTTCGATCTGTTGGTGTGACAAAGGTATACACAACAGGATGAGCTGCTGTACACCACGTACCTGCTTTGTGACTTTTTCAGATTGACTTGTTTATCTTTCCCATGGATATTTCCATTTACATACAGGGAGCAGCAATTGATCGTATTTTAGGGGAAATAGTTCGTAACAAGGGCATGAAGTCACCGATTGATTATGTCCTTTGTGCTGGGCACTTTCTAAGTAAGGTCTGTTTTCCTACACATAATCTTTGAGCAGGTTTTACTTTGCCAAATGTATTAATATTTGAGAAATGATAAGCATCCAATTTAATTTTATATTCTATATTTTTTTTAACTAGTAACACTGATGTAAAACCACACAAACAAGATCACTATAGATAGCTAATTCAGAACATAAAAGAGATTGATGTAAATGAAAGAACAAGAACCAAATGAACAAGACCAGCAAAGGTAGCTAATTCAGAACAAAAATCAAAATCACTGACAAGAGACACATTTGTTCTTGAAAAGACCAAACCAAGAGAGACACATTTGTTCTTGAAAAGACCAAACCAAGAGAGACACAGTTGATGTTGGAAACTCAAGACAAGAGAGACACTCAATCTTGAAGAATATTCAAAGTCTTTATTTCAATAATAATAATAATAATAATAATGTGCTTTGAATAACTAATGTCTAGGAGATTATTTATACGCAACACACCAAACAAAATTGGAAAACCTAACAAGTCTTAATTCAATAAGGAAGCTAAAATCCTAATTTAACTAACTAATAAATAATAAATACTAATATTCCAAGTAATAAAACATAAAATAATGACACAATTATAAAATTCCTCAATAAATAAATATTAATTCCCATCGTTGTCCTTCATCCCCCATCAAACACCTCGTGCAATCTGTTTTCGCATTGGACCCAGCATTTAGCTATGGACAAAATAAAACTTGCTCAGCAAAGGCTTTTTGGTTTTCAAAGTTCTTTTTGGCTAGACTCTGATTTGAGTGATAATAATCTATAGGAATTTGTTAATGAATAAT
>Ga0307510_10008133_pt1 | contig 12493 bp, 13 predicted proteins | sample 12_EM_MG_FD_207224 | JGI IMG/M metagenome (GOLD analysis project Ga0307510, IMG submission 207224) | Populus trichocarpa ectomycorrhiza microbial communities from riparian zone in the Pacific Northwest, United States - 12_EM | ecosystem: Host-associated > Plants > Roots > Unclassified | place...
AGAGTGCCGCCCGACCGAAGTGTTGTAACCGCGCCTATGAATTCCTTTGCTTCTTAATCCGGCCCACCTTCCATTCGCATCTGCGTGCGTCTCCTACGCTTTCCTACGCCCCTTTGCTCGAGGCACATACAACCTTCCCCCCCCCCCTGACTAATCTAGGAGTAACTCTTCTTGAAATTCTGCCATTCCTTCCGCCCCAATCCTTTTGTCCATCCCTCATCTATCATGAGCGTACCTACTCCAAGCAATGCGGCTTCTGTTCGGACTACCTCTGGCAGCGCCGATACATGGCGCACAAAGGTCAGCGCAAGAAGTAGCAGAAGCTCTAGGGAAGAGCATAATCAGCTGCATGTCGAGTACATACTGGTTGCCGAATTCTCGATCGATAAGGGTCCAACAATGGAGCATCAATATCCGAACGCTATAAGTGGAGACGAACAGTGAGTTTTGCCCACCTTCCCCACCAAGCCCCCCTTCATGCATATGATGCATTCCGTGACTTCGATTTCCACTATTCCTAAGGCTTCCGTTATCTCCTTCATACTTGCACTAGAAAAGAGAAAAGACAAGAGAGTTTATTCCCTGATTGTTACCTGATTCATTAGTGCCAATCAATTCAACTTAATTCTGGAGTCAATTAAATCCGCAAAGTGGAGAGTTCTTAGGTGCTAACTGTGTGTGGGAAAGCATGTTGGCTGAGCTCATGCTACCTGATCAAGCTCATGTCCGCTTTCAAGACTGGACAATATTCTTTCTGCATAAAGATGCAGAACAGAGTGAAGATCAAATGGACCCTACAGGCCATGCACCGCTGATCTATGTTCTCAATTTGGTGAACACCAAGCATGACAAAGAGGCGAAACGGTATGTTTCCTGTTTTTTTCTATTGTATTCATCTATGCTTTGATGAACATTGCAAACTCACGGATAACACTCGGTTCACTAGAGGCGCAAAGGTAAAGGCTATGGCTATTTGCACGCGCCATTCGTTCCTGCATATCTACAAGGTGATTATAGTAAGAATTCGCATACCCAAGGACAGCCATATTGACACGCCCACTAGCCAATTCTTTTGCTTGCGCTCGAAGAGTATTTCAAATCTCCAACTCTTGACACTCTGGCCGAGCTCTTTACTGCTGTAAATAGTATGGACCTTTCTCCTATGCCACGTTTGTCGATATTCGAACGTCAAGTTCTTGCTGCGAGTGATAAAAAGGAAATGTTTTCTGAAAAATTTGACGAAATGGCAATGGCCTCGCCAAACGCTGTGATTCACCAGATAAGGTCGCCTTCAGCTGCGGGCATGATCACAGCTAGTGATCAGGATGGCGATTTAAGACCGACTACATATATCGATCTGGCACCCGGTAGGAACAAGGTTGTCAACGGAAAGATTACTATTAACCGGGATAGTCATGAGTTTGAAACAAAAGTTGTTTACAACGGCATACCTGTGCCTATAAGGGTTCCTGTAGCCGTTTTGCCAGAGACCGTCGGAGATGTAAGAGGATCCCTTTTCCTCCCCCCAGCCGCTAATCATTCATATGGTATTTGAATTGACGTCTCCAAGTTCTCGTTGATACAACTCATTACTACCTTTTCGAATCCTCATTCCCAGAACCCCCAACCGTTCGCTCTTCATCCACATCTCACAACGAATGGGCCATACACACATCCCGTAATGGTCTTGGTTAACGGGTTGCTCACACAAAAGAGGATTGTCTTCCTTAGCCATGGCCGTCCCTCCGGGGATGTCGCGGATCATGTGCTTGCCGCGTGTGCTTTGGCATCCGGAGGGGTTCTGAGAGGATTCACACGTCATGCTTTTCCTTATACCGACCTCTCCAAAGTTGATGAATTGCTCCTAGTTCCTGGTTTCATCGCTGGTGTTACGAATCCGACATTTGCCAACCACCCTGGCTGGTGGGATATTTTGTGCAATATTGATACTGGTCGAGTGAAAATTTCACCAGAAATTAAAATATCAGGGCAGTCCGACGGCGCCACTACCTTTGGAAATATGACCAACATGACGGGAAATATTGATACAGGTGACAATCAATTTATGGACGATGTTTTGCACTGCATCTCATCAAAGTTTGGTGAAAAGGCTGTCAGGGCTAGGTGGAGGGATTGGGTTGTAAGATTTACACGGATGGCCGCTGCATTTGAGGAGATGGTTTACGGAGCCAGCGCCTTATGGATCGGCCATGAAGAAAATCATGTCATACGTGGTCACGGATTTGTTTGGCCTGATGAGCAGACCAAGATTAGAGACTTGACTGCCAACATGACCAGGATTGAGGGGTGGCGAGGAAGTCGCAGTTACCATGCGTATGCCCAGGTGAGTTTCTGGCAGCTCTAGTCTTTGTCTGAATGTATAGTATCTTCTAACCGGCAAGATTTGAAGGATGTTCAACAATTCTATATGGCAAAACCGATCAAGATTCTGGATTTGCACCATCATATGGATCGCCTAAGAGCCCTGAGAATGTCTCACGAGGACTCCGGGAAAATATATACTGCGTTGAAAGATTACGTTGTTGAATATGAAGAGATTAATCAAGTAAATCCCGTTTCCAGGGGTTTGGATAATATATAAAAAAGTCTAACATCATTAGCTGCTTTGTGTGATTCCTGAGAACCAAGGTGGACTCTTTCCTATTGCAGTGGGTCTGTTCCATCCTGTTCAGAAAGTTCGGTTTGCAGTTGTAGAACTCCTGGAGAGAATTAGCACACACATGGTAACTGGGCCACCCCTTCAATTCTTTTCGTCTCTCAACTAGAACTAATCGCCATCCATTTAGGCTGGCCGGCATTTTTTTAGCTCTTTAAACAAATTTCAAAGACTCGCCTTCATCCGTTTACAACAAGAAAAGATGAATACAGTGGAGAGTCCAAACACAGGTCTGACGATGGCTGGACTCAGCCTCGGGGGACCTACGACCAAGTCATGATTAGGACGGGAGATTTAGCGAATAATTAGCTTTACTTTGTGGCTGTGATTAGCGCATCTACTGGGATTTCGATGAATCTTTGTCTTAGATATCGCGATTCGAAAGTTACTTTAAAATAATAATGAGATCGATTCCCCTTTGGATGCCTATCCTTATCCTGGGGCAGTGGTACATTCTTTTGCTCGGATAATTAGCTGCGATAATTGGGTTCATTGTAAATGAAAATTATCTTGTATGATAGACCGGGGGAAATGGAGTAATTTGGGGGCTTTATGGGGAAAATAATAGATAGTACCAGTATCATATAAGTACCGTATTGTATGAATTGTACCGTATTTGAGACGCGAGGTCTTGTGTGAATCAGGGCAGAAACTTCGAAAGCGTGTGGTCACGTGTGATGTTTCCTTGTCAGACCCGTTAGGGACTAGCCGTTGTTCCCTGGTCAAAGCTTGATTCTAATCTGGTCCATTGCCCCACCATCAGTTTTTCTTGACGCCGCCAGCAAACCTACGCACAATTGCTTGAAGTCAGTTGTTGGTCAATCAACATAACAATCCCCCTAGACAACAACAAAAGAGAGGAGGGCCGACAACTCAGAGGCCAACATCAACCCCCGTCTAACATAATAATATATTATCCTACTATTTTTTTTCTGCCCCTCTTCTACCACCACTACTATCCTCTTTTAACGTTTGTGCTACCAATCTTCAGCATCCACGGAGTCAACACGCGAGAGCCGTTCGAGCGAAAAAGAAAAGTTTACACCAGGAAAAAGAAAAATTCAGTGTTTCTTCGTCATTTCTTCACTCACCGCCTTGGGTCCCTCCTTTTTTTTTTTTTTTAATCTACAGCTTTCAACTCAGTTTGTCCCTCGACATTCCATTTACCCCATCTTTTTGCGGAGAGCTTTGAGTTATTGATTCACATCCGCCGGACTGCTTGCTGTTTAAGCAAAGCAGAAGGCGGGCAATTTCTCAACCCGGAAGGCTCATTGACTATTTGTATCAAAGTTTTTGCAGATAATACTGCCATAACAAGGGGAGGATGGAAACTCAGGCATATACAACCCTTTGAGGCATTTTAATCCCCAGGAGATGGGTTGGCTTCTAACGGCTTACTGCATCTACAGGTGGAAAACGCCGTGCAGATTTCGTATAACTCTAATGCGGACCCTCAAATCAAGCGACAGGTCTGTATTGGCTCTAGAGTTACATTGGAGCTCTGCTCATGCACCGGAAATACTAACTTGAGAACTGTAGGCTATGACCTTTCTACAGCAGGTAAAGCAATCGCCGGATGCCTGGCAGGTCTGTCTCCCTTTGTTTGCACGGGATCCGAAGCCCACCGAGATCGTTCGCCACTTTTGCCTCGAGGTCCTGAATATTGCCGTTCAACGCCGGTTCCATCAGACCGATGACCAGAGCCTCAATTACATTCGGGAGGCTCTGATGGATTATGTTAGACGGTCATACTTGACAGGGTCCGGCGCGCCCGACCCTCCTGGAATTCAAAACAAATTGACTCAAGCCCTGACGTCTCTCTTTGTGGCCATGTACACGACAGCTTGGGGAAGCTTCTTCGATGATATGCTTGCCCTGACTTCTTCCTCTGGTGAGGCCAATGCTCAGGGTAGTCGGGACAATTACTTGGGTGTAGTGTTCTTCTTGCGTGTTGTGGCTAGTGTGCACGAAGAGGTTGCAGATGTCCTCGTCCCGCACACTATGGAGGAGGCCCAGAGAAACACTCAGATCAAAGATGTTGCTCGTGAACGTGATGTGGGGAAGCTAGTAGCAGCTTGGCAGGAGATTCTGGCTCAGTGGAATGGGAGTGACAAAGACGTTATAGAGATGTGCCTAAAAGTTATTGGCCGGTGGGTTAGCTGGATTGACATATCATTGGTTGTCAATGAGGCCTTACTCGGGATGCTGTATAACTTTATACTCGGTGAATCTAGAGTCAGAGACGCTGCCATAGAGACTTTGGCCGATATTGTTGGAAAGAGGATGAAAGGTGCTGATAAACTAGAACTAATTGTCTTTCTGAAGCTTGGTGAGATTGTGGAGACACTGGTCAATTCACCTGCATTGCAAGCTCATGGGCAACCAACGTACGACTTTGAACTCGCTGAGGGTGTAGGTAAACTGGTCAATAATGTGACGACTGATATTTTGAGAATATTAAATGATGTAAGTTGTTTCACGACCCTTTTTGTTTATTGATCCGTCACCTAAGTATTGCCACAGGACTCTCTTGATATACAAGTTAAACAACGGGCTGAAGAGCTTTTCCAACCTTTCGTTCCGTTCCTCCTTCGCTTCTTTAGCGACGAATGGGATGACGTTTCGTACGCTGTTTATCCCTCCATGCTCGACCTTCTTAGTTTGCTTAGAAAGGAGAAACGTATTACCGGAACCCTTTCACACGCTCATAATATTATGCTATCCCCCATACTTAATGCGATTGTATTAAAAGCGAAATATGACGAAGATACGACTTGGGGGGGTGAAGATGATGACGAGGCTGATGAAGCCGAGTTTCAGGCACTCCGGAAACGATTGAAGACTTTGCAAGACACTGTTGCTGCCATTGATGAACAGCTTTACATCAATACATTATCCAACCTTATCGGTACCACATTTGATAGGGTGGTAGAGGGTGGAGTTGCTACCGTTGATTGGCGAGAGGTCGATTTGGCAATGTATGAGATGTTTCTTTTTGGAGAATTGGCTATGAGGAGTGGTGGTATGTTCAACAAGGGGCGACCGCAAGGGCCAGCGGCAGAAACTTTAATCAATCTAATGGTCAAAATGATGAATTCTGGTGCGGCCCTTAGAGATCAGCTTTGTGATGGAGATAGTAACGGTTTTATAGGTATCGCAGCGTCTCCACACCCGGCTATCAAGCTCCGATATATGGAAACGGTCGTTAGATACGCAGCATTCTTCGAAGTTCATAACACTTATATACCCAAAGCTCTGGAGAATTTTGTGGGGGGTGTGCATGACAACCATGTGCGCGTCCGAAATAGGTCCTGGTATCTCTTTTTTCGATTTGTCAAAACCCTTCGCCAGCACATTGGCGAGATCGCCCAAGAGGTGCTGGAGGCAATCAGCGATATTCTTGTCATAAAGGCTGAGTTGCCCCAAGATGCTGGAGATAATGAGATGTCATCAGACGATACACAGAATGAGGACGCTACTTTTGAGAGCCAGTTACATCTCTTTGAAGCAGTCGGCTGCCTCTCATCTATAAAATCCATTACCACTGACAAGCAAGTTCTTTTTGTAACAACAGTTATGACCCCGTTGTTTAGGAACATGGAAAGTAGCCTAGAGGCCGCAAAACAAGGAGATGTCCGGTCTGTGTTGCAAGTTCATCACATCGTGATGGCCTTAGGTACCTTGGCTAAAGGCTACGCTGATGGGACACCCGGCGCCGGCACTTCCACCCCCGCGCCTAACGAGTTAGTGGTTCGGGAGTTTGAAAATGCCTCGGAAGTTATCTTAGTGTCTCTAGAGTCTCTCTGCAACCACCCAAATATTCGGGATGCCGCCAGACGTTCCTTCTCCAAGATGGTAGTAATCCTGGGGCCAAAAGCTTTACCTACGCTGCCAAGGTGGCTTGAAGGACTCCTGGCAGAAAATTCGACGGCTGAAGAGATTTTAGTGTTCCTGAGACTTTTGAAACAAATCGTTCATGGATTCAAGGTATATTTTCACAGGTTTTATTGTAATGACCTTTCGAGGTGCTAACTTTGGGTATAGTCGGAGTTTTATGATATTCTAAATTCTCTGCTTACCCCACTATTAAGCAAGGTATTTGGTTCCCTGGGGCAAGAGGCAACTGGAACCGACGATGAAATCCAAGCGGCAGAGCTGCGGAAAGAATACCTCGACTTTTTACTTGTTATTCTGAATAATGACCTTAGTCCTGTGCTTGTCAGCAAAGGTAATGCTCATATGAGTTTTTGTCCTTCGTTAGCTAACATGCTTTAGCCAACCAGCCAATCTTCGAACAACTCATAGGCGCGGTTCAGCATTTCGCCAAAGAGGTCAATGACCTTCCGACATCCAAGCTTGCGTTTTCTGTTATGGGGAAAATGTCGATTATCTGGGGGCCTGCTACCGGCTCTGCGAAGGAACAAACAAATGGCAGTTTGAAGGAGCAGCCGCTCCCTGGATTCGAGACGTTTATGATTGAGCGGTTCTCACGCCTCTGCTGGGAGGTTCCAGCTATGCCCGGGTTCCATCCAAAGGATGCTCAAGCCAAGATGGTTCTTGGCGAGATCGCTGCTCTGCAGAACATCCTTTACACTAAGCTCGGGGAAAACTTTATTCAGTATTTAGGAACCGCTTACTTTCCATCTGTCAATCTCCCTCAAGGCCCTGCCGAGGAGTACCTGGTGGCACTCAGACAGATGGAGCTCAAGCCCTTCAGGAGCTACTTTCAGGTAGGCACCCACGTGCATGTGCACTACCGGGAAATGGTTTTACTGATGTGCGAGGATTGCAGAAATTCATACAAGGAGTTAGTGGCGGATGATCGATCCCCCTTTCTCTTGTTATTAAAGGTAAACTAGGTGCTTTAAAACCACCTAATCATCAGTCTCTTTTTATATGCGAACCCGCCCACAAATTAGCTCTCGACTACCTACATACTCGTTAAATTCCTGTCTTGTGATTGGTTTCTCTTCTTTCCTCTATAGTTTCTAAAATTCGTTAGCCATAACTAGGCACATGCCCGAGGGCTGTTATTTTATTTCCTATCTATCTTTTTTAATGAAAGTGGGAAAAAAGGGGTTATGACCCTTCTTTCTCTGTCCACTTTTCGCTCTTTCTTTCTTTTTTAATTGGGGCTTTCTTTACTTTTCCTTTGTCTACGAAGTTAAAGATAGATTTCGAGAAAACTTGCTCTGATTTCCTGGGATTTTTTTCTTTTCATTTTCAATTTTCTGTGTCTATATTCTACGAATATCGGAAGCCGGGGCGATCGGCTGGCTGTTTCTATCCCGGCGACTTCACAACATCTGGGCGGGGATTAATTGATGGTGGATCGATAGATAGGGCTTAGATAAATATCATGCTGGTTAAGATATTACTAGGCGTGGGCCGTGCGGATTAAGCACCTTTTCTCGTCTCGCTGACCTAGGGTAGCTTCCTAGGAGGCATGTTCCCCGGAAGTACATATTCACAGTGGGCTTGCAGCACACAGCCCGTAAACCATATTGTGCCAAAACCTCAAGAGGTTTCTCACCGGCATCGTAAACCGATAGAAATATGAGGTCCGGGGGCGATATTAGGACTAAGGAAGGGGATATCATGGATATGGCTCAAAAAAAAACAGAGCCCTGTCTGTGATAGTCTGGCAATATCCAACAAAGGGTATTACTGCTCCTCTACCTGTCGCGGCCATACCAGGATACCTGATTTCGTCTTTGAAATCATACCACAGTTTTTCATGGAATGCAATTCCACTAAACAGGTTCAGGCTCAATCCCTCCGTAAGCCCGATAGGATACAGTGTTTTTTTCACTCCGCGTTTGCAGCATGGAATATCTATCTGGGTATGAAAGCATAGGAACTTAAAACACCGCCCGGAATGTATGGCCTATACTGTGCTTGTATTATATTGTATGAAACTCGAAATGGGGCAAGCATTGGATTCTCACTTGGCCTCGCGGAGTCTAGGTGGAACTCTCCTCCAAAGCCTGCCTTATGGTGTTTTGGAGACACGATGTATTCTAGTTTCTCGATGTTTTCAGCCCCCCGGTGTGTGGGTGGGAGTTCGGGGTTTGTGAAATCAAGGGCTGGGTTTGCCAACCAGCACGACGAGAGAACCGACGCAAGTATAGGAGTGCTGGCCCCTGGCAAACTATAATGAGAATGTTCAAGTAAACACAGACTGGGTACCGCCGAGAACATACCTTGGCCTGAATTCCAAATTCCTAAATTCCTCTCGACCCCTCCCAAGTCCTATTTTATTTCTTACTTGTCAATTACCCCATCGCAGAGTACTAATTGGCCCAAAATTTCACTCCGTTTCCTGGTGACCCAATCAGTGCCACCCATCTCTGTGCCGGGCAACTTAGTGTTGAATGCGGGTAGGGGAGGTGAGGATGGAGTCCGAGGGGTGGTTTTGTGGCTGCTGCTGCTAGGGCTAGGAAGAAGATAGACTTTGAAAATTCCTAGTAAGAGAAATGCACTGCAAATATCCCTGTGCTCCAGAACTTTCAGGTTTGTGTCTGAGCACCCTAAAATATATATGCGAGCAGGTGGTGCATCAAGGAACACATAATAGTTTACTAAGCACGAATAACTTCGGACTGCGGGGGTGCGCTATACTAGGTAGTGAAAACCTCAACCGAGGAATTACTGCTAAATATGATACTCTACCTGTGATCTGTAATAAACACCACTGGGACTCAGGGGGGGGGTAGCTCAGGTTCATCAAGTATCACTCGATAAAGTTATCTAGTCGAGTAGTTCCTTTGCATTGGATAGTGCTGGAAGCGGTGCGGTCCTAGATAATTACTCGCCAATACGGAGAGATCCCCTCCGCAGGTTAGATGGGCATTTCTCTCACACAATTCCTGGAGTGCGTCATCAATATGGAAGGTATCATAAGAGGTTTCGCGGCGACTGCTCTGCCATTTAGCGCCACCAAAACCCCCTGACCTGCGTTAATGGTGCTGTACATATTCTAGGGCCTGGAGCGTGACGTGTGGCACATGTATACGTAGTTGGATAGTTTGATCACGAGCATATAAAGGCCGCCTTTTCCCCCTTCCAGGGGACAACATGGCAACTCCCTTTCGACGACCCTCCAACATCTTGACGGGGTTTTCCACGGACACGCAGTAGTGCTTGCATTATTTCAAAAACTACCGGCATCACGCTCAGCATATTGGTGTGTCTTCGCTCCCCTGATGCCCCTTGCCGCGTGCGTACACGTGAACTATGCTAACCTCAGAGGTCTTTTTCAGATATAGCGAAGGAACTAGAGTTGGGTACGGGGTTGAGAACTGTGGGATTATATCGACATATTGCAGCTCCACAGAGGCCAACACTCTTCCGAGAGATTCCGGGAACATCGGATATGCGTCTGTAGAACAGCTCAGCATACAGGGCGCCTTCTCCTCGGATTTTTTCCACCTGGTAACCCGGTTGCAGTTGCTTCGTTGTTCCACTACCCTGCCTTCAATTCGTGTTCTGCTGGCTATGAATCCTTTCGATCGGATAAGGTTACCCCCATGGCGCCCTCTGGCCCTACGTGGCATATGGCGGCACCCAATTTTGCAAACCGGCAATGGATTTCCTATACCTGGAATTAGTTACTGCCTCTTCGCGCGCAAGACTTGGCAGCAGCAAATAATGGTGGTGCGAGTGCCAAACCTCGGGGACCGCATCAGAAACCCAAACCACTGGCCCGGTACCGCAAGGAAAAAACCACCCACGTACATGATTTTACCGGCTGGTTGCAGCTGGTTTATAGTGCTTGGGCTCATTTGTATCCAATCACTGTGAACCCTCATAGGGGCTAATACGGATCGTAGCTCTGGACTCCCCTGAAAAGAGGCTAGGAAATAGTTTGAATTTGGCCGAACCTTCAAGTCTACTCCATAAGGGTGTAGATGAAGTGGCTATATTAGGTCAGGAATGATATCTATCTATATGGGCGATCTGTGCATTATGTACCAACGCATCAGAACAGCCAGTTACTCAACGTGGAGCAGTTTCAGGATTCAAAAGGTTAGGTTCCCTCCTTAGCCCTACAACCCTCTTTCCCTTCCCGAGATGAACGGTAGGGAGATGGAGGGGTAGTTTGCATAATGACCAGGTTAGAAAAGCTAACTGTACTGTCGACTTATGCACGCTATAGATATGGCAGATCATTGATTTCATTAACTTCGTGATCCCCCCGATACTCCCAAATACTCCGTCCTGACCAGTATAAACTACTCCCAAGGCCCTGTTGAATCGATCGGGGGATTTAGTATTCGTGTTCACAAAGTGGATAATCTTCAGTGGGCGGAGGGGGGAAACCTACCAAAAACAAAAACTCAGTCTAAAGATACAAATTACGCCGGATTCAGCAGATAATGGATACTGGCAATATTAAGGCCACGCCCCTTATCGAGGTGAGGTTCGACGTGATGAATAGTCCTTGATTCGTCCACCCTCAGCGAGCAGATGTTTTCTTGATCCAATTTTCGGTCACCGTGATTACTGGTGGGGCCTACAATCAACAAACACCGCCTAATGATTAGTTTTTTTGCTTCATCATTTATTATGGAACAAAAAGGTACGGATAGAGATGGCACGAAAAGGGATTGCGTCACTTCTGGAAGGTGAAGGAGAAGAGTAACAAGTGCGGCTCGTTTTGGCTCGTTTCTCTTTACGCTTTTTGATGGTTTGGTGGTTCCTATATCGTCTCTTGATAATCCACACAATCTCCTCATCTTTACCGTCAAGCGCTGGAAATTTTTTAATAAGGTGGTGTTTCAGGTTGGCCAGATTTTCTTCGGGTAGAGCGGTGAACCCCTCGTAACCTCCAGCAAATGCCGTCCAATCAACGTTCTTTCGCAAGAATTCCTAAACGAAACAACCCATTCACTCAAATCAGTCCGAACCGTTTATCGCAACATTTTGATTTCGGGAAGAGAGGGGAGAGAGATTTGGTGATGGATGTTTTCTTTCTCATGTTGGAAGGGGTGCCGGTAAAGAAAAAAAGACGTTGCTACTGACACGAATTTGAGAATATACGCCTTCGGAAATGCCTAAACGCTTCAGGATCTGGTCTTTCGAGTTGGCCATGAGGGGTTCGCGAGTCTGTGCACACAGGGGGAAGCAAAAAACAAATCTCGAGGGGGAAATTCTTTAGTCTAAAAGGCCGGAGAGAGGGCTCGAAGAAGTGGAATTTGGCAACCCCCTCCACCACCCCCCCCCCTCTTCTCTTGCAACCCAGCCCCAACCCCCCCCCCTCTCGGAGACTGGGGAAACGAGCGCGGGGTTCAGTTCCATCTTCCCAGCTGCTGCCAAGGGGTCTCGTGATGGGTTGGTCACAATTAGAACCTTCTTTCCAACGAATGTGTTTTGTGAGTGGGTGAAACGAAGGAAAGATCGAGAATCGAAGAATGAGGCTTTGATCTCTGTGGAGGAGAAACCACCTAAGCGCAAGGGGATCTGCAACCGAATGTAGGCTAGCCAAAAAGGGACCGGGGGGTAATGTAAGAGGGGAAAGAGCGAGGGGGGAGGCAGTCTTCACGAGTGAGAAACCGTGACTTGAGTGATACTTTACTTTCCTGTTTTCCCCCTTCCCCCCTCCAATGATATACTGTAACTCACAACACTTTGCGGGATGCGCGTACTAATTCTATGTTGTGCGCACACAAATGCTGGGAAGGGAAAGAAAAAAAAAGAGAGAGAAAAAAAAAAAGTAAAGAAAAAGGTCACCTCAAATACAACGTGACCAATAAACAGCAATTCTGTAACGTTTTTACTTTGTTTTTCATTTTGGTTTTCATTAATTTTTGTTTT
>Ga0307510_10008134_pt1 | contig 12489 bp, 14 predicted proteins | sample 12_EM_MG_FD_207224 | JGI IMG/M metagenome (GOLD analysis project Ga0307510, IMG submission 207224) | Populus trichocarpa ectomycorrhiza microbial communities from riparian zone in the Pacific Northwest, United States - 12_EM | ecosystem: Host-associated > Plants > Roots > Unclassified | place...
GAGGATGGAGAGTCGTATGGGTCCCCAGACATGTAAGCAACGAAAAATTAACATCCTCCAACATAATGCTATTTCTACGCCTACACATAATGCTCGATGGTGAAGAATTCTGAGATATGGAACCAGTGATGGCGACCTTGAACAATAAAGTGGCATGCGCTGATGTATAGATAGAGTTCGCATAAATATTCAGTCAGACTAAAATGCCACTCAAAATAAGCTCCTGAAGACTGAACGAGGCTGACATCCGTACCAAAGGACAGCTAACGTCACCAACGGTGGAGCCGTGCAACCTGGAACAGCCATGAAACCGTGAAGTCAAATACGAGGTATAAGACGGCACTGTGCATGGGCCATTGTGGTTGAATGTAGTCGTGAAATGGGTCATTATAGCTTACAGAGGTGGCATTGAGAACAGAAGCCCTGGCAGCAGCGCGATAGCCACGACGTCGAGGAGGAGTAGGGACAACAACAGAGGCAGCAGCGCGACGGCCCCAATGAGGAGGAGGACCAGGAAAAGAGCGAAGAGTGGCCAACGGAGGACGGCCATGCAGTCCATTACCAGGATCGCGGCATGGTCCCTTTTAGATTCCCACAGGGCCTGAGGAATGATATCTCGACCGCTAGTACCGTTCTCCGGGTGTCAATAGTGGGCCTGGTGAAAGCACAGGGCACTTACGATCCGTTGCTGGTGCCAACGGCCAACCCCTCTACGATACCGCCGTGGGTGTATACGTTTTCCTGGGAAATGACCCCCATTCTTTTGTTGGGGGTACGCCAGCCTAGTTATAGGGGTCAGATGCAGAACAGACGGCCAGTGACGCGACACTGACAGTTATAGTTCTTGTCGGGACCCAATTGGGCCACTGTCCAGCTATATTCCTAATCGGTTCGGTGTAACGTTGCCGATTCTGCTCTACTCTGAAAAGGTACATGTTGGCTGGAAGAAGAACTGTGGCGAAGAAAGGGTGCATCCGTCGACCGTAGAGTGATGGTCTCTTAGGGGTCAGACAGGGGTCTTGAATCAGGCTGCATCGTGTGAGTGGTGCGAGGTGGAAAGCAAGCTGGAACCGCGCGGCATCATATGCGAAAAGGGGCGTCCGGTAATCAAAAGGCTAGCAGGAATGAATCCAACAACCCGCGGACTCGAGTCTCGAGTACATCGTTACACTGCTTTGATGTCAATGGCGGAAGTCGTAACTGTACTAAAACACCACTCACTGAATAAGAAACGTTACGGTACCAATGCCAAGGCGCAGCGAATGTTACAAAAGGCGCCATGCGACATAGACCAGTGGTGAAAATGCAAGGTAGATGATGGCACTGAAAAGTCAATGAGGATAGATGTACTAGGCTGTCCACCGGCCCTGTGCAGCAGGGTTTACTCATAAGTCGAAAAACACAGCAGAAGGAACATACCTCTGGAGTTGGGGCTCATGACTGCCAGTTGGTGGGCCTCGGCCCGGGGTAGGGCAGATGTGCGGGTTATGCGGCCTGTCCAAGTTGCTTGTGAGCTGGCCTCCTCGCAATGGCATCGAGTAAGCAAGATGGACAAACTTACCCCCTGTTCTGGGACTTGGGTATGCGTGGATGTCGGCGGAAACCCCCGACATGCGGAAGACAGATTGCGGCTGATAAGCAATGAGGCATGATAGAAGAAATGCGATCATAAAAGAAGTGCCACTGTGGTTTGGCCCCCGACGAGACAGTTGAACTTGACATGTGAACACGGGAGGCAGGCACCGTACCTGGGCGCCAACACATCTCCCTCACCACCACACTCCAGATTTCGGCTTTCCCACATCCACCAGTGAAGCCAACAAGTGATGTATTATGAAATCAAGGACTGCTAGCCCATCGTTACGGAATATAATGACAAAGCTTTTGGCGGAACTGGCATCATGCAAGCCCGAAATTTAAGAATATCCGAGCTGAGAGACGTATAAAAGGCCAGGGAAACGCACAAGCTCAATATGCGAAACGCTGTGCTAGCACCAAGAGTCCTTGCGGCCATCTAAACAACTCGATACGAAGGGGCGGTAGAGGTGAGATCGAAGAACTGAATGGAAACATTAACCAGGAGAGGGGCTGCACAGTCCAAAACGCGGGATGTCCATCGACCGAGAACGAGATAAAATAAGGGGAGAGCAGCGACGGGATACCAAGGGAAAGCATAGAAACGGGGGCGCCGGGGAGGGAGGTCTAAGAAAGGTAAAGTAAGAAAGAAATGAGCAAATAGAAGCGAGCGGACTGCGGCGATGTGGCTGACGGGATCCTTAAATTAGTCATGGTATTGTTTGGGAGTCGGGACCAGGATGGGCGACGGTGAAGAGTGAGTTTAACTGTGGGCGGGATGCTCCAGCTGTTGTGGTGACAGTAGGCCTGGCGACCACCCGTGTTTGTGGCCTCGCAGCTATGGCATGGGAACGGGGTCTGCGATGGCATAGACCGCCCCAGCCGAAGACCACTCCAGCCGAACAATCGAACTCAATGTTATGGCGACTGACAGGAAACGCATCTTCGATGACGTTGATGGGCCGGCCTGCAACCTCACGGTCTTGAATGAATGAGGCGAATGCCCGGTCATCACAACTTCCCACAGGGCATACAAGCTCTTTCAGCTCGGGTAGGATCTCTAGGGGTGGATCTCCATCCAATTGTAGAGTATGGGAGACCTCCCCAAAGAGGTCTTTGTGAATACAAAGGGTCTCCACATTCCTAAACGAGCCGAGGAGTTCGCGCCACTGTGTCCGGTTGGCTTGATTATGCCATTCTGACGATAAACTATGCTCCGTATAGTCAAGAGTAAGCTTCACTACCGTGGAGAATAATGGGCCGAGAACACTGAAAATTTGTGCCATGGAAGATACCTGCCAGTCAAGATGCCCGCACCATACATCAATATAGAAGGAAGTCAACTCGGTTCTTGTATTGGGAAAGGCCATCGCGGAAACTCCCTCGCGGAAGAAGACGAATGTGACATCGTCGAATCTGAGGTTCTCTGTGATCGTGATAAACTGCAGGAGTCGTGGGAGAGAAACAATAAGCTGGTTGAAAAAATGCACGTTAAGCGTCTCGAGCAGAGGGGTTCTCATCTGAGGAAGAAGAGCTTCCAAGTATGCGCTGGCCCCCCAGAATGTAAACAACCGAAGGTTAGGAAGTGTGAGGTACGTGGCCATTGGTGCGTTTAATAGGCACCTCTCGATATCACGTTTGGGAACAGGAGAGCGAAAGCCTATCTCCAGTGTCACCAAATGGGGTAAGAGTGAAAGCGGTTGGAGCAAATGATTCGGATGGGGATATGTAGATGGATAGGTCCACCGAAGCGCTAGTGTAACGAGTCCGATGGCAGTTGTCAGGAGAGGAGATCTGATTGGAGAAGCAAGGTGTCTCAGAATGAGGTGACGTAGTTGTGGTGCTTCAAACGTCAAGGGAAGGGCCACACAAGTATTGTGCTTAGCATGAGACCCGATATACAGGAATTCCAGTATCGGAAATTCGTTGTCTATGGCTGTGATGAGCTTCTGCAAACTTGGGATAGGAACCCTAAGGCGAATGCGGCACACGCGGTCGTGTTGTTGGAGTGCCAGCAGTATTCCGCGTTCATCTTCAGTCGTGAGGTTGTGATTTTCGTAATCGTGATCAATCATCAGCAAAAGTGCAAAAAGTAGGTAAGGGACTTCCAAGGCAAAGATGGCCCCTTCCAAGGCAAAGTTATGACTATACAGGGTGTGGGTCGACCTATACAAGGGCTTACAAGGCATCAACTACACTACCTCTGTTTGAAACTTTTGCTGATGATGATGAGTGGAAAAGGGGGGAAATGTGCTAGCATGTCTGCTACTGGTGTGCCGCGTGTACAGACAAGGCAGAGACTCAGGTGAAAGGCTGAGCCAAGTATGAGGTATCGCCATCTCCGGCAAACCTGCACGAACTTGTACCACCAGCGTTCGTTGAGCCAATCCCCCCACCGAGTATAGCCATATTCAACCTCCTCGAAGGGGTGTGGTCGACAGAGGTAAAATATTCTGAGAAGGGAATCGTCGTCCATGTTGTGGATAGATGTAACGGGTGGTTTAATGAACCTGGGGTGGATATACTCACAAGTCGATAGACCTAGTAGGGGAAAAAGCGCACCTCCTGAGTTGGGAACCACAACTACCCGTGGACGAGCTTAGGTTTGACTCGTTTGAGTAGACAGACATGTTCTGAAGTCTGTTGTTCGAGTAGCTCACTTCATTCACGATCTGATAAACTATAACAAGAGAAGGGGGTCGTTCGGGATCGCGCCTCCTCAAGCATCTGCAAGTCACGGTGCCACCAATAAGTGGATTAGGATGAGGCAAATATACACAAATAGATCTGGAGTTGTTATGGTTAGGTTATGAAACACCCGTGATCACTCCGTGATCGCGCCACCCCAGCACGGGTTATTTCCACCCCAGGCCAGACCTTCGAGCCCTACACCCCTCGCTACGCACGCTGTCAAGCACGCCAAAACCCACCACACCCTTTTCCCTCGTCTTTGCGCACAGACTGCGCGCACAGCTCCCCGCCCTTGCCCATGTCTCACGGCGCTTCTGCGCGGCTGCAGCCCAACCATTGCTCTACTGCACCCTCGAGCATTCCGCCACCGCGCCTCCAGCAAAATCAGACGCGTGTGTGACGAGTCCCGCAGCGGCTTCGCATCTCGTGGGGCTCGTGGCGTCATTCATGATCCCGGCGTACGTGTTCGGACGCGCCCATCCTTCAGCCTCGCCCTCCGTCTCGCGCCGCGCTTGATGCGCGCCATGGCGATGTTCATACTTCCCACGTTTGACGCAGACCTTCTCTCGGCAGTGCCGCTTACCCTTACGCGCCTCATGCTGCATGCCAGTGTGGACACATGTCCCTCTGCTTTCTTCGACCAGGTCCTCGCCGGACCTCGTGGCCCGCCCGCAGATCATCCACATCGCCTTCCCGAACTTCGTCGGCGTGCCGCCAGGCGCAAGTGAAGCCGGTGAAGTGCCCTCGACGGCTGTTCCCCATCTCACCGCGCTAGACGCTAGCCCCGTCTTGTAGCCGCATTGGCGCCTGGCCGTCCGCTGGAGCGGGTGACGTTGCGAGTCGTAAGTACATTGTATAATGGTTTGTGCCCGGCTGCGTTTTTCATTGAGCTATGGAGCGAGTTAAAGGAACTCGCGTTGGTTCCAGCGCCAGTGATAGACGCGCGGACACGAGGGCAGTTATTAGGTGCGTTGGCAAAAGGTAAGTTCGTGGCCTCTCTTCTACTGCGCCTGCTTGTGGTGTTAATTATGTGACTTTTTGCGCCTCAGGTTGCGCTGCAAGCGCTGTATAAGCAAGTAGGCACATTGCTGCCCAATGTACGGGCACTTCACACCCTTCGTCTGCGCGCTGTGCGAGTGTCACCCACTACTGAATCGGAGGAAGGACCATCGCGACTGGCGGTGTTGATGCGACCTCGTGAGGGATCGACATTTAGAAAGTGTGGTCTTACCGTTGGGCGCTTGTTGGGAACCCCAGCACGGCGAATGGATGCGCGTCCATCAACCTCACCAGAATCCCCCTTCTGCCTCACAAGTTCCATTGCATGTAGATTGCAGGTATGCTGCGGTTGTACACGGATTCTGATTGAGAGTGTTATATGTCTGGGACAAGTCCGTTAACTGACCCAAGTGCGTCCACATGAGACATTGGCAGTCCCATGTCGTCATGGAGCAGTCCAGGGCAACAATCTGGGAAATCGCAGAGCCAGATAAGAGCAACAAGATGGTGAGTGCGGCGAAGGTTGACATTTGAAGGAGCATGCAGGTGGTGGAACGAGGGGACAATGGGACACAGTGGCATCAGAAAGGTGTTGCGGGTAATAGGGATAGTCTGATTTTGTAACCTGCGCAATCGACATTTACAGTAAGGACCTGTTGTCCGAAGTAGTCCTGGGATTCACTGCTTCCTGTACCCCTCCCCAATACATCCTATCTCCCGTACTTGTAATAGACGCGCATCCGATATTGATAATACAGAGATGGATATTCGCGGGGCGCACTTGTTTGGACTCACCCACAGGTGCGTTTTTTGTGATAGATTATGTCACCCCCACTGCTACTTATTGGGGGTTGGTTGAAACGTTGAAATTTCGTTGAAACGTTGAGGCCTTTGAGGCCTTGAGGCGCAAGAGATAAGGTTCATGTATGCCCGCTCCGGCCCCGATACTGTAGTAACCGCACAATGCCATGCAGCATGCGCTACGCCAACTTGAATTAGCCTGAGGGAAATAGTTAGTAGTACGTGCCTGTCCTGACTTCGCATTGGCTGGTCAATATACCGTCGGCTATGGATTCCATGTGCCCCACCTGCCAAGTAATATTTGGTTTATAATGTCCACATGATCTTTGTGCTGATATGCCCAATCTTCTCCGAGTCCTTGTCACACCAACCTCCCGCTCCCCAAATGACAACTTTCGTCGCACTCATTACATCGCTCCTCTTCTCTGGCTTTGCGGTTTCTGTTTCTGATGTAACTTGGCCGTCATGCAATGTCAGTAGTTATGACTGGGTATGAGACCACAACATTTTCTCTTCCGACCTACTTTCAGCAACTGACGGGGTTGTCTGTCCAGACATACAACTCTGTCTCTCAAAGTCCTTGTGAAGTCTCCGCGTACATGCTATCCACATGTCGGCTAGGGAGTGGGTGTTTGCCTTGCATATGTCGGCATGGGTTTCTCACTTCTTGCAGCATACCACATGGTCCCCATCGGCGGGCGGGGATGGCGGTACAGAGGGCCGTCTGATACGAACAAGCCCGACTTGTGCCTTTGCAATACCGTTACCTATTCTCTTGTGTGTGCGTGTAGCGCATGCCAGGATGGTACTTGGATCTCGTATGATTCGTCATGTCTTTTATCGACCTTCCTTTATCTATCTTCTATCAGGTGGCTGGAATGGGCGACCAACTGCAGCACCATTATGCCTCCTTCAACGTGAGTTTCCTGTTGTGGCTAAGTTCTCAAGGTATTGGCACTGATGGGGTAACCCGCCCATAGATTCCCTAACCCTGTCCCACCACCGATAATTGTACCTCATTGGGCTCTCATCAACGTCACGGTTCGTTGCTGACTATTTTTCGGGACATGGACCAACGGCACACACCAGCTAGAGAATTTCTGGAACCCCGACACAGCAAAGGCCGCTGGTGGTAAGTATTTTCCTCTCCATTTGTTTTTGGCCTCTTTACACCTTCCTTGTTTAGACACTCCAGGGGTAGGTCCTGGTGTGTCAATTGACGCCTCAAGTTCTTCCTCCTCGTCCTCCTCCTTCACTGGTCCGACAGGAATTACCACTCAGTTTCCGATGTCATTCTCTTCGGGTGGCAGTTCGAGTACAAGCGTTATTGTAGGTGGCGCCGTTGGCATCATTGCGACACTAGTAATTGCTATCATTTTCCTTGGGCTCCTCTACATGCGGCGGCGGCGGCGGCAGCGGCAGCAGCATACAAACAGCAGGGTCAGAAGGGAAATGGTGGAGGACGCAACTATCGCACCACCATTGATGCCCGACCCACCACTACCTTCGACTCCAAGGAGGACCTCTGTGTGTGTTTTTGTGCCTTCGCGCTACGTTCGTGCTCGTTCATCGGTTCATGTCGTCTTTTTTTTGTACTCCACAGAACCCGACTAATCCAAATTCTGGCATGTTTCGTCCTGAGACGCAAGATACGCCGTGGGCCCCGGACGTCTCCTCACAAGTGGTTCCTGGACGATACCAGGGATCCGGAGCGACACTGCCTATGCAGCTCTCGTCGGAGTCGCCGCCAAGTATGACGGCCTCCCCACTGTCCCCGCTTGACCTTCGACTTCTACACTTGACCAGCCACGGGGCTCGCGCTTGTCGCAGAGGTGAGGTCTAAGTGTGATGTACAATAGTATGTATAGTGCTGGGCGCACTTCTGCAACCCCTCTGTGGGGGCCGGAATTTTGAGCGCCCAGCCAAACCGCCAAAATCTGGGCGAGAATGTGGGGAGAATATGTTGATTCTGATATTTTTGTATTTTTGGGCACTTGTAGCAAATTAGGATATAGTTTTGTGTCTAAGCACCCATGAATTAGGGCCCAAATATTGAGGGAAATGTGTAATAGAGCTGCATTAAGATTGGACACGTGCACATAAGTGAATATAAATATGATGTCTGTTAGGCCGGACAGCTGATCTAAACCTTGCAGCTGTATATATATTGTAAGAGACTTAATGTTGTTAGAGTCAGATGGTGCAGTGGCTGTTATGTTTTGCTTACATGAGCAAGCAGGGCAAGGCTGTTGGTTCGATTCCGTGATGGTGCAATATATTTTTCATCCTTCACAGCTCCTCAGGATGTCTATAAGTCATTGTAAATACTTTGTCATAAACGTTTATATGCTCCCACAAGTGTTTTAAGCACAAAAAAATGTGTATTTAAATTTGTGTACCAAATTGGGGTCAAAACGACCAGTGCTTAAAATCTTTGAAAAAACTAATCAGCAAGTATTATTCTACTGTTGAATGCGGTCTGAATGCACTTTGTTTCATGGTAAATGGACGAGATTTGAGGGAGAAGTCAAAACGAATTTCTATTTTTTGAGAGGTTGGAAATTACCACCTCACACCGTAGTACCTTCTCTGGTGTAACTTTTTAATGAGCAAAACATTTTATGGCACCATTGACTCTCGTTGGGCCGATGCCAACGGAAGTTACGGAAGGTGCAGATTTATCAAGGTACGTCCGAGTCGCGTGGTAAATCAGTGAATCCGGACTGCATTTCGGAATTGGAAGGCTCGTGGTGGTGTGGGTCAGATGTATAAGCCATCACTGCATCAATATGCATATTACATCAATTTTGGTTGGAAATTCTACACAAGACATAGCGGTTTCACACCCTCCCCCCCTTGCGCTCCGCTCACTTCGGAGCGTAACGGGCCCCAAGTGGAATTTAGGGTCGAACGCACGGCCCCCTCCTTGCATGTCTGCCCACGCATGGTGGTCCCTCCACCTTTCCAGTCGCTTCTTCTTGCCAAGCTTTCCAAGCGCGGTGTGTCTGTCTGCAGCCGCACGGATAGCTCACCTGCCCTCCAGAGTGCCGTCTACCAAACACCCGTGATCGCACCACCCCAGCACCGCATCGTCCTGTCCACGCCCCAGACCTTCGAGTCGCACACTCCACCATGTATGGCGCCAAGCGCGCCAAAACTCGCCCATTCACCTTTCCCTCGTCTTGGCGCACATCCAGCGCGCCTAGCTCCCCACCGTTGCCAGTGTCTCACCCCGCTTCTGCGCCGCGGCCCAACTCGTGCTCTACTGCACCCTCGAGCACTCCGCCACCGCTCCAACAAAAGCAGATGCGTGTGTGGCGAGTTCTCATAGCGGCTTCGTATCTCATAGGGCTCATGACGTCACTCACGATCCCGACGTACCCGTTCCTGCGCAGCCCGTCCTTCACTGTCGCGCTGCGCTCGAAGCGCGCCCTCGCGACGCTCACCCTCCCCGCGTTCGATACTGACCTTATCTCAGCGGCGCCCCTTTCCCTCGCCCTCCCAAACTTCGTCGGCGTACCGCCAGGCGCAGGTGAAGTGATCTCGACAGCCGTTCCATATATCACCACGCTAGATGCTAGCCCCGGCCTTGCAGCCGCATTGGCGCCCGGCCGTCCGGTGGAGCGTGTGACGTTGCACGTCGCAAGGATATTGTATGGTGGCTTGCGCCCTAGCTGCGCTTTTTGATGCGCTTGGGAGCGAGCTGAAGGAGCTCGCGGTGGTTCTAGCGCCGCATGTGGACGCGCGAACACGAGGGCGGTTATTAGATTAGGTGCGCTGGCAAAAACTGGTGAGGGGCTCGAGCTACTCGAGCTGCGTCGTGAAGGAAAGTCTGATGAGGTACGTTCGTGGTCTCCCCTCTACTGAGCCTGATTGTGGCGCTAATTGTGTGGCGTTTTTCAGCGTCAGGTTGCGCTGGCACCCCTCGGCCTCTATCTCCCTTTTCTCTTCAATCCCTATTTCAAATTTCTGGTCTTCACCACTGTATCTTCTTGCCGCCTCACAAAAACCACATACTATTTTGGCACAAGTTGGGGCAGGTCTTTAGACTCTTTACCTACCGTTGCGGCGTTTGGAGCACGGCTGTTCTTCTCCCTTCTTTTTTATTTTATTTTTCTTCCCGGGCCGCCTGCCACATTCCTCGCACGACAACTGTCTATAGTTTCCTCGTAAAGCTCCTCTTGACCGCGTTAACCCCCCCTCCCCGTGTGCATACACGCAACAAGAAAATGGAAAGTCCGGTGTCTATCCCTAAGCAGCTATGCGTACCAGTCCAAACAATACCAAAGAGATGCGTCGCGAAAAAGGACGGAGTCAGATCAATCAGAGTAATCCCCGTGTCACTAGTACTCCCGTGTCTGAGATGAACACTGAGTACTGAGTACTATAAGCAACCAGGCATGATACTGGTTGTGAATAGTCCAATCAGCAGAGTCGTGGCCTCACTGCCTCGTCGATAGGCCTCATCTGTCGTGAGTCGTGTGAATCGATGAACAAGAAAATGGTGATGACACCTCGCTCGTGATTTGGACGCAGTGTTCATTTGTCAAATGTGACGCACCAGCACCAGCTCGTTCTGCTCGCCGTTGGCGTCGCGCGCTCATCCCGTTGTCGTCCGCATCCCGTGTACCCAGGCAGTTTCATTGTCACCGCAACACACCTCTCCACGCTTGTGGCGTCCCTCACGCGCCCCGTGGACCCATCCTCGCACGGTGTTCCCGTCCAGCTTCACTTCCGCCTCCCACTTTCCTCGATGTGGGTGCCATCGGCTCTGATATTCCGCGTTCTATGCTGGTCTTCCAGCTGTGGTACCGCTCGTGTTCGTGTCTCACACGATGCTTGCACACACGCTCCCTTTTATGTTCTTCAACCACTTCTTCGCTCCCCGCCCGGAGATCCTCCACCTTGCGCTCTCAAGTGTCGTCTGCGCTCTACCCGCCGCGAGCCACTTCGACGTCTGTCCTTGACAGGCTTGACCCGCTGAACTTCACCTGATTCCCATACTCTACCGTCTGAGGACACATCTCAAACCCCATCAGAGCTCTTCAAGTGAAACGACACGCGCCCTGAATTTGCGCACATCATGAGCATATAGCTCGGTATGTCTTCAGCACACTCGCGTACCAACGTGCGACACCTACACGGCTCATGGCCTCCCAGATTCCCAAATACTGTACAAATTCAGCTGTCTCGACTGACTCGGAATCCTCACATTGGGAAATCCTCCCTCAGTAGCCGGAGATGACTTCTCAATAGTTTGGTCATAGGCACGATAAGGACAATAGGACGTTCATAGTAGTTCGGCCATTTCTCCGGGTGGGTTCAAAAGCCCTCTTCATCCATCAACCTGTCCATCAATTCGTCGCGTTGGGTTATATGCAGAGCCCTTATTACGAGATCATCGGGAGTACTGTATACGGAGGGGTAACAGGTGCGTGGCCGTCGCCTGTCTTACCGCCTTCTTACAGACTTCCTTCCCCATTTCCTTCCACCTTTGTTGCGCGCATGCTTTCCCCTCTTCGTCCCCCGTTGTCCCTTCCTTTCGATTTCTTCCTTCCCCTCGCCTCGGGCATGCGCGCCGCATATGGCCCTGTCGTTCCGCACAGAAGCGGCGTCCCTCTTGCTGGCGCTTCTTTCGTTCGGTTTCGCGTAGATCGCCTCACCTCCCGCGCCAGTTCGGGCTGTGGGAGCCCTCGCCGACCGCGACAGCGTCGACGTCCATCGCGTCGGAGTCCCTTAGGGGCGGCCGATACGTTGGTCTTCCTTGCTGTTCGCGGCGGCGGTTCTGGCGTGTGTTGAGGTAGTCGCCTCCGCCTGGTCCGAGGCTCACCATTACGAGTTGACGCCGCTGGAATTCGCTCCGCGCGGCGGCCTGCCAATCGCCTTACGTTTGCGGGATCGGGTCTCTTTGCAGAATGGTCCAGTGCAAGCCCTTTCTCAAGCCTTTTTGAACATTTCGAGGCTCCCGTAGGCGGTTCGTTCCCATCCAGGTAAATGCTCAAATATTGCGATGTACTCGTCGATCTCATCACCTTTCATCTCCAGCCTTGCAAGATCGGCGTAGGCTTGCTCTGCCGAAGCCGTATCCGCGAACGCCTGCTCAAAGTCATGGACGACGTCATCCCACGGGGCTTCATCATCGTAATGTGTTGCCTGTCGTGGTGCGTTTGCGTTCCGATTTCCGTCGACCTTGTAGTACATTTCATTCGTCTCGTGGCTACCCAATCGTCCACCTTTGGGCCCTTGATGTAGGATAAGGCAAGTGCTACTCGCTGATACGGATGATTCATAGCGTCGTTCTTAATGTTGTACATTCTCCACAGATTGAATTCTCGCACGAACTTGTGGGTGTTCTTCCTTTGTCCGTCGAATATTTCCGGAGGGTGTCCCCTCATCGCCCCGTTGGCAGCCGGAACCGGACCC
>Ga0307510_10008136_pt1 | contig 12487 bp, 19 predicted proteins | sample 12_EM_MG_FD_207224 | JGI IMG/M metagenome (GOLD analysis project Ga0307510, IMG submission 207224) | Populus trichocarpa ectomycorrhiza microbial communities from riparian zone in the Pacific Northwest, United States - 12_EM | ecosystem: Host-associated > Plants > Roots > Unclassified | place...
TCCCTCTCAGGCCGGGCGAGACATCCGGAATCATGGATCGCTCAAGTTACAAGCGCCTGTAGTACTCTTCCCACCGTGACGTTGTCCTCCTCGGATCATTTCAGTACACAATGAACTGTGACTTCGGATGGGTACTAACACAGGTCAGGAGATGAAAATCCTACCCTAAGATCAACGATTGAGTTGGTCATCTGCTTGGCACCGGCACTGGGGGTTTCTGTTCGCCCTTTGTCAGTGTTTGAGTAACTCCTACAGGGCGTCCTTGTCTGTCATCCATTGTGCCTCGACGGAAAACGGAATCGAAAAACATATTACTACGCGAGCTACCAGGGAGACTCGGAACTTGAGTCATCGTTCCTGTTGCCATACATTACGCATGACAGCCTGAGCGTTGCGGTGCTCACTAGCGCTCACTGTGCACGCTCTGCCGCCGCCCAAAGAGAACGGCTTCCGTAGATGCCAACGACAAACTCTAATTCAAAACATGCGCTCCGACACGCACATACCTGATCCGCGTGGTGATTCGAGTTTTGTACCACATGTAGTAACTCGTACCCCATCCGCGCCACGCCTGATGTGTGTCGGCGCGACACAGCACAGGAGGGTGGCAGCGTCGGAAAACAGACGGAATCAGGCACATCAATAAGCGGCGTATATTCCAGTCACGAACCGGGATGCGCTGCTCCACGGAACTGTCTGTTTCAAGTTCTAGAAGGGCGGATGTTGTGTGCTTGGTGTTGCTGTGGAGCTTGACTGTATGGGCGTCGATATTGGCATAGCCGGGTGCGCATTTGTTCAGAATCCAAGCTCATTGCTACATGAGTTGAGCCTCTGGCCCGTTTGAAGCACAACAAAAAAGAACTATCCATAAAGCCCTACAGCGGAACGTCTATAATAGTAACATACAGCCGACTACAAACTAAAAAAGGAAGGAAGCACGGGGGAATTACACATATTGTACACCTCTCGCAACGCCCAAACAACTGAGAACGAGCTTCCATCACGTGCAATTACCGTGACAGGTTTTGATAGACAATGGTGGCACTTCAACGACAGTTCCCTGTGACGACTCGATTTGAGGAGAATGGCACGGCTCGGACCTAGGGGAGGACTCGTAGGAGACCGTGTCAGGGTCTCCCAGGAATGGTTTTCCATGTGAACTGTACGAACACCACGCTGCAGTATTGCGACGCTGAGGCGAAATGATACCATAGCCCGGGTGTCCCTGAGTCTGCGCGAAACCAGCATTGAGATCAGCTGCTTCTCCAAGCCCCGGTATCAGGTCAGGATGGAGACCGGCGACAGCGTTGCGCACAGCACGAGACGTAGCAGGGTTGAGGAAGCGCTCCCAGCAGCCGTACATGCCGGACGTGAATACTTCCAAGACTTTTTTCTGCGTATCCGACGTGGCTTCGCCAGCGCGGACGCCATCGGCGAGGTGTTTCACGGTCGTGTTAACCATGAACAACATGTCCGCGTCATCTCCCACTATACCGAACGGTGAGCCAGCTAAGAAGGCTCCCAGGAGATACAATGGCCCGTCACGCGACATGGTCTTTGGCTCTACAGGGAACGAAATCCCAGAAAGCTTGACGACATAGCCGGTCAGATGCTGCGCGCGGTTGGCCCACTGTGGCCCCTTCGTCTGTGTCCATTCCGTGAAGTCGGCGAGCTCGCGGAGGCATGCGAGGGCGGCGAGAGAGGCGGTACAACGGGCAATAAGCGCGAGGGAGGTGTCGTGGTCATTCATGAGGACTGAGAGGGCATCTGCCATCTCTTCGCCGAAAAGAGTGTCCCAGTATAGAGCGCTTATGCTCGAGAACTTCTCTGTGATGTACCATACCGCACGCGCACATGTAATAGCCCGCCGTTTGCGGATCCGCGGTCCCAAAGCGTGGGACGACCCTGCGCAAGTCCGTAGGAGCCGCCCAATATTCCATCCAAGGCGCACATCGGGGTCCTCTAGAAGAGTCCCAATGGTGTACTGCGGGTAGTTGTGACACTCGGTGTCGAGGAATTGTGGGATAGCAGCGACGAATGACTCCAAAGCATCGTCGCCTTGCATAGATGAAATTGCCCATCGCAAAGAGTGCGCGTCCATATTTGAACTCGTATTTTCCAAGTCCTGTTCAAGGGCCCGTACAATGCCGCCATGATATCGTTCTTGAGAGGCGCTGATAATTTTGGGGAGACGGAAGCGATAAAAGATGCTATGGGGCACCATGATTGACATGACCCTTTGTGCGATGTGGAGGGCGGTCAGCCGAATCAACTGCACCATGCGCCACAAGACATTAGAGATTGGGGTCTTAAATGGCGAAGACAAGCTGATTAGCGGCGAGATGGTGAAGAAGAGATATAAGGTTCCGGTGGTGGAATAGGCAACCAGCGCTGTATACGCTACGATAGCATTGAAGGCGAAGAGATACGTGATCATTCCTGCACCAAAAAGTAGGATTGCGAGATGGAGAAGTAAAGGGATGGCACTGATCACCTGGTCCAAGCGATATTCACCGAGGCCATTGAAAAGGTAAGCCCTGATCCTTGCGCGCGTCGATGGAGTATTATGGCACTTGGAATAACATATGTATTCTTGTATCCATTCTTGGACCAAAATTGCGCTGAGAGTACAAGTAAGGCAAAGGACCAAGCTGAGGGTCCACAACGCATTCACGGCAATATCTAGCCTGGTGGGAGGAGCGAGTAGGATATTTGGAGGTGGAGAGAATGCAGCGGTAGGCGGCTGAGCAAGTTGAAGCGATATTTGTGCGAGCAGCAATTCCGACGATTTTGGCCTGAGCCCGCCGATGGCTGTGACTAGAAATATGGAAACGACGACGGAGAAAAATCCAGCCTAGCACCATTACTGTATGTGTAACGATATCGCACCAAAGCGGAAAGCACGTACGACGTTTAGTGTGGTGTCAGTTTGCGTTTTCCAACGCTCCGTGAGCTGCTGGTCGTGTTTTTCCGCTTGGGTGGTGTACAGTGGCCACATGTTTCCGTGCGAACTTCGAGGTCGTTGTTCTGCGATGAAATGGATGTAGGTCAGATCTGAACGGTCTAGATACAAGAGGAAGGAAAGCGACCTTCAACTAGCAAGGAAGGAATGTCCGTAGGTTGAGGGTCCGGGGAGGTGGGTAACGAATATAACGGGTTATTTTTCGTCCAAGGATCGCAATTCCCTGTGAAAAACAAACCCGAGTACGACGCGCACTGTCAGTGAGTCACTAAGTACAAGAGAACAGATGGGAGGATACCTATACCGTGGATCTCGACGAGGGACGGGTTATTTGACTCATTTTCGACATCCATTTCGACGGGAACTTGGGACATACAGCAGTGCTTGACCTCGTCGGCCTTGTATTAGGCTTGGTGTGCAAGTTGTCGCAGGAGGTTGGGGTTATATAAGACGGGTAGTGCCTCCCGCCTCGTGACGTGTTGTGTCCATGACGGCTCCCAAACCAGGCAGCTACTATTATTCGGGTTGAGTCAATACAGCGCGCATCACAGGGACATACACCCTGGACGGGGCTGTGTCCTTGGGCGCGCGACACCACACCTGACACGTGCAAATTTAGCGTATTTAGGACCAAGAGCAGGACTGAACAGTTACCTTAGCCCATCCTCCCCACGACGTTCAAGACGTCTCGAGCTCGAGCGATTGGTTTTCCAGGATGCAAAATCTGCCCACCTACATACCCTTTCAACTTGCCCTCCCTGCCTTCATGCGGGGAGGCCAAGGTGGACCGGCAATGCCCGGACACAATCCCGGACCGCCCGGATACGATCCATCGGTGTGTGTCGTCCTTCCATTTTCCACAATGACGTAATTGACATCGTGGATGTGGATCAAAAGCGCGCCACACTTTCACCTCCGCCCATTCCTGACAACTTGTGCGAGCTCCGGGCGATCGTGTTAGAGATATTCTACGCGACAGAACCATCACAATATGTCACCGCTCAGGTCAAGAACACCCTTAGGGATTGCACGCGCCACCTAGAAGCCGAGTGTAACAAGCTCGCAAACCTGACGCACCTCGGCCATCGTGCGGCCGAGTACACCAGGGATGTGCTGTGCTTGAGGATAAAGTTCTTTGAGGCTCTGGATAGACGCATCGATGAACTCTCGCAGCTGCGGTCAAATTTCGTCGAGAGTCGTGATGCGTTCCGCGCACAACCAGCCAAGCTCCTCTTGGAGGGAATACGTGAAAGTAAGCGACGCTTTCGAGCCTTTTTTTCATTTATCGCTTACTTCTCGTGTATCTCCACGATTCATAGCCAAAGGAGGCTTCTACGATGGGATGTTTTCGAAATTGAGGCCACATTTCGATAAAATCGAGCGGTATTATTCCGAGATCAACGTGTCACTCCGCGTAGAAGAGGAAGGCCTCCGGAAGATCTCCAGCTCGTTGCGCGTTACCCCAGGCGACAAGCTTCGATGGGAGAATATCCGCGATGCGTGCGGGGCGGCTTCAACTATCTTGACACCAGAGGTAGGTTCTACATGTGCGCCAGTCTCGGTTTCCTCTCGCTTACAGCGGGTCAACCAGGCACAGCCGCCACCGCCTCAACAAACAGTGAGTACTTCGGTCGTCCGCCTTTGTCATTGCATGAAATGTTAACCTTTTTAAAAAAACCTCTTTCTCGCAGAGCAACAAGGCTGCTCGTTATATCAGAGCGCTCGCACAAACTGTGACAGACGCACGCCAAAGTCTCCTGCAGAGTCACCAGGACATCGTAGGTCAACCGAAATCCAGTCTCTGGCGGCTCCGAGACGTGTACGAAAGCAGCCAAGTTGCATGCAGACAGAAGATCGAGGAGGTGCACGGATTCTCCGAGGACTTCCTCCAGTCCTTCGTCGAGGTGCCCCCGCTGGATGACTTCCACGGCTACCTCCTCCCCTCGGCCGTCGCAGAGTCCTCTCACATCCTCCAACATGTTCACAGACAAGTCCAGGGCACCCGTGAGGCCTCTCTTCGAAGGTTTACCACCTATCTGCTGACTTTGAAATCTACCCCTGCCAGAGTATGACGTGCTGTACGCCCTCCCGCAGCTACAGGGTCATTTCTTAAGTTTCGAGCGTTGTCTCCCCATTGCCGATGCGTCGATGCGGCGTCTGTACGCAACTCTCCCGCGGCTTGTCCTACCCCTGCAACAACCAGACGACCAGCATCAAGGTGTGTTCCGCACGATGAAACGCAAACAGCTCAAGGCGGCTTATGACGAATGGAGAGAAATCGAGCGAAAGTGGGCCGTGGCACAGTTTGAGCCCTACCGAGGGCACTATACCTCTTCACGATGAGTGTCGCGATCACAACATTCCACACTAGACTCACAAAGCACATCCTGTACAATATGCAGGGAGAGGAATTCAAGCGTATACTGTATATATAATATATCTCGTACTGGCAATACCCAATTTCTTGTACATGTATCACCGTTCATACGCAGTCACATTTTCCGCAGCAAACGTCAATTGTCGTTCCTTTATTCTACAAAGGGCTTGAATAAATGACGACTAAGCTAACGTAAACATATGTCCAAACCTCCAACGACCGGGATCTACAGTACTCTTAGGGCCTACCAGCCAGCATCGCGTAGGTTCGTACACAGCCACCCAACCCACCCGTGACGCCACAGGCGAGCAAATGCCTGACCGCGGGCGTCTAAGGCTTGGACTCCAGGTGCTGTGGCTTGGGTCGTGGGTGAGCGAGTTGGTACTTTGTCTGCCCAGCCTGAGGCTTGCCCTTCCTGTGCCCGGACTTGGCCATCCCGTGCGCCGGTGTGGACTTGTGGTGGTTAGGTTTAGGATGGGAGTTGTGGTGCTCGTGCCCGTGGTGGGGATTGTGCCCGGGGTGGGACTTGTGCTTGAGGTGCTTGTGCCCATGGTGGGGCCCGTGCCCGTGGTGGTGTCCGTGCCCGTGGTGGGGCCCGTGTCCGTGGTGGTGCCCGTGTCCGTGGTGGTGCTTACGATGAGACTTGGATGGGACATGGTTCGGTTTCGCGTCCCTCGCCTCGGACATCATCAGTACGCGACGCAATATGCTGCCGGGATCGGAGGAGCCCGGCGTGGTGGTGTTGGAAGCAAGGAGGCCCGAGAATAGGGACGTCGTGTTGCTAGGCGAGGAGGGGCCCGTCCCACCAGGATTGCCATCGCCATCGGGGTCGCAGTCACCCATCGTAGTATTGGAGGGACTATTGGCCACATCCCTCGACACTTTCGACTTTCCATGGCTGTTCTCCTAATCAGTACGCAAGCCTACGCGACGATGAGACACCCAAGAACACCCACCCAGCTGGCTTTCCCGGTGACGAGACAAGTTTATTGAGCTGCTGGCCATTTGGGACAGACGAGTTGTGAGCGGGACAAGAGCCCGCTGGGACCACGACGGTAACACCAAGCGGCAGGTGGCCAGCCCGGTCACCACTGAACTTGGTGAGGTCGGAGCCGGAGAATTGGCAGTGGAAGTAACCATTGAGCTCTGCGTTCTTCGGCGCCTTCTGACAATAAGGGACTTGCAAACGATCGCGCTAGAAAGAGGCACCAGAGACGATTAACAAAATGTAAGAGCGATTTTTGACCGATGAGATGGGACATACCGAGTTCCGAGGCTGTTGTACGAATATCTGGGCCAGCCGGATCATGTCTGTGTTATTATGGAGGGACTTGGCCAGGTCAACCATCATATCCGCGGCGTCCTGCTGGTCACAGGGTGCGCCTTCAGAGCGGAGGGTCAGAGCAGCAGTGCTGGAAATGGTGTAGCACCATGCACCACCACTGGCTTTCTTCTGTGGGTAGATATGAGTTGGTCGGTCACGATGTAAAGAACCTAAACGCGTACGCAAGCCTTCTCCCACGGCCGCGTAGAGTCTATTATTTTCTGTCCTATGGGCTTGGGCTTCGCTAGCGCAGAGGAAGCAGACACCGCGAGAAGGGTCATCAAGACATTAGTGAGTTGAACCATGATAGATGAGAGCCAGCTGAATGATAATGAAAAGGGGAAGGAACACGAAATGAGCACCAGGCTCTAGAAATGATTGGTAGATGGAGCGAACGAGTCCAAAGGAGACTACAAGACGATCCATCACTGAGGGGTTGATCTCTTTATACGAAAGAGGAGTTGTACACGTGCGTAGCGGCACCTCGACTGCAACTGAAGATTTGGTCGATAAATGATGAGGTCTGAGACAGCAACTGAGTGGATCATTCATGCTCCATGGTCGCAAATTGCATTGCGATGTCGGCCTCATCACGTTCGACATTAAATTTAGTTATTTATATAAATAAACACGCATTACGTAAACGGCTCAGATCAGGAAACAAGTCGACAACCGTGACCATCAATTCTCCCATGTTGGCCACATCCTCATTAACTTCTAGGAAAAGAGCGTTGAGGAAATCTTTATCGTCTGTTCTTCGGGCACTTTCGCAAGATGATGTCCGCGCCCAATGTAACTGTCGAGTTATCTCACTTCCAACGGGATTCCAATGACACACCCCTTGCTCTCAGCCAGCGAAATCATCGCGCGAGTCCTCTCTGCGCCATGGTTTGACAAAGCTACCACCGTAAGCTGCTATCTGAGCATGCCCGTGGGTGAGGTGGATACCACCGCGATAACATCAGCCATCATCCGCTCGGGTACGCAACTGCCGTTCCTAGATGCGTTTCATTTGAGCCTGAGATCCGCGCATTCATGATCCGAAATTTAACCCCATACTGTAGGGAAAAAATTGTTCGTGCCCAAGGTGGATGCCGCACTCCCGGGGGGCATGGACCTGCTCCGGATTTACGACGATGAGGACTTGCGCTCGTTGCCGAGTGGTGTCTGGGGAATAAAAGAACCGACATTCCAGCACCGCGATGCATCCAGGATGAAAGGTCTGTACCCGCCATTCATCGTCAGATCAATATCTACCAGCACATTCACTGACGGCGATGACGATGGACGTGGCGCGGCAACAGCGACGGACGAGGATAGTACTCCACTCGACGTCATTTTAATCCCAGGTGAGCCACGTTCATTTGCTTTAGCGGAGATTTACGCATTTTTCCCTTGACTACACGCTCCCCCAGGCGTGGCATTCGATCGATCGCTTTCACGCCTCGGACACGGCAAGGGCTACTATGACCGTTTCCTCTCCTCGTACTCGACCCTCGCCTCTGCCCGCGCCTGCCCAAGGCCCCTCTTCGGTGAGTCATACCCCACCGCCGATGTCATCGTTCATCGGCGGTGAGCACCCTTGTATGGGCTCAGGTTTTCTTTCTCATCCTCTATTTCCGTTTCCCTAGTTGCTTTGGCTCTGAGAGAACAGGTGATGGCCGCGGAACAAGTTCCCGTCGGTACAAACGACGTCCCGATAGATATGATTATCACACCTGACGAGACGATCGCTGCTGATGGGGATGCTAGAACATAGTAGCGGGATCATATCATGAGTAATTTTAGCAACCTCAGGTGGAGCAACCAATGCACCACGTGCACCATAGAGATTGCATTGCATCACGTTTTGATATTCTCATATTCTCGTATACAACGTGGAATCAACGCATGTGCCTACCTCTAGATTTCATAGTTTGTCTGGCGTGTGGCAAGTAGAGACCTGGTCTTCGTCCCTCCACCAAACTTCCACTACGGGCCGCTAAGCCTAGACAGGCCTCCACGTGTGCCACCACATTCAATAGATTTGGGCTTACACACAAAGTCAATGTGAGTGAAGATGAGAGAAGGCCGGAGCCCTATCTTACGTAAAAACCTAAAAAAAACACTCAAAGCGCAACCCTGAACGAATCTGATCCTCCATGTTCCAACCCTGCCAGTAAAGCAGTGCGCACGGCAGCAAGGTACTCCTTTAGCCTGCGTCCGTTCTCCCCCGCAAACTCGGTGAACAACATGTACCTCGAGTCCGCGACGATATTCGCCAGGCACAAGGCTTGCCGCACGTTGCTGATAAAGGGGATGAGCGAGCAAATGAGGTGACTGAGGTAACAACGCACTCGGGTAGGTGTGTCCGCGAGGAAACGAGAAGCGTGTGCAGGCGGAGGATGAGCTCCGGGACGAACAACTGGCGGATGCGTGCCAGTTCTCGCACGCGTCGGTCAGCTGCAGGGTGTTGCCCAGTGAGTGATAAAGGATGAAGAAAAACGTTCGTCGTAGAGAGGGACGCACTAGGGGGAATCTCGCCTTCCGGGACTAACCAATCGGTAGTTAACAACTTTAATGCCTGTTCACGTGCGGTAGACACGAGGCCCTGTATCCATTGCTGTGAATATCGACGATATCAGTAAGAAAGGAAGAGGAACACGCACACCGTAATCCCTGATCCATGCTGTGCGAGTGTCCCGGCTCACTTGTGGAGCCTCGAGCGCCTGACACTCTGTCGCGTGCTCGAGCGTCTCCCAAGCGATGAAGAATTGTCGATAATCCAAGTATTCCGCCGCGCGCTCCTCGGGGGTGGTGATGGTGGCCAGTTCTGGCGGGAGCATGTCGAGGAGCAAACGCGCCACGTTGACCCTTCCGCGAGCTTACCCGACGAAGGTAAGCTTCGTCAACGCACGAAGAAAAGTAGGATGTACGCACAGAGCAGGTACCTCAATATGACGTTCGCTTGTTCCAACGCAGTGTCGTATGTGTCTGCCTCGACCACTGTCCACTCGATCGACCTGACAAGCAGCACTTCTGCCTCTTCCGCGGGCTCGAGCGCGGCCGTGGCCAAGTCTGGTAGCGGACCTTTGACAGATGAAGGGAGGTTGTCGAGAGCGCGCTCGATGGTGCGCTCCGCTGTGACGATTGCCACGCGCGGGACATCCAGCCCGTGCTCGCGCGCGCGTTGCAACGCCGTGCGTCGTTCCACTGGGTCGGCAGAGAGCGCGAGTGAGGTCAGGAAAAGCGCATAGCGCTCGACAGCGTTGTCGCCTAGTGCTCCAGCGTACATGGCGATGAGGGAACGCTGGCCTGCGCCCTGTCAAAGCAGTCTCATCAGGTAATTTGGATTAAAGGGTGGGGGTGAGGACGTACTTCGAGTACTTGGAGATATGCTTCGAGAATAATCTGTATTGCCAGTGGAGAAACGGCAATATCGATCATCTGGAGGTAGAGACATAAGTGGGCGAAAAAACGTGTCATCGTTGGGTACCTGTTAACGAGGTTATCGGCAAGGAGGGCGTATGAACAATCAAGAAGTCATAACGAACGGATGGGAATGACGCACTCGGATGATTCGGGGTCGTACGCTCCATCTCGGAGCCTCGACGCAAAGTCGTCTAGTAAAGCGTCTGTGCGGTCCAGGATAATGTGTAGTTGCGATATATGGAACGGGTCGTCAGCACCCAATCCCTCTTGCACCTGCGCCGTAGCCAGTGTCTGTAATTCCTGCTCGACCTCCACCCGCCAGGCTTCTTCTTCTTCGTCGCCAGCTTCACCCTCGCCCACCTCATCGGACGCTCTTCCAGAGGGCTCCCAAAATCCGCCACCCAACCGCGCGAGCGCTTCGCTCTGGCGCTCCTCACACAAAATCGAGATCGTTGCCCAAAGCGCGTCTTCCCACGTGCGACATGCGGATTTTAAGACGCTCGAGGTCTGTATGGAGGGTGCGAGTGCGGCATACAAGGCACGTTCTGCGGACGATAGGCGAGAATCGAGGGCTGCGCGCATACAAGAGGTCTTCCACAACGCGCGCCGTTTGTTTCCGTGCCAGAAGTCCGGGTCGCCCTCTTCGTCTTCTTCCGCATCGTCGTCCTGCTGTGTCGTCGCTGAAAGTACAACGGGTGGCTTCAATTAGGGACTATATGACAGCAAAACGAGAAATCGCACAGATTGCGGACCACGAGAAGAGAAGAGAGCCGCGGATGCTCGCTGCGCGCCATGGTTGATGCGCATCACGACAAAGTTTGACCGCGTCCTCGATGTTCCCGGCGCGCACATACGCAAACAACGTGTGCGATAACGCCTTGTCGTAACTCTAATAATGGCAGAAAAAGGGGAAGATGAGACCGAGAATATGACGCAAAACCACTACGCACCGCGTCGTCCCCGGCCAGACTGCGCCCAATTTCCGCCTCCCTCACCACCGCGTCGGGGTCCATCTCTTGTACCACGTTCTCAGCGGCGCGCCCCGTGTTCCCCGTCCAACGTCCCTGCATCACGCGGTGCTTTGTGAAGCGCCAATAGCCCGTCGACGCGTCTGGGCGTGGTGGTGGCGGTGCAGTCTCATGCAGCCACTCGCGCACAACGACGAGCTCAGAGAGCGCCCGCGAGGCGGCCATGGTCGCCTGGGCGAGGGCGGAGGTCGGCGTGTACGGGTTCGCGGCTAGGAGAGCGCGTGCCGAAGGTTGGGGGAGTGGATCGGTTTTTCGGGCACTGGAAAGGTTGGATCAGCAGGGAATGGAGGTTCGTGAGCTGCGACTAGACCCACGGCATGACGGCTTGAAGAAGAGCCCACGTGCTGCATTCCATCCTCAGTGCCTCTATCTGCTCTTGCGTCGTGTTTCCCTCTTCTCGAAGGTCCGACAATCTAGAAAATATATGAACGGGGACAGGAAATCGTGGAGTGAGCAAGGGACACACTGCTGTTCACATAGCTGGCGGAGTCGTGGGGCAAAACCTGTTTGAGGGTCAAGAAGTGCTTCTAGGTTATCTTTTTCTGCCTGACACAGGGCGAGAACCTCTGCGCAAGATGTGTAGAACGTTTCAGACATCGGCGCACGCGTTCAGTTGTCGTTGGCCTCGGTCGTTCCTTCCTTATTCGGACTCTTTCAGGTCGCAGAGGCCGGCCCGGGCTGCCCGGAACATCAACTGGCAAAATGATGCAATGCATGTACGTCCCGGGACGAGGATGTTGTTGCTGACTCACTGTCAATTCTTCAAAGTGCCGTAGAAGCTACAATATAGTTTCAAACAACAAGGATTAGAGGTGTATTTATTTACAGAAAAGTAAGGAAAGGTCCTTTTATGTATCACACAATCCCGAAAAAGTCAGAACAACCAAAAGTAGAACTAGTAGAATCCCTGTTGTTGCAGCGGTTCGGCGAACCTGTCTTCCAACGTTGAGACCAGAGGCCCCATGGCGGATTTTATGATCGAATAATACGTCTCAGTTGGGTGTCCACCTAGAGAGCACCACGATGTGAGCCATGCTTAACGACATGCAAGGCTTGAATAACTAAGGGCATAGCATACCTGGTGACTCTTCGTTCCCTGACACCAATTGTTGGGCATGGGCATGTGATACGTCGTTCAACACGTTGGCGAGGCGTTGCTGATCATCAGATGGGAATTCTTGGCCGTTCAACCCATGACAAAGTCTTTCAAGCGTCATCCTGGTTTCCTGTAGATCTATATGAGACGGTTTGTCCAACTGCGGAATGAGTACGAGGATTCTCGACGTGAACCCCGTCACCGTGTTCAACCGTTGGTCCGACCGCTCGTTATTGCGCTGCCGAGCTGGGTAGAGTGGATCGTTCATGGCGTCGATATTCCCGGCCCG
>Ga0307510_10008137_pt1 | contig 12486 bp, 7 predicted proteins | sample 12_EM_MG_FD_207224 | JGI IMG/M metagenome (GOLD analysis project Ga0307510, IMG submission 207224) | Populus trichocarpa ectomycorrhiza microbial communities from riparian zone in the Pacific Northwest, United States - 12_EM | ecosystem: Host-associated > Plants > Roots > Unclassified | place...
CTTTTTTTGTTTCTTTAGTTTGTTTTTTCCATAATCATAGTTTTTTTATTTTTCAAATTATTGAAAATAAAAGGACTATAATTGAGATTGAGAGAAAATGCAGCTCTTTTCTTTTACAAAAAAGAAATTAGGTGTAGAAATCAAGAAAAAGAAAAAGAAAAGAATAAAATAAAAAAGATGAGAATGGGTCTTCGAAGACATATTGAATCTATATAGCCACCACACATCATCTTTAAAAGAAGCTCCCGCTGAGTCAATTCTAATGACATCAAGGAAGGCTATCATCAAAGCTCGAGAAAAGCCACATACGCTTTCACAATATAGCGAACTCCCTCACATGCACTATATGTTTTTTCCTCTTTATTCAATTTACTTCTTGATTCTCTAATAACTTTTCAATCTAGTACTGAATTTCATTCAAACCGAGCCCAATTAAGGCTTTATTGGGAAGAGAAAAATAAAGCAAAAAAAAAGAGACAAAGTGGCCTAACCAACCCAACTTAATCCAACAATGGGGGAACATATTGTCATGCATAGAAAAAATATCGTCACGCTCATTTTGCACCACCTACCATTTTATGTTCTGCCTAACTATTTCTTCGCTTTACACTTTGTCATTACAAGCACACAATTGTTAGTATAGACGCCTACTTTTCTCACCGCTGATCGTTACACCTACATTGTCCAATTAATTATTCTTTTATTGTTTTTTAAAAAATATTTATGCTTGCATTTATCTTTTATTTTTATTAGGAAGATTAGCTTCCTGCTTTATTATTTAATGAACTTTAACACATCTTTTTGGCTTTATTATTTTATTTATTTTTAAATTTATCTTATTAACCATAAAAAAACATCTTTTTTCTTCCTAGATAAAAATAATAATTATATCCAAAAATACATCCATGGCACAACCACATTTTTATATTAGCATAATTAATCTTTTCATGAAATATCCATGTTCTTTCTAAAATTAAAAATACATTAACAAATAAGGAAAATGACAGTAACTCAAAAACTCAAGAAATAAGGATAATAATTAATGGCTAATGGCAATGATGCTTTTCTTAAATGAAAAAAGAAAATTATCCTTAATAAATTAATTTATTATCTTTCTTTCAAATGTTTATTTTTATAATTGTTTAATTAATAAAAAATAGTTTTAGAAAGCCAAATTATTAAACCACCCGGTTATTTAGGTTAATAAAGAATGTCAAATTTTCAATATTTTTTTATTAAATAACATTTTTTTAAATAATTTTTTTTTAAAAAAAAAAAAAACAGATTAAATTTTTATCGAGTCAACTAATTTGTGAATAGACCTATCAAGTTCGTTGAGCCAAACTTAGTCAACTCTTATAAAGTTTGCTTTCAAACTCGATGGAGTTCAATGATCAAGTCAATAGATCATCGTGATAACTCACTTTGAATCAAACGATATTGAGTAAGTACTGGCGGTCGCAGACTTAAACAACTTGACTGAGTTTAATAACATTATCAATATCATATTGCCCAAGCAACTACTTAGTTATCAATGTTATCATAAAGTTTTAACTCTATCTTATATGAGTCAACACACATCAGCATCACGCTGCCATTACGACAAGTATCATCTAGGAAAGACTTGAACCCAAGCAAAAGTACCTTTGAGATCATTACTCATGATATTTTCAACACCATTACTCATGCACACGATCAAGCTTGAGCAGCTTGCTCGACAGGTTCGGTTTCTGAAACACCACTTAATTTTGCACGCTTGGTTTGATAATCCTTTACAGCAGCCTTGATAGCATCCTCTGCAAGCATGCTGCAGTGCAGCTTAACTGGTGGAAGAGAAAGATGTTTTGCAATCTCCCTGCAAATTCAGATGCATGATATTAAGAACTCACGTTGCACTCTTAAGGCTTCGAGTTGCCCCCCACTATATATTAAATAAAAAGAGGACCCAAATTCAATTACCAAAGCTATGAATGTACTGTCACGCAGAGATTTTTACTTCACAGCGTTGTCACTAAATTAACAAAAACTTCACTTACTATAAAAACTAGTAGTCACAATTTTATGACGATAAATGGAAAGGCAAAGGTCATTGCTCTCCTTTACAAAGGAACATTGACAAGGATGTTGACGTGGGGAAAAAAAGATTTAAAGATAACAGAAGAAAAAAAAGAAGAAGTAAACAAAAGCCAAAAAAAAAAAAAAAGGATGAAAAGAAAGAATAGGGGTTGGAAAAGTCTGCAACTTTACAAATTTTATTCAATTCATCAAAAAACTATCTAACATTTAGAATTTATAAATACTAAGATCCTAACTAGAACAAACAATGAGGCTTATGATGTCTCTCTGTTAATCCAAGTACAGTCTGAATATGGTTGCCTAACTCATAAACTAGGATTCGTTGAACTTCACCATTCCTGATAAAAACAACTTGTGTATCCAACATAGCGTTAATATGTTTTTTTTGTGCCAATGATAAAGATAATGCTGTAAGGATATCAAAAGGAGCATCAAGGATAGACTATTGTATTTTATATATAACGAGGTCCTTTCTGTCAAGAATAGAGTTAATATCAAAGTTTAGTGGCAGTTTAATAACACAACTATTTGATTTAATCATTTGCAACACTTTGAATGGTCTAGCACTACTCACTTGCAATTTATAAATGGTTTTCAAAGGACATCATTCATGAAATAATCTCTAACATTAAGTATATCATGATACTTACGCAAATCAGCTTGAAATTTTTATTCTTCATTACTTGCTTAAATTTGTTCAATGATCTCAACATGCAAATTATAAATTCTACATGCAAAAGACTTAGCCGAATCAAGCATTTTAGCATGACAAGACATAAAAAGAAAATCTACAAGCTTTCTAGATTCGTAACTATAAACACTATATAACTGAGGGTGTGAACTGGAACAAACGCTATTCAAAGCCTTAGTAGATATAATTTGGACATAACCTAGTAAATTAGAATTATACTCGTCTTTCTCATCTTTCTCATTACATGTTAAGGGTAAGGGATTAGAGAGCTTAACATGTTGATCTAAACTTATAACGTGCTGGACATCAAGTAAGGTGGGTGGGGATTTAGGTAGTTTAAGAGGATTAATATTATGAGACTCTTCTAAGACAATATTTACCTCTTCAAATGATTTCACTAAAGAGTTTCCTAAAACTTCTTCCTCTACCACTAAAACATAATTATTATATTCTTCATTACCCACATTTTCAGATTCATCTGGACTTATAGTGTTAAATCCCTTTTTTTACACATTTTATTCATCTAGGTCACTAAAGTCTTCAGGATTGAGTTTATATACTTGCACACAATGGTCTTTCTTTTCACCTATATTCTTATGTTCTTGGATGACTAAGGGTTTAGAAGTATAGATGACGAAGATTTGACCGAAACATTGACATTTAGCACACTGAACCTTTGAACTCAATCTAGACATTTCATTAATACTCATTTACCTTTATCTTCTTTATGAATTTGAGCATTACTAGGATTAGATCTATAGGGTGAAGCACCTAATAAAGAACCATTATTTCTAAATTGAGACCTAAAAGGGGTCCTACGAGGGTCTTGATATTTTGTCTATTGACTCTTTATAAGTAAATCATAATATTACACTACAGTATAGACTTAGTCAAATTAAAGACAACTATAAGCATGCCTTTTTTTTTTAAATCACCATTTAAACATTTACAAAACCTATGCAAAGTCATGGCTTCATTCTATCTTATGGCACATCTCATCATGTAATCATTAAATTATGTTATATACCCATTGACAGACTTGTTCCATTGGTCTAAAAATTATTCTTATAAGCCTAGGGTAGATACTTTTACTGAAGTTTTTGTTTCATTTTAGTCCAATCAGTTATAAGATGTTTACCTCTCATCTTTAAACAATCCTCGACATCTCTCTAATAAAATTAGGCTTCACCAATGAAAATTACCTTAGCAAATCTAACTCTTCTATTATCAGACAAGTTATGTCACTCAAAGAATTAATCAAAGTCAAAAGTCATGAATCCACATATCAAAGGCCCAGGGATCATGATGATTGTCAAAAGTGAGAGCTTCTATTTTGTTAGGGCTCATGACTTGCTCATCAAGGTCATCGTATGTAGGGTAACCTAAATGATAGTCATGTTGGTGGCACTTAAGGTGAACTTGTCTATAGTGATTATTGTTGTAATTTTTATTGGTCTTTAGGTGTCTTATTTCGAGAACTCTCTAAGGGTTTCACTCTTTTAGACATGTTGGTCATCTGGGTTTGTAGTTCCCCTCAAATGGTCTTGAGACTATCACTAAGGGTCGGGTCCATGGTAACTGTATACTTAAAGTTAGACACTAGATGATCATGAAACAAATACATGCAACACTAACTTAGAAATTGAATTGAGATCACATATGATTTCTGTAAGTGAAATCACAACAAAAAAAATAAAATAAAAAATCCATTTTTTTTAATGTGAAGATTAATCAAGAACAGAAAACACCCAAAAAAATTTAAGCATGCAATGCTAAAGCTTTAAATGCAAACAATTAATCAAATAAAGTCATAATGTTCCACTATTTTCGATAAGCTTCACAATTACAAAGTACTAATGACTAAATTTGAATGACAAAAATATAAGGTGAGCAAAAATATAAGAGCATAATGCAAGATAAGATTTGTTTTTAGACACAAAAGAATATTATTGATGATAAGTTGAATAACAAGGGTGAAAACTAGTGAGGTAAAATTCAATGAGATGGGAGATTGAGTGGTTTACAAACCAGATTGCTTGACAATTGTGAAGGGTCACTTGAATCACTATTGTTGACGCAGATAGAACCATTGTTGTAGATAGAACCGTTGTAGTGTTTTACCGACTGATCTCATTTTGCTACTATTACCTCTCTTTTTTCACTTTTCTTTCATTTTTTCTATTGTCACTTTTCATATTTTTTTTTAATTCTTTTTTTATAAATCAATATAAAAGAAAATTACACCTTAAAAAGAAAAATAATAATAAAATATTAAAATAAAATAAAAGGCAGTAGACTCCCAAGTATTTCCATTCTTCTTGGCGTCTCTCAATCAAAGTTTAATGTGTAGAGTGCTAGAGAGACAAGAGTTGTTACTACCATTGCATTTAGTCCCAGGCTTGGTTATATACATCAGATATATACGTCACCTTCTATCGTCATCAAATGATGGAACATGTTAAATCTAGGATGGTAGATATTCCCATTGGAGTCCGCGAATTTATTTGCCAAAGCTTTCAGTTGTGCTTTTTTTTTTTTTTTTGGAAGAGAACGAGAAAAGAGTATAGAGATTTATGGTGTTGTCTGTCAAAGTAAAAAAAGGGTATTTGGGTTCGGTTCTGGCAGTGGGGCGGTGAATTTTTTTTTAAAATCACTATTGATGATGATCCTCACAATTGCTAGGGATTAGAAACTGTGTTGAATTTTGAAGATTTACCCAAGCTATAATAGATCGATTAATTATAAGAACGTTCTGATATCAAAATTGATGCGGGACAAAAAAAATTTAAAGCTAAAAAAGAAAAGAAAAGAAAAGGCTAAGAAGAAGAAGCCATAGAAAAAGAAGAAAAGGATGAAGAAGAGAAAGAATAAAGGTTAGAAAAGTCTGCAACTTTGAAAATTTTATTAAATTCATCAAAAAAACTGTATAACATTTAGAAAAATAGAATATAAATACTAAAACTCTAACTAAAACAAATAATTGGACTTACAATCCACCAAATAAAATATCCAATAATAATTAAATCAAACTTAACAAATAAACCTAAATAAAATCCAATATCACAAGAGTGGGGCTATTCCTCTATCATCATAATCATACGGATGTGTGAACCATGTCTCAAGTCTGATGTCCCCATCAGATGTGGTGACACAACACAAGACATTCAATCTAAAACTAACAGCTAGTGTACATCTATAGTTTTCCACTTCTTCATGTAATAATCTCTGTCTGTGACATCTAAGGCCCCTACATTTTCTAAGACCAAAACCACCAAAGCCTCTATTCTTTCAACTGTGCAATAAGTGGTGATTTAGTGTGTCGTGCATGTGTCCAATATAAGTTCCTTCTTTCCTCACACAAACTCATATTTTCACTATAGAAAGGCCATCCTATGTTTCCATCTATACACTTTTATTGGTTAGTGTGTGTATTTTTTTACATTAGTGACTTAATGAGTGTGTGCATGTGTCCTTTAAAGCATTCATATAACTTAATAAAAGAGAGGTAAGTAATATTAAAAATGAAAAGAAGGGCTTTTCATGGAAAGGATGAAGTAAAAGAAAAGAACAACAATATAAAAGAAAAAGATAAGGTATTTTTCAGCTGCCCAAACTCACACCAAAGAGGAGATGGAACTATCCACTCAAATGCACCCCTGCTTTGTGTAAATTCAAACACATGGAAAGACGAAAGGTACTTTTTATAGTTCACAAACAGAAAGCACCTAAAACCTGATAACGATAAAGGAGTGAGACTTTCTTTCTTGTTTAGTTCATTATATCAAAATAGCATTCCAGTTAACTCAAAACAAAACGAAAATAAACCAAGTTCTGCTTGTCAAGGAAGAAAACCTTGCCAAACACTAGAATAACACTCAAGAGAACAATAAAGTACAAATCTACTATGGAACTCTTCATATAGAAAATTCATATTAAAAGAAATTGAAGGCACAAATAAGCACATGGAGAGAACATTATAAAATCCTCATCAAGTCTCACAAAAACATCTGCACTTGATTATGACGAAGGAAAGATGGCCACACCATTACTTTTTTTCTGATTCATTGCTTTTTAAACCTGCTAATTGATTACCAATCATGAATATTCCCAGCCATAAGCGTACAAAATGAAAATGAAGTACTAATCCATTTGTGCTCTAATCAAGGCTAATGTCAGAAATAGTTTAACTTCGGCCATGGATATTTATGGACAATAATGTGTGAATAGTCTTGCTTGCTAATAACAGAAAAGACAAGGTCCACCTGCATAATGCCACTTGACATGTATGAGGAATCACAGATTGTTGGTAAACAACAGGGATGAGTGATCCTGTGATACTAGACAGCAAATACATATCAATAGTGTTATTACAGTTCAATCTTCCTTGGTCAAGACCATCCTCTTATGTTTGTAAATGAATTTATATCCCTGAAGTTGTCCGACAAGTTCTACTCATAATTCCCTAACCTTCAGCAAGGCCAAACAATCAACACAAAATGCCAGATGCTTTGTATGTAGTGGGTCCAAAAAACTATCATCCTCTCAGTAAGAAATTTCTCAATCTGATATCCAAAAATTAACTCTACATCCCCCAAACATGCAACTCTTGAGTTTAAAATAAAACTAGTACAAGCTTGAATGCTGCAATAGCTGAGGTTACAGGCAAAGCCAGTGTATACTGAAAATTATGCAGAGGCATCGGCAGAAAGGAAGAACATCACATTCTATACTGAGTCTCACTTCAGCACCCACCATCTCAAAATGCCAACCAAGCTTTATAAGTAAATTATTATACCAGATGAAATTGCTAACTAGAACAAGCAGATTGGACTCATGAACCATGGAAGCTATAATATAAAAATAAAATAACCCTCTAAGTTCCCTATACAAAGTTGGCAATGATGGAGTCTAATCTTATAAGTGATGATAGCTTCCCACAATTTTTCTCGCTTACAATCACTTCCTTGGTTTGATATTTATGTTGAACTCCAGTTGATTCCATTAAAGAGTTGCAATCAAAAAATAACAAAATGGATTAAATAGATATAAACCATCAGCACAACAATCATAAACGCGCAAAATCATTACTTTTTCTATCCAAAACAACACAAATGAAGGATAAATAGTGCAATAAAAACAGATAAAATCTTAAAAAAAAAAAAAAAAAAAAAACTAACGTGTTTTTTATGGTCATCACTTCCTCCATTTGCTTCCCTTTCACCCATTCAGTAGCTGAAAAAACAACACAAATCGGCTCCTCAAATTTCATTCTAGTTTATCCACAAAAATAAATAAATTATATTAAAAAAAATGTTAAAATCAACAAAACAAGGATCAACATACCAACAGAGGAGGAAGCAATAGCGGAGCCACAACCGAAAGTTTTGAAACGAGCATCGATAATCTCGCCAGTGGTATCATCAACCTTAATTTGCAGCTTCATCACATCACCACAGGCAGGTGCACCGACAAGTCCAGTGCCGACCGCCGGATCATTCTTGTCAAAAGACCCTACGTTGCGTGGATTGTTGAAGTGATCAATCACCTTCTCGTGGTAGAAACGTGGCAGGATCCGAGTTCTTTGGGAAAGCAATAATCTCTCGGATGCCAGTAGCCTCAACATCCTTTCTGGGGTCGATAGGAAGATTCTGTTTTTGTTTGGTTAATTGAGTGAGGAATAGCGAGAGGAAAATATAATTTCGTGTTTTTGGAGGGCTTGTTTGTTAAAATCGAAAGGGAATTATTGATGGACACGTGGAAGGTGGAGATGGTTCTGAGGTTTTTGGCATTTGACAGGTGTGAAAGTCTAATTTTTTTTATTTAGATTTTTAAATGAATAAATAAATCGGGGTTTTGCCATTGGGCTCACCCCTGGATGATTACTTAGCTTCCTTTAGTTTTGTTGGGCTATGAAAGGCCCAGCCTAGGCCTCGAGTTTCTGTAGATTAGACCGAATAAAAACCTATGCTTTAGGCTGGGCTATGGCCCAAATAGACCTGTTTTCTTAGTATGTGTGGTAGAGAGAAATTTCAATTGACATTTAGGATACCCGTTTTGATACACGAAGGCTTATACTTTTCTCTCTGATAAATAATAATAATAATAATAATAATAAAATAAATAAGGAAAAGGAATTAGAATATATTGATTGAAATCCTTTAACTCTAATTTCTTTTATAAATTAGTACTTAGTTTCCACATTAGGCAATTTGGTCCTACCATTATATTTTTATTTTGTATCTATTTGACCCTCGATTTAATCAATTCTAATCCCTACATGTACTTGTTTTTTGCACCTTAATTCTTGGTTTTGAATTGTTTTAATTAAATTTTTAATTGGTCTTCAAACCTTTTTTTTCTTCATAATTAAGTCCTCAATTAAATTAACTAAGCTCATTAAAAGTTTAATTAATTCTTTGAACTTAATTAATTCTTTTAGTTTTGGTCAAATTGACTTTTAAGCTTAATTTTTCTTCAATTAAACCTATTAAAAATTTAATTAAGTCCTTGAACTTAATCAATTCTTCTAATTTTGGCCAACTTGACTTTCAAGTTTAATTTTACTTCAATTAAGTCCTTGATTATCTAATTTTGGCCAACTTGACTTTCAAGCTTAATTTTACTTCAATTAAGTCCTTGATTAAGTCAATTAAACCTATTAAAATCTTATTTAAGCCCTTGAAATTAATTAATTCTTTCAATTTTGACCAAACTGGCTTTTAAACTTAATTTTGTTTCAATTAACAACTAATTTTTGCCATCTTTGAATCTCTTATCCATTTGCAACCTTAAAATATATTTATTCATCATCATCATCATCATATAAAAGGAATTTTGGGGGACTTAAAATTAGATTATGACATAAGTAATCAAGAGATGACTCATCATTGTAGGTAAATTAGAAAAGATATTTCAAATATTTTTTAATGATATTGACTAAGAAATCCTTACACAATATGGAAAGGGTTTTGAATGTTATTTTAAAAATTAATGAATATGATGTTAAAAACAAATATAATTTGACAGAACAAACACATTACATACTCAAATGTCTAAATCAGAATATTCTTAATGAATGGAGAATAGTTACACTAATAAACTAGTCACTAAAATGTTAAATTAAACTACATATGACTTTTATAATGTTTGAGTGATCACAACACAGTGTTATATAATGTTCTTGATCTTTAAATATAAACAGATTAATTTATTGAATTGATAATAAGTTAAATTATTTATATTATTTAATTTAATTTTGTTTCGATTATGATTATGATTTAAATTTAGGCCAACATATTAGAAACTGCAATCCCTAAATATAGGTGTTTTTTGCATCTTGATCCTTGATTTTGAATTGTTTCAATTAAATTCCTAATTAGCCTTCAAACCTTTTTTTCTTTACAATCAAGCACTCGATTAAATCAATTAAGCTCATTAAAAGTTTAATTAAGTCTTTTAACTTAATTAATTCTTTTAGTTTTGGTCAAATTGGCTCTCAAACTTAATTTTTCTTCAATTAAGTCAATTAAAACCTATTAAAATTTTAATTAAGTCCTTGAACTTAATTAATTCTTCCAATTTTGGCCAAATTTACTTTCAAGCTTAATTTTACTTCAATTAAGTCCTTGATTAAGTCAATTAAACCTATTAACATTTTAATTAAGTCCTTGATATTAATTAATTCTTTCAATTTTGGTCAAACTGACTTTTAAACTTAATTTTGTTTCAATTAAGTCTTTCTTCAACTAATTTTTGCCATCTTTGAATCTCTTGTCCATTTGCAACCTTAAAACACATTTATTTATCATTATTATTATTATTATTATTATAAAAGGAATTTTGGGGGGTGGGGGGACCTAAAATTAGATTATGACATGAGTAATCAAGAGATGACTCATCATCCTAGGTGAATTAGAAAAAATATTTCATATATTTTTTTAATAATATTGGCTAAGAAATCCTTGCACAATATGAAAAGAGTTTTGAATCTTATTTAAATAATTAATAATTATGATGTTAAGAACAAACACAATTTGATAGAACAAACACATTCCATGCTCAAATATCTAAATCAAAATATTCTTAATGAATTGAAAATAGTTACACTAATAAACTCTTCACTAAAATATTAAATCAAACTACATATGACTTTTATAATATTTGAGTGATCATAACATGGTGTTATATAATGTTCGTGATATTTAAATATAAACAAATTAATAATTGAATTGATAATAAGTTAAATTATTTATATTATTTAATTTTGTTTTGATTATGATTATGATTATGATTTAAATTTAGGCCAACATATTAGGAACCTAATGTTGTTAATGCATATGTTATATAACCAATCGATAGGTTCTATGTGACACCGATTTTATTCATAAAAAGCATATTTATTATTAATAAATATTTTTTTTATCTTTAATATTCATTTCTATTTAATTAATGAATCTAAAATAAAGATAAATTATATGAGAAAAAAACATTTTGCAAATAAAATTATAAAGCTATTATAATTATTCTATTAATATTGAATATTAACTAGAGTTGTTGAGACTAAAATATATTATGTTTTTTTTTTTATGAAAGATAATAGTTGTTTTCATAAGCCGGTGTATGAGAGATACTTAAAACTAACATGCAAGTGCTTGTTAAATGATAAATATATTAAATTGACCAATAAAAAAAATTCAATATAGAAAGATTACATGTGTCTATGAAAAGACTCATATGATAATTGTCTAAGTGATTTTTAGACTTGACATCACTAAGTTATCTTAATAGGAAATGTTATGCTTTGATCTTGATTACACATTGTTCTAATCAAAGGTAATAAATGGGTAAATATTGGATATATCATGAACTATATGAAGATATTTGAGTAATAAGGAGAGGATTCATCACTATAGGTGAATTAGAAAAAAATAATATTACGTCTAATCTCGAAAAGTATTGATAGTGAAATCTTTACGCAATGTGGTAGACACAGTCCATACTATAATATCTAAATCGAAACATTCTTAATGAAGAGATAGTAATTTAATAATAAAAAAAACTTGTTACTGAAAGGTTAAGTCAAACTACTTGTGACTTCGTAATATTTAGAGGATCATTACACGTTGCTAAATGTTATACTGGATCTTCAAATATAGATCATTTAATTTATTGAATTGATAATAAGTTAAATTATTAAATTTATTTAATCATATTTTATTTAGGATTATGATTTATATTTGAGCTAACATATAAAGGAATCTAACACGTCACAAATATAAGAAACATTGGTTAATAATTAAATTAATATAATTAATCAAGTGTGATTTGATTATATATAAGTTTTAAAAATTTAAAGCTAGAATGTAATTAATAAAGGGGATTATAATTTTAGATATAGAAAATCAAACAGGGACTTGATTGAATAAATTTCTTAAATTTTCCTAAAATAATATATATGATATTATTCAATGAGCAAATTAATATTTATTTATTTATTTACAGGGTTATCAGGTTTACCTATAAATAGAATATTGTGCCTTATATTTTTCGTAGAGAAAAACTACATAAGTTATAGACAATACAAGAACACCTGGAAAAAAAAAAAAAAAACTAGCATTCAAATATATAACGATCTCTCTCCTAAAAAGGTTTATGAGATTTATTATATAGTGATTCATGTCAATTATTGTTAGAGATTGGATAATTGAACGACTTTTAAT
>Ga0307510_10008138_pt1 | contig 12485 bp, 14 predicted proteins | sample 12_EM_MG_FD_207224 | JGI IMG/M metagenome (GOLD analysis project Ga0307510, IMG submission 207224) | Populus trichocarpa ectomycorrhiza microbial communities from riparian zone in the Pacific Northwest, United States - 12_EM | ecosystem: Host-associated > Plants > Roots > Unclassified | place...
CAGCATCCGATCGGGCTTAGGGATGCCCATGAATTTGCGGATCGGCTGGCTGTGCATACGAATCATCTGAACAGGGCATTGAAGGAGACGACGGGTAAGACGACGACGGAACTTATTTCGGAAAGGCTGATCAGGGAGGCGAAGGCCTTGTTGCTGCACAGCAATTGGAATATAACGGAGATCGGGTATGGGTTGGGGTTTGATCACGCCTCGAATTTCAATATATTTTTTAAGAAGGGGAGCGGGGTGACGCCGAATCAGTTCAGGAAACAGGTTGTGGAGGTTTAGGCTCCGGCAGCCGGGGGCGCGGTTTGGGGTTCGGGGCGGGTCGCTATTTCATAAGTATTTGTTTGATTGGCATAATTTGGGCGTTTGGTGCGGGGGTAATTTTGTGTTCTAAATAGAATCAGTATGCAGAACACAAAAGTATGGTTTGTTACGGGGGCCTCTAAGGGATTGGGGCTTGCGCTGGTAAAGTTGTTGTTATCCTCCGGGCATAAGGTGGCGGCTACTTCGAGGAATGCGGGGGAAATGGAGAAGGCAGTTGGGGCGTCGGTGAAGGGTGAGGGTTGGGGGGAGCTGTTGCTGCTGCAGGTGGATATAACAAAGGAGGAAAGTGTAAAGGAGGCGGTTGGGAAGGCTGTCGAGCAGTTTGGGCGTTTGGATGTGGTTGTAAATAATGCCGGTTATTCTTTGTTTGGAAGTATGGAGGAAGTAAGTGCTGCTGAGTTTAGCCAATCCCTGGACGTCAATGTCGTCGGACCGGTGAATGTGATCAGGGCGGTGATGCCGTATTTAAGAGAACAGCGGTCGGGGCATGTCATTAACATCTCTTCTCTTGCAGGGTACCTTGGATTTGGAAATGCGGCCAGCTATTGTACGGCCAAGTTTGCTATGATTGGTCTGTCTGAATCATTGGCTGAAGAGGTGAAGGCTCTGGGCATAAAAGTAACGGTGGTGGCTCCGGGTTATTTCAGGACCAGCTTTTTGGACAAGGGCTCTTTGGTGATCGCGAAGAACCGCATACAGGGGTATGGTGGTGATCAGCTGTTAGCGATGATGGAGCAGATGGATGGGAATCAGCCGGGCGATCCGGACAAACTGGTAAAGGCATTGGTTAGGATCGTGGAAGATAAGAATCCGCCGGTGCATCTTTTGATGGGGCCGGATGCGTACGAGATGGTGGTGGAGAGGCGAAAGGCAGAAGGGATAGAGATGGAAGCATGGAAGGACGTAACGGTGAACACGAATTTTTAGAAAGAATAGCGCCCGGCGGATAGTTGCCGGGCGCTGGTATTTTGAGTTGGCGGGTGCGCACTCTGGCCCAAATTTGGAGTGCGCCTAGACCGCGTCAGAGAGTGATGTGAATGTAAAGTCCCTGATCTTCATCGGCGGGATCATGGCTGCCGAATTGCTTTCTCCGCTGATGGTGCGTTCGGGATAGCCTAACTGTTCAAGGTTATTCAGCATGATGATGGGGCTTTCATTAAAGCGGAAATTCTTTACCGGGAATTTGATCTGTCCGTTCTCGATGTAGAATGTACCGTCGCGGGTGAGCCCGGTATAAAGCAGTGTTTGAGGATCTACTGAGCGGATGTACCAGAGTCTTGTCACGAGGATACCTTTTTCGGTTCCTTTGATCATATCCTCGAGACTGATGTTCCCGCCTGACATGATAAATCCGTCGGGGTAGGGGACGGGCTGTACTCCCTTTTTTTGTGCCCAGTAGCGGGAATAGAAAAGATTTTTTACGACGCCTTTTTCTATCCATGTCCTTTTTATCTGGGGCAGGCCTTCTCCGTCATAGTTCCTTGTCGGCAGTCGCTCATGCCAGGGGTCGGAATAGATATTGACCTGTTCGTCTACGAGCTTCTCTCCGAGGCGGATCTTGCCGCCGGGCAGGCTTAGGAAGCTTCTACCTTCATCTGCGCTGCGGGCATCGAGTGAGCCATAGAGGTTTTCCATTAGGACGATGCCGGCTGCGGGTTCGAGGATCACGGTATATTTGCCCGGTTCGATGGCTTTGGCTTCTACCGATTTTGCTGCTTTCCAAGCGGCGACCTGGGTCGACTTCTGTACGTCCAGCAGGGAGATGTCGTTGTATCCCCTGGAGGCATAGCCGGAGCCGGTGCCATCGTCGGTACGAAGGGTAACGGAAAAATTGACATCGGTAGAGGTAGTGTAGGCAAAGAGGCCGTGGGAGTTGAGCATGGCTGAAAACCCTGCTGTATTCTCGAGGAAACCGGCGGCGGTGACCTTTGCATCTTTTGCTATTTTGAGGCTTTGTTCGGTGAGATCTGCCCGTAGTTTGGAATTGATGCTGGCGGTAGCCGGGATAAAGGTGGTTGCTGCCGGCTGATAGGACTGTGGGCCGACAAAGGGCATATATTCCGGGTTCTCGGGAGCGAGGTGGGCGAGGTCTTCGCTGCGTCGCACTACTTTTGCGAGAGAGGCCTCGTCGTATTCATTGATCGTAGAAATGCCTTGTTTTTTCCCAAAGGAGGAGGTGACGACCAATTGCGTCGAGCTGAGCTGTCCGCTGGTCGACACGGCATTGCGGGCATAGCGGATATTGCCGCCCTCTCTGCCGCTGATCTGTGCCTGGCATTCGTCGGCTTTTGAAAAAGCCAGCACTTTTTGCAGGAGGGTTCGTGCTTCGTCTTGTGTTAGTATCGCCATATTTAGTGGTTGTGCTATTTGGGTTGTTGTGGACGTTCGGTTTTTGCGCCTGTTCAGTTTTGGTAGTTGGGTTAGATCTTTCTTGCTGTGTTGATAACGTTGATCCCATTGAATCTTGTCGTTGACGAGCCATGCGAAACGGCGCTGACCTGCATCGGTTGTCCCTTGCCGTCAAAGAAGGAGCCGCCGAGCCGGTAGTCGCTCTGGTCGCAGATGGCTGCGCAGGAATTCCAGAACTCCTGAGTATTGGCCTGATAGGCGACGTCTTTTAGCATACCGACTATCTTACCGTTCTTTATCTCATAAAATAGCTGGCCGCTGAACTGGAAATTGTATCGCTGCTGGTCTATCGAATAGGACCCGTTGCCGACGATATAAATACCTTTTTCGACGTTTTTGATCAGATCATTTGGGATCAGAGGTGTCTTTCCGGGGCGTAGGGAGATATTGGCCATACGCTGGAACTGGACGTCGCGCCAGCTTTGTGAATAACAGCAGCCCTGGGATTCGGGGAGTCCGACGATATGGGCCTGGTCTCGGATGGCCTGGTAGTTGACCAATGTACCTTCTTTGATAACGTCCCATTCTTTGGTTCCGACGCCTTCGTCGTCATAGCCTACGGCGCCGAGTGAACCGGGTTGTGTCTTGTCGGCAACGATATTGACCAGCTTGCTACCGTAGTTGAATTTCCCGCTTTTCCATTTGTCGAGGGTGAGGAAGCTTGTGCCGGCGAAGTTGGCTTCATAACCGAGGACGCGGTCGAGCTCTGTCGGATGACCTGTCGACTCGTGGATGGTCAGCCAGAGATTGCTGGGGTCGAGAACGAGGTCATATTTTCCGGGCTCGACCGATTTGGCGGTCTGTTTTTGTCCGACCTCTGTACCTGCCAGTCTTGCGTCTTCGAGGATATCATACCGGTCGCGGTAGAGGGTCGTGACTGTTTTTATCTTCTTCTTCTCGTCGGGGATGAGGTATTCGTAACCGAGGCCCATGGGAGCGCTGAGGGCGTCGCGGGTCTCGAACTTACCCGAGGTCTTGTCTATTTTTGTAACGGTGAAGGTGGGCCAGATGCGATGGACGTCCTGGTCGATATAGCTGCCATCTGAGGAAGCAAAATATTTTTGTTCGTTGACGAGGAAGAGGGCCGAGTCGACGAAGCTGGCGCCTGTCTTCATGGCTTCTGCGTTGGCAGCGAGCAGCAACTCTGCCTTTTCTTTTATGGGTACGTCGAAGGCGTTCTTTATTATCGGGGTCTTCCAGCTGACCTCTCCATAACCTTTCTGGGGAGCCAGCTGTACTGGTTCGGTCAGCAGCCGGGCGTTCTCTCTGGCGATGGACACTGCCAGTTCTGCGGCCTGTGCGATGCCGTCGTGGTCGAGCTTATCGGTGGCTGCAAATCCCCAGCAGCCGCCCGCGATGACGCGGATGCCGATACCATAGGACTCGGTGTCTACGGTATTGAGTACTTTATCCTCGCGGGTAATTATAAATTGGTTGCGATAGCGGCCGATGCGGACATCTGTATAGGTTGCGCCTTTTGAGCGGGCCGCGTTGAGTGCGATGTCGGCCAGCTGTTTTTTCAGTGCCGCGTCGACTGTCTCCAATGGCTTTCCGGGTGGCACGGGTGCACCCATACCCATTAATGGTAATTGGCTGAGCAGGGCGCCGCCCATGCTCAGTCCTGCGAGAGAAAGGAAGTCTTTTCTGTTCATATGATCTAAAGTAGTTGATTCTTTAGTGAGCAACAAGCAATTGCCTGCCGTTCATCAGGAATTTGATACTTTTATCATTAACTGGACGGAGTCCAGTTCGCACACTAGGCCTAAGGCCGAAGTGTGCAGACATTATGGTATTGCGGCAAAAAATTATATTTTTGACAATTTTTTGTCGCAATTCAACTAATTGATGTTATGCGGTTGTATATAAAAAATATGGTGTGTAGTCGTTGCCGTATGGCTGTGCAGGCTGAACTGGAGAAGGCCGGGCTGCATCCGCTGACAGTGGAGCTGGGGGAAGTGGAGATCGGGAGCAAGCCGTCGAAGGAGGAGCTTCGCCGGCTGGATGGGTCACTTCGGAAGCTGGGTTTTGAGCTGATCGATGATAAGAAGAGCAGGATCATCGAGAAGATAAAGAATTGCATTGTTACGCTGGTGCATCATTCTTCCGAGTTTGTGGGAATGAACTTGTCCGACTATATTGCCGGCAAGCTTCATTATGAGTATACTTATCTCAGCAACCTGTTTTCGGAGGTGGAGGGAACGACGATCGAGAAGTATTTTATTGCGCAGAAGATAGAGAAGGTAAAGGAATTGCTGGTTTATGATGAGCTGTCATTATCGGAAATTGCGGATCAGCTGGGGTATAGTAGTGTGGCTTATCTGTCTTCGCAGTTTAAGAAAGTGACGGGGTTGACGCCTACCTATTATAAATCACTGAAGGATCATAAGCGAAAGAATATAGAGGATCTGTAAATCTTATAAATCTATCCCAAGATTGAATAAGTGTCTTATTTGAGAGGGGGTGTAGCTTTGTATCATGAAACATACATATGCTATATCGGGGTTGACTTGTGGCGGTTGTGCCGCGAAGGTGAAGGGGCTATTGAGCGGGGTTGATGGGGTGACTGATGTTGTTATTGATTTAGGGAAGGGTGAGGCGGAGGTGGGGATGTCGCGGCATGTAGGAACGAGGGTTTTGAAGGAGGCGCTTGCGGGGTATCCGAAATATCAGTTATCGGAGGTTGCCGCGCCGGTGGTGGTTGAGGAGGGTGAGGCGGCGAGTTGGCTGGTGACGTATAAGCCGATACTCTTACTTTTTGGATATATCACGACTGTGGCACTGATTGGGGGGAGCTGGAATGCCGGAGTGTTCATGCGGATCTTTATGAGCGGCTTCTTTTTGAGTTTTTCTTTTTTCAAATTACTTAATCTCAGCGCTTTTGCGGAGAGCTATGCGATGTATGATATCGTTGCCAGGCGGTGGGCGGCGTGGGGGTATATCTATGCCTTTGTCGAGCTGGGGCTTGGGGTGGCGTTTGCCATCAATATGTTTCCTTTTTATACGAATCTGATCACGCTGGTTGTTATGTCGGTTAGTATTGTGGGGGTTTTGCAGAGTGTGCTTAATAAGAAGAAGATCAGGTGTGCTTGTTTAGGCGCGGTGTTTAACTTGCCTATGAGCACGGTGACTATTATCGAGGATGCTTTGATGATCGGGATGAGTGCGGTGGCTTTGGTTATGTGATCTCAGGGTTTCCGGCCGATAAGGTTCATGACTGTCTCTTTGTAGTTGAGACCGATGGGGATGGTTTCTTTTCCCAGTTCGATGGAATTTCCGTAAATAGTTTTTATATGTCCCACTGCCACGAGGTAGCTGCGGTGTACCCGGATGAACTGGCGGGCGGGGAGGGTCTTCTCGAGCTCGTTCATCGTCTGGTGTGTAATGAGCGTATAGTCTGGTGTATGGACCTTGAGGTAGTCCTTCATACCTTGTACGTAAAGGATCTCAGAAAAGTTGACCCGGAAGAATTTGCTGTTCGATTTAATAAAGATATGATCGCCGGGGGGAGGAGGTTCTTTGCTGGCCAGCGAGTAAAGACGACCATCGAGCAACTTGTTTACGGCTTTTGAAAATCGCTCGAAGGAGATGGGCTTCAGGAGATAGTCGATGACATTGAACTCATAGCTTTCGAGTGCATATTCCGCATAGGCCGTGGTGAGCACCACCAGTGGTGGGTCGGACAAGCTGCGTAGCAAATGCAGGCCGCTCATACCCGGCAGGCTGATGTCGAGGAACATGACGTCTACTTCCTGTGTCTCCAGCGCTTCCATGGCGTCGCGTGCATTCCGGTATACTCCGGTCAGCTCCAACTGATCTATGCGTGACAGGTGGTTACGTATGACATCCTGGGCAAGGGTTTCATCTTCTACGATGATACATTTTATCAAGCCTTGGCGGTTTTTAAGATTAGTGACACGGTGAACGAGCTTTTGTTCAAAATTACGTCTAAGGTATGAGAATCGTGGTAGAGGTTTTCCAGTCTTTCCCGGGCATTGCGCATCCGGAGCTGGCTACTGCGGGATTCGTCTTTTTCGGTCTGGATGATGTCGAGGTCATAGGAAGAAGGGTAGAGGAGCTCGAGCAGGCTCCGGCTGTGGGTGATGCCCATTCCATTGACGCGTTGGGCCTGCATGGCCAGGTCGGCATCGGTGCTGTTGATGACGTTTAAGATCAGCTGGCCGGGTCCGACTTTCAGGGTTATATATATGAATGGCTCGTTGAAGCTGTGATCCATTGCGTGTTTGAAGCCATTCTCGATGAAGGAGATGAACAGGAAGGGCTCGATCATCTGGCCGCTGGTCAGGCCTTCTACGGTAAACCGGATATCGGCACTATGTCTCATCTTTTCGATCTCGATATAGTTCCGGATGAATTCGATCTCTTTATCCAGCGGGATCTTTTCTTCGTTGCATTCATAGATGAGATAGCGCATGATATCTGCGAGTCTTACTACCACTTCCGGGGCCTTGTCAGACTTTTGGAGGGCGAGGGAATAAATGCTGTTCAGCGTATTGAAAAGAAAGTGGGGATTGAGCTGGGAGCGGAGATAGCGTAACTGGTAGAAGGTGTTCTCTTTTTGCATCAGGGCCAGCTGGTCTTTTTCGTCGTCGGCTTTGCGGACGTAATAGATCGCTATCGACAAGGCCATATTTACGGCAGTCCACCAACACTCCCGGACGATGGTGGTCCCATGGAAAGATAAATAGTCCTGTAATGTCGGGAACGGGTGGAAGTTCAGCAAAAGGGAATAAACAGAATGCAGGAATGTCAGGATCACGAGGAAAGATAGGAGGCTGAGCAGGATGGGGAATATTTTCCTGCTGCGGCGGTCCAGGGCTGCGCCCATGATACGGGAATAAATGACATAGGCTGGGAGAAGTGCTCCGTTGAGCAGCAGGAGTACCAGCCATACACCGGGTTTTTGGGGAAAGATGGTAAGGCTATTGGACAGGGGGCCCAGGAGCAGCAGCATGATCCAATAGAATTTCTCCATTTTTGGAGGCTGTTTTCTGGGTTTGTCGTTGTCGTATTCCATGTGGGGTCAAATAGATAGGATAAAATTACTTTTTCTTTTTTGGGGGTAAAATGTTTTCGACTAATCGGGGGGAAGCTTCGATGAATAGCGATTTTTGTTATTTTTGGCGCAAATCACAAATAATCAATGGCTACTACCAAGATTACAGTCAACAACAATGGTTCTATTAAAGTGGAAGGGGATTTTGAGATAGTCGATCGCAATGGGGTGGCTTATGGCCTTGGTGGTCGGGAGGTGGTCAGTATTTGTCGCTGCGGGCTTTCGCAGAACAAGCCTTTTTGTGATGGGTCGCATAAGGGGCATTTTGAGCATGATGCCGTTGCTTTTGATCTTCCGCCTAAGAAGGTGGTTTAGGCGCCGGGGGCGGGGGCTCGATGTTTGGGCGAGTTTGGGCAGACGCTCGATCGGGGGTGGCTCAGGGCTGGGGCACCAGTTCCTGAAAGGAAAGCATCAAATCTTTAAGGAGGGTTATCGTTGTTTCATCCAGGGTATTGGAGGCTTTATTTAGCTTGCTGTACGCACCTGTTATGAGCAGCTTTGACGTTGGGGTCATTTTAGCTCCGACCGTGGTCATGATCAGGTCGAGGGATTCGAATGCCTTTTGCCCTGAGAGGGAGGCGACGATCATTGCCAGGGGTTTGTCCTGGAGGACGGTGGTGGCGACGGTCCATTCGATGGCGTTCTTTAGCATTCCGGGCAGGCTGAAAACGTATTCGGGGGTACAGATGATGACTCCGGCTGCGTCGGCGATCAGTGTGAGGAATTCCCTCACTTTTGTTGGGAGGTGTTCGGCGTCTGTGTTGTCGGGGTTGAAGTAGGGGAGGTCGATTAATTTATCATAGATGGTGATGTTATATTTTGTGGCATAGGTGGTTTTGATAAAGTCGAGGATGGCTTTATTGACGGAGGTCTGGCGGGTGCTGCCGGAGAGGGCGAGGATGGTCGGGAGTGGCATGGGGCAAATGTACAGCAGTTACAGCTTATACAATACTGCCAGGCCGCGGCCGACGCTGCTGACCGGCAGGACAGTCAGTTTGGAATTGTGCATTAATTTGGTCCGGTGGAGGATGGGGGTTAGGATACCGGATGCGACTCCGACTACTGTGCCGAGGGCGATGTCGGAGGGGAAGTGTTCGCCTGCTTTGTTACGCCAATAGGCGGTGAGGCCTGTTATCACACCAGCTCCGGTGTAGAAGGCCCATTTGTATTTTGATTCGGGATGATAGTCTGCATAGGCCTGGGCGATGAAAAATACGGATGTTCCGACCAGCGCTACGTGACCGGCGAAGAAGGAGTTCTGAGAATTGGAGGACTGGCGGGTTTCCATGGGGCTTCCCGATTCATAAACCAGGGGTCTGCTTCTTTTGACCCAATGTACTGCGGAGGTATAGAGTGCTCCGGTGAGGATCATCGATTCCCCGTAGAGATAGGTCAGTTTCCAAAAGTCTTTGCGCATTCTGCTGTCTATTCCAAATACTACGAGTGGAAGGGGGACGGCCACATAAAAAGGTACATAGCTCAGCTGATCGATGCTATGGGAATAGGGATGTACGGCCCAGCGGTCGAACCAGTTGATGTTGCTTTTTTGTTTGGCGAGCACCTGGGCTTCGGAGAGGCCGTCTTTTTTTGAGATCTGGGAGAAGCCGTACGAATCGTAGGCTGCGCCACCTATTACCAGGGGAAGGTCTACCCCGGGTTTTATGGTATAAACACTTGTTCTTGTTTTGTTATAGATGATGCTGTCCGCGATGGTCTGGGCCATGAGGCTGCCTGACATAGAAAGGACAGAAAGGAGGGTAATATAGACTTTTCTCATACAGTTTCAGTTACCGTAAAGGTGCGACGGAAAAGTACAATAAAAAATGTATAAATGAGGGTTTCCATTGTATAAATCTCTTAGTTATAGGCGATAGTGAAGCGTAAAGGATGACCTTTAGTTTCAGCAGGGAAATTCTTAAGCTAGGTTAATGGATTAGGGTAGTGGGGAATAGTAGCTTTGTGGTATAAAAAATAAGCATTATGAGCAATACCATCTTACATAAAGCAGATACCCGGGGGCATGCGGACCATGGCTGGCTGAGCAGCCATCAGTCGTTCAGTTTCGCCGGTTATTATAACCCGGAAAGAACTCAGTTTGGAGTGCTCCGGGTACTGAATGACGACGTCGTGACTGGCGGAAAGGGGTTTGGGTCACATCCCCATGATAATATGGAGATAATCAGTATCCCGCTGGAAGGAAGCCTGGTACATGAAGACAATATGGGGCATAAGGAGGTGGTCAGCGCCGGTGAGATACAGGTTATGAGTACCGGGAGCGGGGTATTTCACAGTGAGTATAATAATAGCGCTGATAAGCCGGCGAAGTTCTTACAGATCTGGTTGTTTCCGAATAAGCTGAATGTGACACCGCGGTATGACCAGGTGAAATTGGATCCTTTAAAGGGGGAGAATAAACTTCAACAACTTATCTCGCCGGATAAAGATGGTGAGGGTACGTGGATCTACCAGGATGCCTGGTTCTTTAACGGTCGATTTGATAAGGAGAGGACGTTGAGTTATGAAAAGAAGAAAAAAGAGAATGGGGTCTATCTTTTTGTCATAAAAGGGTCGTTTGCTGTGGACGGACAGCGTTTGGAAACACGCGATGGGTTGGGGGTCATGGATGTGGACAGCATCGAAATCCGATCTCTTGAACAGGGTTCGGAGATATTGATCATGGATGTTCCGATGAAAAATAAAATTCAATAAGATGGGCAATACTCAATTGAATATCCTGGCGGTGGGGCGTGAGCCGGCTATACTGCAGGTGGTGGAACGATTGATCAACGGGCATGAGGGTTGGGTTGCGACGATCGTTACCAGGGATGAAGAGGCTATTGCCGCTTTTGACAAAACGGATTTCAGAATTGTGTTCGTTTGCGCCGGGGTAACGGCGGAGGAGGAAGAAAATCTGCGTCTGCGGTTGCGGGAACTGCATCCGGGAACTGTCGTCACCCGGCACTTCGGTGGCGGCAGCGGTTTACTGGAAAATGAAGTGTTGGCTATTTTAAACGCTCAAAAAAAATAATATATGGCAAATAAGATACTGGGGATCCATCATATCACTGCTATTGCGGGAAATGCTCAGCGCAACTATGATTTTTATACAAAGACACTGGGGCTTCGGATGGTCAAAAAGACCGTCAACTTTGACGACCCCGGCACCTATCATTTTTACTATGGGAATGAGACCGGAACGCCCGGGACTATATTGACCTTTTTTCCCTGGGAAGGTATTCCGGGGGGCCGTGCCGGTACCGGTATGGCAACGGAGATCGGCTATTCGGTACCGAAAGAAAGCCTGGAATTCTGGGCCAGCCGGTTTAAAGAGCTGAATGTAAAACATGGGGAGGTGACTGAAAGGCTTGGGGAGACCTATCTGCCTTTCCAGGACCCCGATGGGCTTAATCTGGAACTCATCGCGTCCAAATATGCGGATGAGCGTCAGGCCTGGGCCACGCCGGAAGTACCTGCTGCGGCTGCGACCAGGGGCTTTCACAGTGTGACGCTTTCGTTGAGGAGTATCAAGCCTACTGCTGCGATCCTGACCGACGTATTCGGATATGAGTTGAAAGAGCAGGAGGGGAACCGGTATCGTTATGTTACGGATGCCGTCCCGACGGCTTCTATTGTAGACCTTGTCGAAGCTCCGGATGAAAATCGTGGTCACAGTGGCAGCGGGACCAATCACCACGTAGCATTCCGGGTTCCTGATGAAGCTATTCAGATGGAATTCAGGGAAAAGATCCTTAGCAAGGGGCTGAATATTACCCCGAAGATCAACAGGGATTATTTCTTCTCTTTGTATTTCCGGGAGCCGGGTGGAGTTCTTTTTGAAATAGCGACGGATAACCCGGGATTTACGGTGGATGAACCGCTGAATGAATTGGGGACTCATCTCAGGCTGCCTTCGCAGTATGAAGCGATGAGGGGAGAAATTGAGAAATCGTTACCAGTCATTAATGCTTAATCATGCACACAAAAGAATATATAACGGCAGGTAAGCCGCTGAGCAAAACCGGCAAGGCGCTGATACTGCTGCATGGACGGGGCGGATCGGCGGAGGACATCCTGTCTTTAGGGGACTCTTTACCGGTGGAGGACTTTAGTCTTTTTGCGCCGGTGGCGGCGGCTCATTCGTGGTATCCGTACTCGTTCCTGTCGTTGCCTGCTCAGAATGAGCCCTGGCTGTCTTCGGCGTTGGATCGGGTATTTGAGCTGGTGGAGGATATCAAGGCGCAGGGGGTGCCGGCCGGGAAGATCTGGTTTACGGGGTTCTCACAGGGAGCCTGTCTGATGCTGGAATTTATTACGCGTCATGCTACCCGGTATGGGGGAGCGGCTGCTTTTACCGGTGGGTTGATAGGGGATAAGCTATATCCGGAAAATTATAAAGGAGATTTTGGGGGGACGCCGGTATTTATCGGGACGAGTGACCCTGATCCGCATGTGCCGGTGCAACGGGTGGTGGAGAGTGGTGGGGTTTTGGAAGAGATGGGGGCGGAGGTGACGGTGAAGGTTTATAAGGGTATGGGGCATACGATCAATGGGCAGGAGATAGCTGAAGCCAGCAAGATTGTGTTTGGAAAATAGGGTACGGCGGCTAGTGTTTTTTATACATAGTGCTGCGGACCTTACTGAGGAATTCGGGGGAGACGCCGATATAACGGGC
>Ga0307510_10008140_pt1 | contig 12485 bp, 10 predicted proteins | sample 12_EM_MG_FD_207224 | JGI IMG/M metagenome (GOLD analysis project Ga0307510, IMG submission 207224) | Populus trichocarpa ectomycorrhiza microbial communities from riparian zone in the Pacific Northwest, United States - 12_EM | ecosystem: Host-associated > Plants > Roots > Unclassified | place...
GCAGAGCTGCAGGACCTGCAGGCCGAGCTCGGCCAGAAGTTCTCGGAACACGTGCTCGACGCGACCGATGGTTACGCCTACATCGCCAGTGCCGATGAACTGGTCGGCGTGCCCGACGACGTGAAGCAGGCCGCACTGAATGCGAACGAGCGTGCGAACGACGGCCAGCCCGGCCACAAGCTGACGCTGCATGCGCCCTGCTTCGTCCCGGTGATGCAGTACGCGCAGAACCGCGCGCTGCGCGAAAAGCTCTACACCGCGTACGCGACGCGGGCCAGCGAGTTCGGTCCGGCCGAACTCGACAACACGCCGCTGATGCGCGAACTGCTCGCACTGCGCCAGGAAGAGGCCACGCTGCTGGGCTACGCGAGCCCGGCACAGCAGTCGCTGGTGCCCAAGATGGCCGGCTCGCCGGAGCAGGTCATCGCCTTCCTGCGCGACCTCGGCCACCGCGCCCGCCCCGGCGCCGAGCGTGACCTCGCCGAACTGCGCGAGTTCGCGCGCACCGAACTCGGCCTGACCGACCTGCAGGCCTGGGATGTGATGTTCGCAGCCGAGCGCCTGAAGGAGCAGCGCTATGCCTTCAGCGAACAGGAGGTGAAGCAGTACTTCACCGAACCCAAGGTGCTCGAAGGCCTGTTCCACATCATCGAGACCGTGTTCGAGGTGCGCATCCGCCCCGACAGCGCGCCGGTGTGGCACCCCAGCGTGCGCTTCTTCCGCATCGAGCGCGACGCGCTGCCGGGCAGCGCCGACGCGGGGCCGCGCCTGGTCGGCCAGTTCTACCTCGACCTGTTCGCGCGCCCCGGCAAGCGCCCCGGCGCGTGGATGGACGACGTGCGCGACCGCTGGCTGCGTCCCGAAGGTCGTCTGCAGACGCCGGTCGCGCACCTCGTGTGCAACTTCGCGTCGCCGGTCGTCATCGACGGCGTTGCCCGCCCGGCGCTGCTGACGCACGACGACGTGACGACCTTGTTCCACGAGTTCGGCCACGGCCTGCAGCTGATGCTGACGCAGATCGACGACATCGGCGTCTCGGGCATCTCGGGCGTCGAATGGGATGCGGTCGAGCTGCCCAGCCAGTTCATGGAGAACTTCTGCTGGGAGTGGGACGTCGTCAAGCACCTGACCGCGCACATCGACACGGGTGCGCCGTTGCCGCGCGCGCTGTTCGATCGCATGCTCGCGGCCAAGAACTTCCACAGCGGCCTGGCCACCCTGCGCCAGGTCGAGCTCTCGCTGATCGACATGCGGCTGCACACCGAAGCGCGCGCGCAAGACCGCATCGCCGAGCTCTACGCCGAGGTGCGTGCCGAGGTCGCGCTGCTGGTGCCGCCCGCGTTCAACCGTTCGCTGAACACGTTTTCTCACATCTTCGATGGCGGCTATGCCGCGGGCTACTACAGCTACAAATGGGCCGAGGTGTTGTCGGCCGATGCCTGGAGCGCGTTCGAGGAAACGACGCCGGAAGACGGCGGCGTGCTCAGCGTCAAGACCGGGCGTCGCCTGCGCGAGAGCGTGTTCGAGACCGGCGGCAGCCGCAGCACGCTCGAGAGCTTCACGGCCTTCCGCGGCCGCGAACCGCGCATCGACGCGTTGTTGCGTCACCAGGGCCTGGTCGCCACCGCATCTTCTTGAAGCGACCCGGTGCGTGCGGTAGATTTCGCCATTCCTTGTCCGATCTGACCCAGTTGCCGCCGGAGCCTTGATGAATCTTCACCGCACGTCCACGACCTGGCGCCACGCGCTGCGCCAGGCACCGCTGCTCGCGCTGCTCGCCGCCGGCCCCGCGCTGGCGCAGTACAAGGTCATCGGGCCGGATGGCAAGGTCACCTACACCGACCGGCCGCCGCCGACCAGCCAGGGCAAGGCCACGCCGCTGTCGGCGCGCGGCGGCACCGCCGCAGCCGCGCCCGATGCGAACCTCCCGGCCGAGCTGCGCCAGGTCGCGACGCGCTACCCGGTCACGCTGTACACCGTCGCCAGCGCCTGCGAGCTGTGCAGCGCAGCGCGCCAGCTGCTGCGCCAGCGTGGCATCCCGTATGCCGAGAAGCAGGTGGTGGGCCCGGAGGACAGCGATGCGCTGGAACGCATCTCCGGCGGTCGCGACATCCCGACGCTGAGCATCGGCAGTCAAACGCTGCGCGGCCTCGCGAGCGAGGTCTGGGCCTCCTACCTCGACGCCGCGGGTTACCCGCGTGAATCGCGTCTGCCGACGAACTACCAGTACGCCGCGCCGACGCCGATCGCCGAACGGGCCGCTGCGGCCACCGCGCGCGCTGCCGATGCGGCGGCACCGGCGGCGCCTGCCGCTCCCACGCCGCCGCCGGCGCCGGACAACCCGACCGGCATCAAGTTCTAGACCGGGTGCTGTGCCGCGGGTGCGCCGATGCGGCGCGCCAGCGTGCTGCCGGCCGCCACCGCGGCGCCCATCACCCAGAACAGTGACGCCGCGCCCAGCGCCGCGCCGGCCAGGCCAAACATCAGCGGCATCACCGCCGACGAGAAGTTGATCGTCATCGAGCGCAGCGCGATCGCCTCGCCGTGGCGGTCGTTCGGCGTGAGCTGGTGCAGCGTCGTCATGATCATCGGCTGCACCGCGCCCAGCGCCAGGCCCAGCGACACCGCGCACAAGCCCATGGTCCAGGCCGAATGCACGAGCGGGTAGACCGAGAACACGACCGCCGTGCACAGCATCGCACCCATGAGCACCTGTCCTTCGCGCAGCCGATGGGCGAGCACTGGAATCGCCAAGCGCACCAGCGCGACGGCGGTCGCGAACACGCCCAGCACCAGCCCGATCGCCGACGCACTGAAGCCGCGCTCGTGGCCGAGGATGGGCACGACGAAGGCATGCACGTCCCAGCTGGCCGAGAGCAGCCAGTTCACCGCGAGCAGGCGCCGCAACCCGGGCGTGTTCAGCAATTGCCATGAGCTGCTGGTGTGGGCCTGAGGCGCGCGCGGCGCCGGCACCTCGACCGGCACGCGCCGCGCCCACCACAGACCGAGCAGCGGCAACAGCATCAGCACGCCGAACGCGACGTGAAACCCGGCATGGTCGATCAAGACCCCGGCCAGCACCGGCCCGGCGACATTGGACAAGGCCGGCGCCAGGCCGAGCCAGCTGAACACGCGCTTCAGCTCCGTCGGGTCGTGCGCGCTGCGGCCGGCGGTGCGCTGGATCGTGATCAGCCCGAAGTTCGCACCGGCGCCGGTCAGCGTGGCCGCGACGCACAGCATCACGAAGTCGTACGGCGCGGCACACCACGTCGCGAGCAACGCGCACGCGCCGCCGGCCACCGTGAACCCGACCGCGACGCGCAGCGGTCGGTGGTAGCCGTAGCGGTCGGCAAGCCGCCCGGCATGCAGCGCCAGCGCGATGGGCGCGACCGCGAACAGACCCATCAGCACACCCACCGTCCACGCCGCGTGGCTTTGCTTCAGCACCCACAGCGGCGAGGCCATGCGCACGCCGGCCATCGTCGAATGCAGGCAGATCTGGCCGATCACCAGCGCGACCAGCACGGTGGCGAGCGGCGCGGCGCGGCGTGTCGGTGACGCGGACTCCACCTCAGGCGCTTTCGTCATCGGCGATCTCGGCTTCGGCGCCGGGCAGCAGCAGTTGCGTGCGCGTGTCGGACAGCGCCTCGACCGACTTGAGCTTGCGCGTCATCACGTTGGTGCGGGTCTGCGCGAGGTCGATGGTGCTGCTCGCCTCGTCGAGCTTCTTCTTGGTCTTGGCCAGCACCTCGCCAAACTTGCCGAATTCGGTCTTCACCGCACCCAGCACCTCCCAGACCTCGGCGGAACGCTTCTCGAGTGCCAGCGTGCGGAAGCCCATCTGCAGGCTGGTCAGCGTGGCAAGCAGCGTCGTCGGCCCGGCCAGCGTGACGCGGTACTCGCGCTGCAGCGCCTCCATCAAGCCCGGCCGACGCAGTGCCTCGGCATACAGACCTTCGGTCGGCACGAACAGGATCGCGAACTCGGTCGTGTGCGGCGGCGCGACGTACTTCTCGCGGATGGTCCTCGCTTCGAGACGCAGCCGCATCTCGAGCGCGCGACCCGCGGCCTCGGCCTCGGGCTTGTCGGCGCGCTCCTGTGCATCGAGCAAGCGCTCGTAGTCCTCGCGCGGAAACTTCGCGTCGATCGGCAGCCACAGCGGCAGGCCGTCGTCGCGCCGCCCCGGCAGCTTGATCGCGAACTCGACCCGCGCACCGCTGTGCGGCACGGTCTCGACATTGACGCCGTACTGGTCGGGCGTGAACACCTGTTCGAGCAGCCCGGCCAGCTGCACTTCACCGAAGGTACCGCGCGACTTGACGTTGTTCAGCACGCGGTTCAGCGAGCCCACGTCCTTGGCCAGCGTCTGCATCTCGCCGAGGCCGCGGTGCACCTGGTCGAGCCGGTCGGCGACCTGCTTGAAGCTCTCGCCGAGGCGCTGCTCCAGCGTCGCGTGCAGCTTCTCGTTGTCGGTCTGAATCGCGGTGAGCTTGGCCTCGACCATGGTGCGCACCTCGCTCAGGCGCTGGTCGTTGCTCTGCGCCAGCGCGCGCAACTGGTCGGTCAGCGTCTGTGCGAAGCGCTGCAGCGACTCGGCCTGTTGCTCGGCGCTGCGCGCCAGCGTGTCGGCCTGGTGTTGCTGGGTGGCGGCGAGCTGGGTGCGGAAGCTGTCGATCTGCTCGTTCTGCGTGCGCGCCACGTCGCCCTGCTGCGTCAGCAGCGTCTGCTGAAAGGTCGCGAGCGCGTTCGACAGCTCGGTTCGCGTGCCGCCGGCGCTGCGTGCGACCTCGTCGCGCAGACCGCGCTCGAACTGCTGCACATCGCCCTGCACGGCCTCGCGCAGCGCCTTCAACGGCGCGTGGTCGCTGCGTCGCAACGCGACCCACAGCACCAGCAACAACAACAGAACGACGAGCGCGAGCAGGATCCAGTCAAGAGGCATCCTGTGATTGTCGCAGCAGCTTGCGTTCGATGAATTCGAACACCGCCTGGACGACCAGCGCCAGCACCGCCGCCGGCACCGCGCCCGCCAGCATCGCGTCGGTGTCGTTGACCGCCAGGCCGGCGACGATGCGCTCGCCGAAGCCGCCGGCGCCGATGAAGGCTGCCAGCGTCGCGGTGCCGACGTTGATCACCGCGGCCGTCTTCACACCCGCCATCAGCGTCGGCAACGCGAGCGGCAACTGCACCGTGCGCAGACTTTGCCGCGGCGTCAGCCCGAGCGACAGCGCCGCACTCGACAAGCCGGCGGGCACGCCGATCAGACCCGCATGCGTGTTGCGCACGATGGGCAGCAGCGCATACAGGAACAGCGCGATCAGCGCCGGTGCCAGGCCGATGCTGCCCATCAGCGCGATCAGGAAGGCCAGCAGCGCGAGCGACGGCACCGTCTGCAGCACCGCGACGACGCCCAGCACCCAGGCCGAACTGCGCGGCCAGCGCCAGGCCGCGATGCCCAGCGGCACACCGACGACGATGGCGATGAACAGCGAGCCGAACACCAGCATCAGGTGCTGCCCCGCGAGCCGCGCCAGGTCGGGCGCGAACAGGCGTGCGAGAAAGCCCTGTCGCGCCGCCCCGGGCGCCGCCGGCAGCGCGCCGGCGACGAAGCGCTGCGCGACCGCGGCGAAGCTCTGCCCGTCGAGCTCGACCTCGGCGTTCATCGCGATCATCTTCTCTGCCGTGATGCGGCCTTCCAGGCGCGCCAGCGGGCGCACGTCGACCGCCGCGCGCATCAACAACACCGCGTCGTATTTCGGGAAGAAGCCGCGATCGTCTTGCAGTACGCGCAGTTTGTAGCGGCCGACCTTGGCATCGGTCGCGTAGATGTCGATCAGGTCGACACGGCCGGCGCTGATCGCGTCGTAGGCCAGGCCATGGTCCAGGCCGTTCGGTGCGGCCAGCGGCAACCGGTAGGCCGCCTTCAGCGCGGGCCAGCCGTCGCCGCGCTCCAGAAACTCGTGCGACAAGCCGAGCCGCAGCGCCTGCGCCGCCGGCTTCGACAGGTCGGAGATGCGCACGATGCCGAGCTCGGCGGCGCGCGATTCCAGCATCGCCAGCGCATAGGTGTTGTTGAAGCCCAACGGCACTGCCGCCTTCAATCCGCGAGGCGCGAGCCACTCGTTCAGCTCGGCGAGCGACGGGTTCACATCGCTCTGCGGGCGCTTCAACAGCTCGCGGACGATGGTGCCGGTGTACTCGGGGTAGACGTCGACGGCGCCGCTGGCGAGCGCCTGCTCGAGGATGCCGGTGTTGCCCAGCCCCTGCCGGTGCACCGCCTCCACGCCCTGTGCCTGCAAGGTCTCGCGCACGATCTCGCCGAGGATGTACGACTCGGTGAAGCGCTTCGAGCCGACATTGAGCGGCGCAGCCGCCGCGGTCGACAGGCAGGCGAACAGCGCAGTGATGCCGAGCAGGAGGTGGCGCATCACTCGATTCTGGCAGCGGGTTCGTGTAGGCATTGTCTGACACGCCTGCGGGCTGTTGCCGGTTTGATACAAACGCCGATCTGCGAAAGAATCAAGACGCCTCCTCTGCGCGCCGCCTCGTACACCTGCCGGTCATGACCGCCCTCAAAGCCTTTATCGTCGAAGACAGCCCGGTGATCCGGGAAAATCTCATTGCCGCTCTCGAGGAACTTGCGCCAGTGGAGGTCATCGGTACCGCCGAAGACGAGCCGTCCGCGGTGAGCTGGCTGGCGAGCCCGCAACACGCTTGCGACCTCGTGATCATCGACATCTTCCTGAAGGCCGGCTCCGGCCTCGGCGTGCTGCGCGCCGCGACCGACCTCCACAAGCCGATGAACCTGATCGTGCTGAGCAACTACGCCACACCCGACATGCGCCGCAAATGCCTCGAGCTCGGTGCGAGCCGCGTGTTCGACAAATCGAACGAGATCGACTCGCTGATCCTGTACTGTGTGCGCCTGGCGTCGGGTGAGACAGGACACGGTGACCTCGCCCCCGGTTGAGCGGGCGCGCGGCGGGCTACTGGATCAGCCCGTTCTTCAGCGCGTAATACGTCAGGTCGCTGTTCGAGGCCAGCGCCATCTTTTCCATCACGCGGGTTCGGTAGGTGCTCACGGTCTTGACGCTGAGCGACATGCTCTCGGCCATGTGGCCAATGGTTTCGCCCTTGGCCAGGCGCAGGAAGACCTGGAATTCCCGCTCGGACAACTGCTCGTGCGCCGGCTTGTCGCCCGCGCCGCCGAGCCCGTCGGCCAGGCGCTCGGCAACGCCGGCCGTGATGTACTTGCGACCCCGGCTCACGGTGCGGATCGCCTTGACGATCTCTTCGGGGTCGCACTCCTTGTTGAGGTAGCCGCTCGCGCCCTGGCGCAGCAGCGTCGTCGCGTAGTGCTCTTCCGGGAAGCCCGACAAGATCAGCACCGGCAGGTCGGGCGCACGCGCCTTGATGCCGGCCAGCGCGTCGACGCCGCTCTGGTCGGGCATGGACAGGTCCATGACCATCACGTCGACCTCGCCCTTGCGGACGATGTCGAGCGCGTCGCGGCCATTCGCGCCTTCGGCGACGACGGTGAGATCGACCTGCTCGGACAGGAACTGGCGCAAACCTGCGCGCACGATGGCGTGGTCGTCGATGATGGCAACTCGGATCATGGGGCGGTGCCGGCAGTGTGCAAGAAGACAAGTTTAAGGGGCCTGTCATGTCGGTGAAACTTCTTTCGCGCGTGCGCGGCAGCCCGTTCGCGTTTCCGCTGGCCGCGTTGGCGGCGCTGGCGATGTTCCTGATCAGCGAGAGCTCTTACCAGCAGGCTTCCAGCACCCTGGACAGCCTGGGCCTGCAAGGCGAGGCGCGCACCACCATCCAGCAGCTCTGGCGCAGCCTGACCGACGCCGAGACCGGCCAGCGCGGCTACCTGCTCACCGGCCGCAAGGAGTACCTGAAGCCCTACAACGAGGGCATCGCCCAGGCCAACGAAGCGCTCGGGCGGCTGCTCGAGTACTACCGTGCCGACCCCTACACCGCCGACCTGATGAAGCGCGTGCAGCTCGCTTCGCGCAACAAGCTCTCGGAACTGAGCGAGACGCTCAAGCTGCACGACGACGGCAAGGAAGGCGCATGGCAGGAGCTGATGCTCAGCAACATCGGCCAGGAGCAGATGGACACGGTGCGCAGCCTCAGCGCGGAGCTGCTGAAGTTCGAGACCGCGCGCGTCTCGATCGGCCGGGCCAGCGTCACGCAGACGCTGCTGCTCAACCGCATCGGCGTCACCGCGATGACGGCGCTGAGCCTGCTGGCCCTCTTCATGTACCTGCGCCAGACCTCGGCGCTGGTGCGGCAGCGCGACGAGCAGCGCCGAGTCGTGCAGGCCGAGCGCGACCAGCTCGAGATCGAGGTCGCGCGCCGCACCGACCAGCTCACCGACCTGGCGCGCCACCTGCAGACGGTGCGCGAAGACGAGCGCATGCGCCTGGCGCGCGAGTTGCACGACGAGCTCGGCGCGCTGCTCACCGCCGCCAAGCTCGACGTGGCGCGGCTCAAGTCGCGCCTGGGCACGCTCACGCCCGAGGTCGCCGAACGCATCCAGCACTTGAACGAGGCGCTCAACAACGGCATCGCGCTGAAGCGCCGCATCATCGAAGACCTGCGCCCGTCGTCGTTGAGCAACCTGGGGCTGGTGGCGGCGCTCGAGATCCTCGTCGCCGAATGGAGCGAACGCACCGAGGTCACTGTCGAACGCGATCTGTCGCCGGTGCAGCTGCGCCCGTCGGGCGAGCTGACCGTGTATCGGATGGTGCAAGAGGCGCTGACCAACATCTCCAAATATGCGAAGGCGAGCCGCGTGCAGGTGCGGCTGGCGTCGGAAGGCGGCATCGCGCGCGTCTCGGTGCGTGACAATGGCGCTGGCTTCGACACCCGTGCACCGCGCAGCAGCGCCCACGGCCTGCTGGGCATGCGTTACCGCCTCGAGAGCGAGAACGGTCGCATGGTGCTGAGTTCTACCCCTGGTCAGGGAACCCTCATCGAGGCCGAGTTGCCCGAAAGCGCAGCCGTCATCGCGTAGGTGCCGTCCTACCCACGTCGGGTCGGTCGCCCGACGCCACCTCGGCGACGCGCCCTATCGTGCGTTCACCCCTCGCGCCCGACACTGGCTCCATCGCATCGAGAGGGATGCGACACCCCTACAACCAGGAGCCTGCCATGCTGCACTACGCCGTTGTTTTCTTCGTGATCGCACTCATCGCCGCGCTGTTTGGCTTCGGTGGGATTGCCGCGGGTGCGGCCGGTATCGCGAAGCTGCTGTTCATCCTGTTTGCGGTCCTGGCGATCGCGAGCTTCCTGTTCGGCCTGATCCGCAAGTGACGCTCGTCGTCTCGACCCTCGTCCACCCATTCTTCAAGGAGTTCCCATGACCACGATGACCCGTTCCAGGCCCCTCGCCCAAGACGCCCCTAACATCGTCGACCACGCCGCCGAGAGCGCCACCGCGGCGATCCGTTCGACGCAACACGTCGCCAACACGGCGTTCGACCGCATGAGCGATTCGATCGACAGTGCGCGCGAACACGCCGCCCCCCTGATCAACCGCTGGTCCAGCCAGGCCGAGTCCGCAGCGCGGCGCAGCGTCGACGCGGTGCGCGAAAGGGCGATGCAGGCCTCCAATGTCACGACCGGCTACATCAAGGACGAGCCGCTGAAGGCCGTCTTCATCGCCGCTGCGGCCGGTGCAGCGCTGATGGCGCTGATGAGTCTCATCCGCAGCCGCCATTGAGCCGCGCCCACGCCATGCACATGAACGCCCATGCCGTCACGTCGCCCCGCTGGATCACGGCCGCGGACGCCGCCGACACGACGCCGGCGGACCTGTTCGCGCTGGGCGTCCACGTCGACCGCTGCAACGGTTGCCGCGGCCGCTGGTTCACGCTGCGCTGCGCGTTTGACACCGCCCACGACTTCGTCGCCAGCCACTTCATCACCACGTTGTTGATCGCCAGCGCCGGTATCGGGCTGGCGGTGATCGCGCTCTGACGCGCCGGCGCGCGCGGGTGCCTCCATGACGCAGCCCGAACTGCTGCGGCTGGTGCCCGAAGCGCCCAAGGAGGTCAGCGACATCCTCGACCCGGTTCGCGGGCCGGTCGAGCCCGCGATCCGCTCCGAGGTCTTCGGTCGTGAACGCTTTGCGCAACACGGTCGCAGCCTCGGCGAAACCCACCAGGCGCAGCCCGCATCGGCGCTGCACCGCACACCGTTCTTCCCGCGCCTGCACCAGAACATCCGCGTGCTGCGCGTCGCGCATGCCTACATCGGCGACCAGGCCCGCACCGGCTACCAGGTCAGCCCGGCCGCCGAGTGGCTGCTCGACAACTTCCACCTGATCGAAGGCCAGCTCAAAGAGATCCGCGACGGGCTGCCGCGGCGCTACTTCCGCGATCTGCCGGTGCTGGTCGACGCACCGCTGGCCGGGCTGCCGCGCGTGTACGGCGTGGCCTGGGCCTATGTCGCGCACACCGACGGCGCCTTCGACGAAGACCTGCTCGAGCATTTTCTGCAGGCCTACCAGCAGACGCGCCCGCTCACGCTGGGCGAGTTGTGGGCCCTGCCCACCACCCTGCGCGTGGTGCTGATCGAGAACCTGCGCCGGCTCGCCGAGCGCCTGGCCACGAACAAGGCGGCGCGCGAGATCGCGAACCTGGTCGGCGACCGCATCGAGCGCTTCACGCCCGCGCAGCTGACCGATCTGCTTCAGCTGCTGAACCGGCGCGGCGTCGGCCGGGTCTTCCTGGTGCAGATGGCCCAACGTCTGCAGGACCACCGCGCGCGCGGTCTGACGCCCTACCACGAGTGGCTGATGGACGCGCTGCCGGACCTGGCCGCGGCCCAGGTCGGGCAGCCGGTCGAGCAGGCCGCCGACAACCTCAGCGTCAGCAACGCGATCGGTTCGCTGCGGCTGATCGGCAATGCCGACTGGCCCGAGATCATTTGCCGGTCCAGCGCGACGATGCAGGCGCTGCTCGGCTCCGCGACCTTCGCGAGCGAGCGCAGCGACACGCGCGACGCCACCTTGCACGCCATCGAACTGCTGGCGCGCCGCAGCGAGCGCAGCGAGACCGAGGTCGCACAGACGCTGCTCGATCACATGCATCGCGCCACTGCGGCCGGCGATGCCGCCGCCGAGGTCGCGAGCCACTGGCTGCAGGGAGCGGGCCGCCCGGCACTGTTGCGCGAACTCGGTCTGCACGAGCAGGCCGTCGTGCTGTGGCAACGGCTGCGTCACCGCGCGGCCCTGCCGGCCTACTTGGCGACGCTGGGTGGGGGCACGCTGGCGCTGGTCGCGTGGATGATGGCGACGCAGCACGCCGGCGCGCCGGCGTGGCTGGGCTGGGTGGCCGCCGTGCTGATGCTGTTCCCGGCCTCCGAGGCCGTGGTCGCGGTGATCAACCGGCTCATCAGCGAGTCGGCGCGTCCCAGCCACCTGCCGCGTCTGGCGCTGGCCCACGGCATCCCGGCCGAGCACCAGGCGATGGTCGTGATCCCCGGCATGCTGACCAGCCTCGGGGCGGCGCACGAGCTCGCGCATCGCCTCGAACTGCACTACCTTGCCAACCCCGAGCGTCACGCCCAGTTCGCCCTGCTGACCGACTGGGCCGACGCCGACGAACGCAGCCTGGCCGGCGACGCCGACCTGCTGGCTGCCGCGGTGCGCCGCATCGATGCGCTCAACGCGCGCCACGCGCTGCCAGCCGACCACGCCCCGCGCTTCGTCGTGCTGCACCGCGAGCGTGTCTTCAGCGAGACGCAGCAACGCTGGATCGGCTGGGAACGCAAGCGCGGCAAGCTCGAACAGCTGATCGCCGAACTCGCCGCACCCGGTGCCGAGGCCTCGCCGTTCGTCGACCTCGGCCACGCGTCGCGCATCGAGCCCGGCACCCGCTACATCGTCACGCTCGACGGCGACACCCAGCTACCGCCGGGGCGGCTGCGCGAGCTGGTCGGCGTGGCCGCGCACCCGCACAACCAACCCCAGGTCGACGCGGCGACACGCACCGTGACGAGCGGCTACGGGATCCTGCAGCCGCATCTCGCCACACCGCTGCCCGCGCCGCACGACATGACGCTGTACCACTGGCTCTTCGCCGGCCAGTGCGGCATCGACCCCTACAGCGCCGCGAGCTCCGAGGTCTACCAGGACGTCTTCCGCGAGGGCAGTTTCAGCGGCAAGGGCCTGCTTCACGTCGCCGCGATGCACGCGGTGCTGCACCAGCGCCTGCCCGAGGGTCGGGTGCTGAGCCATGACCTGCTCGAAGGCTCGCTCGCGCGCTGCGCCGCGGTGACCGACATCACGATCGTCGAAGACGCGCCCTTCCATGCCGACGTGGCCGCGTCGCGGGTGCACCGCTGGACGCGCGGCGACTGGCAGCTGCTGCCCTTCCTGCTGAGCCCGGCGCGCTACCCGCTGCGTGCGATCAACCGTTGGAAGATGCTCGACAACCTGCGCCGCTCGCTCGTCGCGCCGATGTCGC
>Ga0307510_10008142_pt1 | contig 12484 bp, 11 predicted proteins | sample 12_EM_MG_FD_207224 | JGI IMG/M metagenome (GOLD analysis project Ga0307510, IMG submission 207224) | Populus trichocarpa ectomycorrhiza microbial communities from riparian zone in the Pacific Northwest, United States - 12_EM | ecosystem: Host-associated > Plants > Roots > Unclassified | place...
CAGCAGATCCGCACTCTTCAGGAACAGGATTTGCGCCTGGATCAGCCGATTGCTTTCAAGCTCGATCTTGCGCAAGGCCAGCGCGAACGGGTCTGGCAATGGCGCCGAATCCGGAAGCAAGGCCGCAGGCCGTATTGCGCCATGGAGGGCGTGGCCGAGCGCAGCGATGTCGACCGTCAGCGCCTGCACACGCTGTGGAATGCCGTCCACCGGCCGCGGCAGCCAGGCTGCTTCCCACGACGGCAGCAGAAACATCAGTTCCGGATCGGGCACCCAGGAGGTCGCCCGAACCAACAGCGAGACGAATTCGGACTCGCGGTACAGCTGGGTATTCAATTCGGCGTGCCAGCCAGCGTTCATCTGCCAGGCGAGGGCGATTGCGAGCTGTCGGGCCATGGCGCCATGGCAAGACACCAGGAATGCTGCCACACGCGTCTGCTGCCGCGGCGGCACGCGACCCGCCCCATCGAGTGGGCCGAGAAAGCCGCTCATGGCGTCACGCCATGCGCCGGAATCGCGCGCAGATGATCGTGCCCGCTGGGAAACGGGATGAGTGGATCTCCCGCAGTCTCCGGAGCAATCCACACCGAGCGGTCACCCTTCCATTTCCCGGAGAGAACGTCCTCGGCAAAGCGGGAAAGCAGGTGGGCGGTCAGGTCCGGCTTTTCCAGTGTGAATGCGTGAAAGGCGCGTGGAATGATGACGAGCGCGCTGTCGGGAATTTGCACCCGCAACGCATCATGTAGAGCGCGCGGGGTAAGAAAGTCGAACTCGCCGTTCAGGATAATGGTGGGAATGCCGATCGCATGAAGCTGCGGCGTCAGGGGTTCGAATTCGAGAAACGAATCCATTAGGTTCTGTAGCGCGTAGACGTCATTGGTGAGCCAGCCCTGTCGCTTGATCGCTTCGAGGTTGCCGAGCTGCGGCCCAAGCCAGGCATCGGACAGGTTCATCGGCAGTAACAGGTCCTGCAGATAACCTGTCCCACCAAGGATCAGGCCGGTCCGCAGCGCGGTGCCAAGCAGCAGAAGCTGCGGCGATAATTCCGCGAAGCTGCTCATCAGCGCCAATCCAGCGAGGCGGTCACCATGCTCGATTGCATACCGCAGCGCAATGAGCCCGCCGAAGCTGATGCCGCCAAGAAATATCGGAACGTCGCCGAGTTGATTGATCAAGAGAGCCAGCGCTGCCACCTGGTCATCCTGACTGATCGCCAGTGCGGGCTTGTCGGATGCGCCCTGGCCGAGGAGGTCGAATGTGACAACACGGAATCCTTTCGCGACCAGCGCGTCGCGATAGGCGTCCCAGAGTTCGGCGTATTGCGTCAGCCCATTGACCAGCACATAGGCCGGCCCGCGCTCTGGACCGTCCAGATGAAAGCGTATGCGATAGGGGCCGAGGATGAGGAACGGCATGGCGCACCCAGTGAGGCCACGCATTCGATGTCCCGTCCGAAGAATCACCATTGAGATATGTCAAGGGTTGCGCCGTCAGCGCTTCTACTCCTCCACGATTGCTGGTCGAAGCCGTCCGAGGGAGGATCTCATGAGGCGCTTTATCGTCAGCCTGTTTCTGCTGCTGGTTGCAACCTCGATTGCGATGGCGCAACCCTTCACCCGCCGGTCGTCGCAGGAGCAGCATGACGGGTTGAAGAAGTACTATGAAATTCCGAATTTCAAGGTGGGCGGGCGTTACGATCTCGCCGATCCCAAAAAATGGGAATTCGGCGGCGAGGGTGGCGCGACGCTGGAATCGCTCGGCGGCGGCAAGCTGAGAACGGCCTATATCGCCGTCGGCACACCCAAACGCAACGCGGCCGGCGAAATCACCAATGCCGTGGTCATCAGTTCCTATTATTCCGGCGACTCCACCGATATGTACGAGCAGTGGGTCAAGGGTACGGCGCTGTCCGGTGGCACTCCCATCATCGGTTCGGGCCGCCCGATCGATACCGATCGCTACTATGTCGTGATGGTCGATCCCCTCGGGACATGGGGCGCCAGCAAGCCGTCCGACGGCCTCGGAACGAAATTCCCGCAATACAGCTACTACGACATGGTGCAGGCTAATTATCGCTTGCTGCGCGATCACCTGAAGGTATCGAACGTAGCACTCGCCACCGGCGTCTCGATGGGCGGCACCCAGACTTACGTCTGGGGCGTCATGCATCCGGAATACGTGCAAGCATTGATGCCGATTGGCGGCACCACGCAATCCGACGCCGAGGATCCGGTCGGTAACTGGACCTTCCAATTGATGACGGCGGCAATCGAATCGGACCCGGTATGGCAGGCGACCAAGGGCAATTACTATAATTTGCCGAAGGAGAAGCATCCGTTGCCGGGCGTCGCCTTCGGCTGGTCGGTGCTCGGGCTCACCGGCTATGACCTTGCCTATCGCACCACCCAGGACTTCAAGGTGGTGCAGCCTGAGGTTTTCTATTGGCAACCGCCGAACGAGAAGGCCGGCTCGAGCGTTACCAAGCGCGCCGCGATCTACGACGCCGTCGACCTCGTGTGGCGCAACCGGGTCGGCGAAATCCACAACATCAATCCATACCTCGGCAACATCAGGTCGAGAACACTGGTGATGCACATCACCAATGATCTTTGGCTGAATTTCAAGCTGGCACAACGCGCCGTCGAGCGGATTCCCGGCGCCGACCTGATCGCCGAGGAGAGCCCGGTCGCGCATTACGGGGTATTCTCGATCATCAACCACAGGATACGCGATGCGAAGTTCGTTTCCTTCCTCGAGGATGTCGCGCGGCTGAACAAGCAGCAGCAGTTCGTCGCCAAAAACTATCGCGTGGCGTCGGTCGCGACCGATATCGACCCGACGAAATCGTTCTGGAAGGACTTCGTGACCTATCCCTTCCCGGTCAAATACGCGACGGTCAAGGACAGCACCGGCACGTCCTGGCAGATCGGCTACATGGACGAGTATGCCGGCACCGACCGCAACCCGCCGGTGTTGGTTATCGTCCATGGCAAGGGCGCGTTTGCCGGCCACTACGGCAACGTGATCAAGCAGGCTGTGGAGAGCGGCATTCGCGTCATCGCACCCGATCTGCCGCACTACGGCATGTCCGGTCCGGGCAATCTCGAGAAGAACCCGGCGAGGTCGCTGCAGGACATGCGCGATGTCGTTCATGAACTGGTCGTCAACCAGCTTGGCGTCAAGCAAGCGTTCTATCTCGGTCACTCGCTCGGCGGACAGGTGGTGCTGGGTTACGCGCTCAACTGGCCGGATGCCGTGAAGGGACTCGTTCTCGAAGCGCCGGCAGGTCTGGAGGAGTATCCGGCCGAAGTCGCAATCGCTCCCGGCAAGACGGCGAAACTGTTCGACCCGGCGTTCGGCCGCGATTTCAGCAAGTGGCGCGCGGTCTGGGACCAGACCGGTATTGTGGCCAGTGAAACCGCACGCACCGAGCAAAGCATCCGCGATTTCTTCTACTTCAAGAAGCGTGATCCCGCGACGGGTGCCGTTTCCAAGGTCCAGAGCGGGTACTTCATGAATGACAGCGAATATGCCCGTTTGCACACCGAGCAGCGCGTCGGTCTGACCAAGGGCAATCCCAAGGAGTTGGAGCAATGGGTCAATGCCTACATTTTCGACATCTACGGCATGGTGAGCGAACTACAGAGGGATGATCCGAAAAACCTCTACGAGCGTCTCACGCAGATCAAGGCGCCGATCTTCCTGGCGTTCGGGGCCAAGGAGCCCTTCATCCCCGGCACATCGCTGAACGGGTTGAAGGACCTGGCGGGCGATATCATCGTTCCCTTTACCGAACGGATGGCGGTCGCCGGCAATCGTCCGATCGTGAAGATCTACCCCGATACGGGTCACTTCATTCACACGGATAATCCGGTGCAGTTCTCGACCGATGTCGTCGACTTCGTCGAGCTCGGCAACGTGGTCGTCAATTCACCGATCGCCATCGACCGTCTGGTCAATGGTCCATCCAGCGAGGTCACCGTCGGCATTGCGGCAACCCCGCCTGCCGGGGCATCGCCAACCGCCGGCCTGAACAAGTAGGAGGTTCCTGGTGGCAAAGGTGCGCGCGGGTGAAGTTCACCTTGGCTGGCGGGTTTGGGGGGAGGGCGACGTCACCGTCGTCTTCATCCACGGCAACCTCGCCAGCAAGGACTGGATTGAACTCGCCGCCCCGCTGTTTCCGAGTGGCGTCCGTGTGATCGGTATCGACTGGCGTGGTTGCGGGGAAAGCGACCGGCCGGCGCCGGCGGCCGATTTTTCCAACTATTCGATGCGCCAGCATGCGCTTGACATGCTGGCCGCGCTCGACGAGTTGAAAATCCCTTTCTGTCATCTCGCGACCCACTCTACGGGCGGCATCATCGCCGCGCGCATGCTGCTCAAGCAGCCGGAGCGCTTTGGCAGGGTGTTCGCCCTCGATCCTGTGACGCCGCTGGGCATGTCGTTCAATGCTGATCAGATCGACTTGTTTCGCTCGATGATGACGAGCCGCGAGGTGACGCGCGCCGTGATGGCGACGGCTGCGGCCTCTCTGTTCGTACCCGAGAGCCTTGCGCCAAATACCATGCCGCGGTTTCGGGAGGGCCTTGGCGAACTTCAGGCGTTCTACGAGCGTATCCTGGAGCAGACATTCGGTGTGTCCGAAGGGATCTGGCTCGGTACGCCCTTCAACCTGAATCTGGAGCGCGAGAGCGGCGACCTGGAACGGCGCATGGCGGAAATCTGGCATCCACATTTGGTATTGTGGGGCGAGAGGGATGGGTGGATCCCGCCTGCCGATCTGAGAGCGATGGCTGCTGCCATGCCGGATTGCCGGCTAATCACCGTGCCGGGCATAGGGCATTCGATGAACCTCGAAGTGCCCGCTCTCTACGCCGGCTATTTCGGCGCATGGTTCGGTGGGCTGCCGGGAAGCGAAGTGGCGATATAAGGCTCATCCTACAGGTCCAACTCGGCCAATCGTACCCGGTCTCGCAACACGATTTGCCGCTGGGTCTGGCCGAGGAAGTCGAGCATACCCTTGCCGTGGAGCTGCGAGAGCGCCCTTGATACGGTTTCGAGCGTAAGGCCGAGATAGTCGGCGATGTCGCGCCGGCACATCGGAAGCGCCATGACGCCGGCGGCGGTCAGGCGGCGGTCCATCTCCAGCAGGAAGGCGGCGACCCGCTCCAGCGAGGTCTTGCGTCCCAGCAACAGCATATGATCCTCGGCATGCTGGAGATTGCTGGTGGTCATGTTCAGAAGGTCGAGCGCGACCATCGCGTCGCTTTCCGCAACATGCTCGAGGCTGCAACGCTTCATCAGCCTGACGGTCGTATCGACGATCGCCTCCGCGGTGAAGCGGTGCTCGGTGCCGTTCTCCAGTCCAAAAATATCGCCGGTCAAATGGAAGGCGCCGATCTGGCGGCGTCCGTCGGAGAGGAGCTTGTGGCTGCGAACCGCACCTTGAATGACCTGGTAGATGTAATCGGCCGGCTCGGCCTGGCCGAAAATCTCGGTGCCTCTGTCATATTTGAATTCGCTGAGGATGATTCGTGCGCGGGAAAGCTGGCCAAGTTCTCCCAGGGGCTTCGGCTTGCTGCCGGGATGGGCGTTGACATTGACAAACATGGATGACCCCCTTTTTGAGACAATTTGTTTGCATCCGTGAAGACTCGCACTGCCAAGCGTGAATATCCTGACTCTCGATCGCGTCAGGATGTTCTTTAAACCACGGGGTGTGTCCTTAACACTATTGTCTTGAGGGTCATTGTCCCGAGGTACAATGACATGAAGGCTGATGTTGGCGTACGCACGTTTGGTGGACTAACGTTTCGGTCAAGCGCCGTGACGTGGCACAAACTGCATATTCGCACATGAAACTTCTCAAGCGAAACTTCTCAAGCATTGCATCGACTGGTAGTCTTAACGGAGCCCAGCGCTCGTTCCTGCCGGGATTGATCATGCGTATCCGTGTAAAATTGACCAGCGTCGTCGTGCCGCTCGCGCCGCTTCAGATGATGGCGGAGGAAGGTCGCGGGCAATCGATGCGGCTATTCAGCCTGCCTGGCTTGTGCGGGAAATATTTCATCTCGGCATATTCTTCGCCAATTTCCCTGGCATAGGAGAATCATTTTGCCTGCGCGCGTTCATGTCGTTGATGACGACGCTTCGTTTCGAACGGCGATCGCACGTCGTCTGAGAAACGCAGGCTACGAAGTCGCGATTTATGCGTCGGCACAGGATTTACTGGAGCGGCTGCCAGACGAAACCGAGGCGGGCTGCATTCTCCTTGACGTGCAGATACCAGGATTGAGCGGTCCGGAGTTGCAGGACCGCTTGAGCCAACTCGGCTCGACCATGCCGATTGTTTTTCTCACCGGTTATGCGGATACCCAGACGACGGTGCGCACCATCAAGGCGGGCGCCGAGGATTTTCTCACCAAGCCGGTATCGTCGGAGGACCTTCTCGCTGCGGTCGAGCGCGCTCTGGCGCATCAGCTGGCATCGCGTGGTCGGAGAAACAAGCTCGACATGATGCGCGCATATATCGCGAAGCTGACGCCGCGCGAACGCGAAGTGTTCGAACTCGTCATTCGCGGCAAGACCAACAAGCAGGTCGGCAACGAATTGGGTGCGACCGAGCGCACGATCAAGGCTCATCGCCACAGGGTGATGGAGAAGATGCAAGTGCAGTCGCTCGCAGAATTGGTCTCCCTTGCGGAGCGAGCCGGTATCCTCGGGGATTTGTCGGATACCCGACATACAAGGTGACATTCCATCAACAGGAATTGCATTCCATTGTCCCTCAGGACAATAGGAATCAGGTATCGCGGCCCTTACCAATATGAAGCGTTGATGAAGCCGGACAAAAACGGCTCCCGGATTGCATGGTCGACCTCCAATCGGCCGCCGGGGAGACCCCGCCATGGCGCGACTGTCGGATCAAGGATAGCTATCGTGCCTAATCGGAATCTCGTCTTTGTGGTTGATGATGACCCGGGAACGCTGAAGGGGGTGAAGCGGCTGCTACGTGAACACGGTTACGACAGTGTTCTGTTTCCATCCGCCCAGGCCTTCCAGGATCACGAGGACTTCGAAGCTGCCTGTTGTGTGATTCTCGACATCAACCTCAACAAGGAGTCCGGCATCGACCTGAGGAAACGTCTCAGGGCCGCGGGAATTTCGCTGCCGGTCATCTACATGACCGGCAACGACAACCCGGTCGTCCGCGCGGCCGCGCTGGCATCCGGATGCATCGCCTATCTGACCAAGCCATTTGCGGCGCAGTCGCTGCTCGAGCCGGTCGGAAAAGCGTCGGCCGGTCTGGCATAGAGTACTATTCGTCACCTACCGCAAGGCGCGCATCATTCATCGATGGCTTGCTCAAACGTTTGTGCGGGAGTGCCCTGCCGAACCGTGGCGAGTTGATTGAGCGGCAGCGAGGAACTCACGGTCAACAGACTGTAATCCACGACCTCGAGCAGGAGCTTCTGACCTGTCTCCATTTCCTGGATCAATTTCGGATCGGCCAGATCGGCTGCGAGGCAGGTGTTAGTGAGACACCACGTGTAGGGAATCCGGTGGGTGGCTCCCTGATCGATCGTGAGCCTGACTCCCGCCTGGAGGTAGAGCCCGACGGGAAGGAACAATTGCAGGCGTGCGGCCTTGTCGCCCTCGCGTTCGATCAGGTCGATACGGACCGCGGACTGGCCCGTCTCGAGGCTGCCGGTGATCGATGTCCGGCACACCAAGTTCGTTCCGGGCGTCTTGAAGCAGGTTTTTCGCCAGTCAGAATATTTGATCTCTCTCGCCTCGCGTTGGCCGCGTGGTGCGAACTCTGCACCAGAGTTTTCGTTTGGCGGATTGCCTTCCGGCTTGGCGGGTTGTTGCGCGTTCGCACCCGCCATTCCGAGATCCAGCAACAGCAGGATCGGCATGGCTGCCAACACGATTGATCGGCCGAGGGACCGGTGGAGCTTCCGCCTTGTCATCTTTCGCCTCCATCGCGTTGTCGGCGCCGACTTCATCCGTGCTTGTCGAGGAACGCTCCGACCAACGGTGCCCACAACGGGATGCTGTCGGGCGAAGTGACCATGAAATGACCTTCACTGCCGAACGGCGGAAGCAGGTGATATTCGGCGATTCCGCCGGCGCCGGTATAGGCCTCGTGCATTCGCCTGGACAAGGCCGGACCAAAGAACGTGTCATTCTCGATGTAGATCCACAGCATGGGAGTGCGGGCGGTACGCCCGAAGTCACCGGTCGCCGCAACCAGTCTGTCGGGCGCGCAGTTGTTGTTCGGTTTGCCGCCGACGCGGCCGCCACGTCCTCCCGCGAATACTATGATCGCGCTGACCGCCGGCACATTTTCGCTCGACAGCGCAATGGCAGCCCAGCCGCCGGCCGATTGGCCGACCACGATCACTTTGTCTGGCACGATCAGCTTTTGATCGGTCATGTAGTCGATGATCCACTTGTCCATCAGCGCCAATAGACGCCCGGCATCGTGGAAGTTCGGATTGTTGCAACTACCGACCTTTGCAAAGAACAGGGAGAATTGGCCCCGTTCCGGTACATCGAGTGCAGCCGCGCCATATCCGGGACCGGTGGGCGCAACGACCATGTAGCCTCTCCGCGCGAACCACATCGCCGCGTCTCTGAATTCGACTAGAGGAAAGAAGCCGCGTTGTTTCTGGTCGAGCGAAACACCGTGATTCATGACCACGAGCGGGAACGGGCCATTGCCAACGGGCCGAACTACATAGGCGATGGTGGGCAGCGTGACTGGAATCGCCCATACCTCTTCCTGGATCGCCCGATTGGCCGACCTGTCGTCAGCGGAGGCGGTGGCCGTCAGTAGCAGGATAATCACTGCGTAGAAGATGATAACTCGCAGCCAGTATTGAGGCATGGCTTGGATCCAGTATTTTTCCGAAACCGGCGCCGGGCCGACAGCGAAACCCTTTCCTGACGGGATCCTGCCCCGTTGATCTGGATCAACGGGGTAAACCGGCACACCGCCTCATCCGGCATACACGATGGCAACGATCACGGGGCCGAGGACCGTCAGAAGCACGTTTCCGACGGCATAGGGCACGGCAACCCCGAGTACGGGGGTCTGACTGTCCGCGCGTTCGCAAGCCCCGGTGATTGCCGCATCGACCGTCATGGCGCCGGCAAGGCCACCACAGATGATGATCGGGTTCATGCGGAGGACGCGATGCGCCACAATGGTAGCAAACGTCAGAGGCACGATGGTCACGACCACGCCCATGCCGAGCAGCAGCAGGCCGTGCGCCTGGATAGCAGCAAGCGCTGCCGGCCCGTTGGCAAGCCCGATAGCCGCAATGAACCCGCCGAGGCCGAGATCGCTCAAGGTTTGCTGCGCGGCCGGTGGAAAACTCCCCACCGTCGGCTGGCGCGACCGCAGCCAACCGCACACGAGGCCGGCGAGCAGGGCGCCGCCGGCGCCGCCGAGCGTCAGGGCGAAAGAACCGATCCTCACGCTGAGCAGTCCGACCAGCAGGCCCACGCCAATTCCCGCAGCGAGAAACGCGATATCGGTTCGATCGCCATATCGCATCACCTGGCCGACTTTCGCCGCGGCGCGTTCGACGTCGTGAGTAGCTCCCACCAGCGTCATGATGTCACCGAGATAGATTCGGGTTTGCGGGGTGAGCGGAACCTCCTGTCCCTGGCGTGTCAAATCGCGCAAGAAGACGCCGCGGGCGTCCTCGCCGAGCCGATCGGCGATTTCGGTCAGGGTGAGGCCATGCAAACTTCGATCATTGACGAGGACGCCGAGCGCGTCACCCTGAACTTCGCGCAGCACATCAGCGCCTTCGATCTCCGGTCCGATCGAAGTTCCGGCGCGGACGAGGGTTGTCGATGGTCCTGCGAGGACGATTTCATCGCCGGATTCGAGAATGGTTTTTCTTCCCGAGTCGACGTCACTATTGTTACGGACAATTCGCTCGACGACGACACGCTGACCGATGCGGTCCTCGAGCGCGCCAACCGTCTGGCCGGCCGCCGTCACGACCCGATAGGCGCGCGCCTTGAATTTCTGGTAGCCGAATTTGCCGCCACTCTTTGGCGCCGCCTTGCCGCCGGAGAGGACCGCTTCGAGCTTGGCGGCTTCCTCCTTGAGGTCAATCCCCATCAACCAGGGCGCGGCGAAAGGGACGAACAGCAGGGTCAGAATGTAGCCAAGGATGTAGGTAACGGCATAGCCGGCCGCAATATTCGCCTGCTGCTGGCGCAACACATCGTCCGTCAGGCCAAGCTGTGCCAGTGCCCCCGATGACGTTCCAATCATCGACGATTGCGTCAGGGCGCCGGCAGCAAGACCGGAAGCCGTGCCCGCATCCAGATGGAACATGAACGCGAACGCGAGCACGATGGATAGACCGGTGCAAGCGACCACCACGGCCAGGACAACTTGGGTCAGGGTTCGGAGGCTCAGCGAAGCGAAAAATTCCGGGCCCGACTTGTAGCCGATCGTGAACACGAACAGGCTGAAGAAGATCGACTTGAACAGCGGGGGAATCACGAAGTTTCCGAGCTGACCAATTATAACGGCCACGATCAGCGTGCAGGCGGTGGCGCCGATCGAAAATCCGGCAATCTGCTTTCGCCCGAGCATCGTCCCGAGCGCTATTGACAGCAGCAGGAAAATTTCCGGCGCCGTCGAAACCATCCATTTGATCGTGTCCATCGAAGCGCTCCTCGACCCAGGCATGTCGCAGGGTCGGATCGCGGCCGGACGGTTCCGTTGATTCAAATCAAGGCATGGTGTTGCCGCAACCCTATTCCGGGCATCGACCACGGACGAGGTGCTTGAACCAATTGCGAATGAATGAGGACGTGTCGTCAAATCAAGTCGGCAGTACCGGAGTGCCCCGAGAAGAAACGTTGCCGGTCGCGACGCTGCTGGCGTTCGCCGGCGGATATATTGACGCATACACCTGGATTACCCACCGCGTATTTGCCAATGCTCAGACCGCCAACATGATGTTCCTGTGGATTCATGCAACGGCGGGAGAATGGAAGGAGGCGCTTCATTTTGTCCCGTCGCTGACCGCGTTCATGGTCGGCGTGGTCATGGCTGCCTGATTGCGCCGCTTCGCGGGTAAGCAAGCCGGGCCCATCAGCATATTGGTCGAAATCGCGCTTCTCGTTACTGTCGGCATCCTGCACAACCGGCTTCCCGGCGTCGCCGGAACGCTGGGCATTTCCTTCGTCGCGGCAATGCAGGCTGCCAGTTTTCCTCGCGTCGAAATGTGGAGCTACAGTTCGGTGATGGCGACGACCAATCTTCGCCAGGCGATTGAAGGCACCGTCACTGCCGTATCGGGCGTAAACGACCCGCATCCGTTCAGGCGTCCCTCGGTGTTTGCGACGATCTGCGCTGCCTTCGGCTTCGGGGCCGCGAGTGGTGCCTATATGACCTCGCAAGTGCCAGAGCTCACGCTCGGCGTTCCCGTCACGTTGCTCTTGGTAGCGTTGCTGCGGTGCGAGCAACGAAATCCGAGCCCGGTCGTGAACTGACGGTCGCAGCCGGCAGGTGGCTTGATTTGGATCAAGACTCCGCGACTGGCGCCGCACCTACGCTACTCCCGCCAACACAGCCGAGCGGGAGAGAGCGATGGCTACCGAACAGAAAATTCAGGACTACCGGATCGATCAGTTCTACGCGGGACCCGGCGCGCGGGCCGATCATTGGCGTTTCCTGGTAGATGCCGCGAAGGCCTGGTCCGACGGCTCCGGAAAGCGCAACGAGTTCGATGCCCAGCTCGGCGAAATCGAGGTAACCGAAGAATTTCACGGCTATCCTGGCCCGCGCCTGATGGCTGCCTTGAAGGAAGCCGCGGCCTCGGGCGATGCGTCGGCCACAGCGGCGCTGGCGACCCGCATCCTGCAATCGATGCAGACAAAATCATTCCGCCAACATGCGAACGATTGGGATATTCACGACGACGGCGAGCGCGCTCCGACCGATCTGCTGCCTCCGTCGTTGGGTCACGCGGAATCGCGTCGACCTTATTTCGAGGTGCTGATCGTCACCGGCGTGCCGGCGACCAATTGGCCAAGTCTTTGCGCCGAGTGGCGCAAACTGCGTCGTCCGCTGGACAGCTTCGTCTATGAGCCGGTGTTTGTCGGAAGCTTCGAAGACGCCTTTTGCGCCACTATGGTCAACCCGAACATTGCAGCCGTCATCATCAATGAAGGCTTTGTGCAGAAATCGAGACATGATGCGCCGGTATTGCGGACGCTCACCGCATCGATCGAACCGCTTGGCGCTGCCGATGCCGCCTTGCGGTTGGCCCACACGTTAAAGCGTGTGCGCCCCGAACTCGACCTCTATCTGATGTCCAACCGGAACGTCGAGCAACTGGCGGGAAATCCCGAGGCCGACGTGCTTCGCCGCATCTTCTATTCCGTGGAAGAACTGCTGGAGTTGCATCTGGCCATTCAGGAAGGCGTGCAGGACCGCTTTGAA
>Ga0307510_10008143_pt1 | contig 12482 bp, 6 predicted proteins | sample 12_EM_MG_FD_207224 | JGI IMG/M metagenome (GOLD analysis project Ga0307510, IMG submission 207224) | Populus trichocarpa ectomycorrhiza microbial communities from riparian zone in the Pacific Northwest, United States - 12_EM | ecosystem: Host-associated > Plants > Roots > Unclassified | place...
TTTTTCAGTGGGCACACCTTGATTTCTTCTTCCAATTTCGATTTGTTTTAAATTGTCCACGAGTTAAGGATTTTTTGGGTCATATGCATGTGATATCAAGTTGATCAGCAAATAAATCATGTTACTAAATTAAGCATCCGAGTACATATTAAAAGTATAAAACGTAAATATTTAACCTTTTAAGATATTATTTATTGATTCAACACTCTTAAAATTCTGAGTATATTAATCATTATATTTATAGTAAAATTAACACCTTTAATTATCATAATCTAATGAAAAATTTAATTAATTGTATAAATAAAAATTCTAAACACAAGCCTTTTTTAATGCAGGAAACCTTTTTCTATATTAACAATCATTTCCTTCAACTAATATTCTACAATCCTTTCCTTCAACTAATGTTCTTAAACACTCCGTTTAGTAATAATGAGGGACTTTCCTTTTAAAAAAGGTTTATCTTGAATACAAACACCAAATAATCTTCCTAGTTTCACAAACGACTCCAACTTAAGGTGTCTTCTTCTATATTTTCTTTGTGAATGATGTATAAATCTTCAATATATTGCACTGCATATAACTTGAGAATATATTTGTAAATTGATCTTAATCCAATGATCTATAGATTACTAGAACTAGATCTTCTATAGCATGTTTTACTCTACGAGGTATGCCTTGTTTTTTTTGGCAAACGCCAAAGTATTAGGAAACACTTTCCTTAACTTTTTTTCATGCACGGAATAAAGGTCATTAAGTATAATTTCCTTTATTTTCTTGATAATACATCTTTTAGTTGGCTAAAGTACCTATAGTTTTTATTGCTCACTACACTAAACTTTATTACTCCAACTATGATTTCTTTAGGTAGATCAATGTCCATTTTTGCCTGCAAACAAAAAATAAACTAATTTGGGTTTCCATTTACATTGTGGATCCCAAGTTTGTCCATCTTTATTTTTTCTTAAAAAACTCCCACACTAACTAATCTAAGATCTTTGATGTCCATTTGCTAAGGTCAAATCTAGGAGGAAAAGATGCTTAAGTAGTATATACAAAGAATGGAAGCCTGTAATTACAAAGTACTCTTCTTGAATAACAACCTTGAACCAAACATTCAATAACATACACATGGTTAAGGGTTCTATATCCTTAATCAACATGGAAGATTGTTGAGTTGTCTTACTTTTCACCTTTTCTTCAAAAACATTTGCAGATTATTGAGGTTGTCATGTTATTCTTTTATTCGAAGCTCTGAAACTAATTGTTGAAAAACTAAATACACAAATATTTAACCTCTTAAGATTTTATTGATAGATTCAACACTTTGAAATTTTGAATACATGAATCCTTATAGAAAGATTACAATCTCTAACTATCATAATCTAAAGATTCTAATTTTACACAAATCCTTTTTATCTAAAAAAACTTTTCCCAATCGTAACAAAAATGAATTTAAATTGAATTTCAAAGATTATATCCACTTGATGAAACTATACGGTTGCATTTAGATATCAATCATTGAGTGCTTATCTCCTTTTTTCTTCTTTTTAACTGACCTCGAATTATACAACGAGGAGCAATGATCGTCCAAATTTCCAAACTTCACCCAAGCCCAATATCATTTCTAGAGTTTCAACCTCAACTTGCTAGTAGAAAAAGCAAATCTTAATCATTCAAGCATCCCCTTGAAGGCCATGTGTTTATCATATTTAGTTCATCTATGGAATTGTTATTAATTTATCATTATTGATATCGACATCGATATCGTGTTAATATGCCGACATATACGATGACGACCACTTAATTAGAACATATGGGATAAAGAGTACAAGATGAAAGTGAAGTTTCTTGAGTCGACAGAAAGATGTGATGATTCCATCTTTACACGTGTATTGCACGTTACTTTTTCTAGTGCACGTGCAATTGTCTGCAAGCTTGTAAATGAACCTATTCCGTGCTTTTAATTGGCTTATGGGTAGGTTTTAAAAATTAATTTTTCTGCTTTTTAACCTAGTGGTAAGCTTCGGGATAGTTAAAACACTGAAGAGAAGAAGAACATTGTGAAATCCTCAATTGTATAGGGTCGACTGCTATTGTATTTATAATGTAGGGTTACAATTGATACGAATAAGTGTCTGTATAGCAATACAAGCCTATATATACAATGAATAAATCATTTACAATAAATCAAGAATTGTCTTCCTTGTTTATATCCTTAACACAATCAGTTTCCTTGGCATTCCCTCTCAAGTTCATGAGAATAGGAAGAACATGAAACATGTTCTTAAACATTAGAAACCGATAAGTAAAGAGTGTTTATGTAAACAAATCTACACCTGATCAATAGTGCTAAAACAACGAAATTCACGGTTTAGTTTGGCAATATTATAGAATGTACCTATATAGGGTTGAGAATAATTAGGAGGCTTAACCTATTGGTTAGCCAACCTTTTATATGTGTGTGTGTGTGTGTGTAGGGCAATATATACAATAGTAATGGTGGATATTACAACATAAGAGTATGCCTATAATATTTTCTATATAGATACATTCTATAATATGCCCCCTCAAGATAAGAGTGGAGAATTGACTTGAAGCTTGAAACGAAAAGCAGTAAACGAAGCAGTATGAAGTGGCTTAGTAAAGACATATGCAAGTTGATCCTGAGAGGAAATAAAACGAATCAAGAAAAGAATTTTACAACCTAGAAGAAAAATCAAGAAAAGGCAAGACACGTAGACCATATTTAATATTATAGTCATTCAACCATAAACACACAATCACATTAGTCTTTAATGTCTATAATCATCATCCATCATGCATAATAACATTTAATATGCATAATAAAATTATTGCATGCTTCAATTCTAATTATTGCCTTTATATGCAATTTTTAAAATAAAATTCTAACATTTAGAAATATTAAACAAATCCATTTTGATAATTTCTCAAACACAATAAATTTTATTTAATATATATTTTCTTTGAAAAACAATATTTCAAAATTTAATAAGAAAAATAATCATATCAAAATTCTTATTAAAATCCTAAACATTATAGGATCAAATAAATAAAACTTTGTGGCTTAAAACTCGTTTTATTTAAGAAAAAAATATTTTTTTCTAAACATTATTTAATTAAACATTTTAATTAAATCCTAACCCAATTAGGATATTATAAAACACAAAAAATTTTGAATTAAACATTTTAATTCAATCTTAATCCTACTACAATAAATTTAATTTGTTTTTCAATTTTAAAATATAAAATCAACATTTTATATAAGGAAGGGTAGAATTGTAATTCTATAAATTACACCTCAAAACCCTTTTGTAATAAATTATAAGTGCTAAAAACCCTAAAAAAGCACTAGGGGCAGAATTGTAATTATTTCCCTCTCCCTTCCTTTTCTCTTTGTTATGGCGTGGGAACACTGCCCACGTCGGCTGCAGTCATATTAGCGGCAGCCGTGGCTACTACCCAGCAGCGTCTGGAGCTACTCGTGGTAGCGCCCATGGCATCTGGCGCTACGTGCAGCAGCCCCATAGCATAAGGTGCTACTCATAATAGTGTTACTGACAGATCTCCTCTTTTCAAAACAAAATATTGCCAGATTTCAGCCAGATTCAAGAAATCCAACCAGATCTTACTGGAACAATAGACTTTCAATTTATAAAAAAAAAATCAGGAGAGAAATTAATTTTTAGAAAATGATTTTGCACATAAAATTAATTTGAAATAAACACCAATAAAATTAAAATATGCAATCATCAACCTTAATTGTCTAACAATGGCTCTGTTACCACAGTTGGGTTTTTCTGAAACACTTATACGCAGCGGAAACAATAAATTTAAAATTTTTTCAAGAATCCCAATGACCTAATTAGACAGATCTAGGGTTGTTTAGGATTTATACAAATATTACTTGAAGATCAGGTGTTCTTTTCAATTTTGAATAATTATTTTCAGGCTGGATTATCACAAATCACAAGTTGTCCAAATGTTTGGCCTATAATGGTAATCCACACAAACCACCAGTGAGAAATCTCTTAAACCTTTTTAGAAAAGAGATATTATTTTACCCTAGAGTGCTAGCTTTTTTCTTTCAAGTTTTTAGTATTTCAGTATTGTACTCTACACACCTTTTTCACCTTCCACTGGAAATAAGAGGCATGACTTTCTATAAACACTCTCTATATAAGATAACTCAGAGATCTCAAGTTTAAGGATCACTTGCACAACCATCATGTGAGCCTTTCTATAGAAACAAGTGATCTTTCCATATGAAATTCTCATGCAGGTCAGTTTAGAGAGCATTTGGAAAGGCGGGCCAACTTGCGTTTCCAAAAAATTCAAAAACTTTTTTTTGCTAAAAATTAATATTTTTTTTATGTTTTGGATCGTTTTGATGCGCTGATCTCAAAAACAATTTTTTAAATATAAAAAAACATCATTTTGATGCATTTCAACATGAAAAGCACTTTGAAAAGCAACCACAATCACACTCTTAAACAGGCCCACTAGTGTACATGTTATCTGACAAGCACCTACATATTAGTTATAGATATCCCCCGTACCTTAGTTTATAAGAACAATTACTTCCTTTCATAAAAGAAAGAACATAATATGTACTAGTCTCAACAACTCTAATTAATGTTCAGTCTTAAGCATTGATCAGGAACATTTAGGAACATTGCTTTGATGCAATATGAATCTCATAGTTATAACAACTTTATAATTTCTTTTGCAAAGCATTTTTGTCTCAATAACTTTACCTTTATTCTAGATTCATTAATCAAACATTATATTCATTAATAAAATGTTTGATAAATATTAAAGATATATAAGCCTTCATTAATAAATTAAATATTTTTACATGAAAAAAGAGTCAATGCCACATGTAACCAAACGATTGGCTACATGGCATTATACAACATTTCAATCCTTTATAGAGGGGGATTATTGTCTAATTTTTCCATGACTAGTGTCCAAAACTAAGATTTGATAATAGACCACTTATAATGCATAGGGTTTTTATTAATAGCATATTAATACATCTATTTTAAGAGTAAAAATTAAAAAATATCAAAATAGCCCAAAATATTTTGGAAAGTTGGTGTAAGACTTTCTATCATCTAAAAATGTTGAAATAGTTTAATTCTTTAACTCACATATTTTAAAAAGAAGTTTTTTAAATTTTATTCATTCAAAAAAAGGTAACATAGAAAATGATTTGTTAACAAGTCATGTCTCAAACCTCTATCATACCAAGCTATCACCTCAAAGAAATCATGACATGGCAAAAGCTTATAATGACTAGGCTTTTTGTGATGTCGTTTTTGAATACTTTCCCCAAGAGTTTATCAGCATCTTCAGCCATAAGATACAGATGCTTTCAATCCTCTATTAGGACAATCCCCTTCTATTTTCAATCTTTAGACTCATTTTAGAACTATTCTTGATTGTCTTGTCGCATATCTCGAAATTCCATGCATATCAAGCTTGCCTAGTGATATTATATGGAGATGTCCTATAGGAGGTTCTAGTCATTACGTGAGAGTAGGTTGATTAACATATTGGTCTCAAAAGAATCGCTCATTGCTTGGATCACAAAGCCCCAAAGGTTGATCTGATGCCTATAAATGGCAAAAAGTCTAAACTGAGGTAAAGCTAATTGTGACCTTGTATACTTTCAACGAGATTCTAAGGTTTTATGTGTGCTAGCCTAAAACAAAGTCATTTCAAAACACCATTAATTCCTCATGCCAACCTTAAACGATGTATACGTAAATGAGTTTCGTGCAATGGGTGTATGGGCATAAGTCCCTATCCAATCCTGTATGCATAATAACAAAATATATGAAAATAAAAAATAAAAATAAATAAACAAGAGCACAAAAACCAATATAACAAATCACATAATATAGATAATCACATAAAAAACAAAAGATATAACAACATATTATTTTCAACCAAGCAAACAAAGTCTAGCCCTTACTAATTTCCCAACGGAGTTGTCATTTTATCATAGGAAAAATCTCAACGATCTTGATTATTTCAGGATTGACGAAGGTAAAATTAAATACATGAATCACCACCTAGTTTTATAGTAATCGAGAACCCTAAATGGTCTTTAGAGATTTTTGGATAAGGTTCAAGCTACGATGATAATATCATAGGCATCTATTACACCTCATATGCAAACTACGAAGGCACTGGTGTAAATAAGAATGTATCATCCAAAATCAACACAACAGGTATAGACAAGCAATATCTCAATCTCAGAAGCTTCCCTGATGGAACCAAAATTTGTTACCTTTGAAACCTACGCACGGGGTCAGCAAGAACAAGTATCTGATCAGTGCAGGGTTTTTGTATGGTAACTATGATGAACTACGATGGGAAGCAGTGAGACTGAATGATGCATCCACTCCCCTCACAACAGAAATCATCCATGTCCTTTCTTCAGATAATATAGACATTTGTCTTGTGAACACAGGTTTTGGGACACCTTTCATATCAGTTTTGGAGCTAAGGCTTTTGGAAAAAAACACTTACAGCAATGTACCTGAGTTGTTGGCCGCAGAGTTGGTTGTGGTGTAGCCTATTCAGATTCGATCAGGTGAGCCATTTTCTTTTATGTTTTCATACATTACCTCAACTGTCCAGTATTATCTAGAAATTTCTCAGTAAACAGAAACATATCATCAAGGTTCTCTAACTATGTCTATGATTGAATTTGGTCACCTCTTCTGCCTCTTGGTTGTGAAGCTAAAAATACTAGCTATGCCATTAAATCACCAGATGATAACAAGTACACTTTTCCATCTGCTATCATGCAAAGAGCAGCGGTTCCAATCAACCATAGCAATCCCCTAGTGTTCTATTTTCAACGTGACAACCCCACCAACCAGTTTTTCCTCTACATGCACTTCGCTGAAATTGGAAAGCTGCCAGCAAACCAGACCAGAGAATTCAACATCTATGTCAACAATAAGCTGTGGCATGGACCGATTGTTCCAACATAATTGCAGACAACTACACTAAGCAGCATATCCGTATTGGAAGGAACATCATTTACAGTTCCGAACAATAAAACCAGAATGTTGAATTTTAAGATTTGAAGCATTTTCCACCGATCAATTAGGCAAATAATAAACTTGAGAATCAATGATCTGACAATCCAATTTAGCATGTAGGGTATTGTCATGTGTAATGCAAATTGGCCCGTTGCTATCAATATTCAGCTCCACTTTTCAAAAAGAAAAATGAGTTCAATTTTTTCTGAAGAAAAATATATCAAACTTCATTGTAGCACCATATCCATAACAGAACTTTCTCAAAAAAATAATACTAATATATTAATTGGTATATAAAGTCAATTGAAAAAGACTTTACCTAGTCGAGACATGAAAAATATAATAAAGAGGATATTCACCTGTTCAACTGTGTCATTGTGCTGCCAATTAGGAATATTGAAGGAAATTGATCGCTGACTGCAGAAAGCAATCTTTTCAGTAGAAATAAAAAGAAGTCCTGCAACAGCACCAGTTTCAGTTGACAAAAAGAAGTGTGATGTCTTTAGCAGCTTTTCTCCAGCTCTAACGTCAAATTTCTGCTTGAAAATGTTCTTCCTCCCACCTTTTTTAATTCTTTTGCCTCAAATTTCATTGTCTAAGAGACCAGCCGACGTAACTGCAATTATATAACATATGATTAATGATATTATTTTTTTTCTGAAGAAGAATCTCATCCTTGATTTATTCATTCATAACGGGGTAAAAGAGAGAGAGAGAGAGAGAGAGAGTGAGGACAATACTTCAAATAATTCAATGGAATGAGTGTTTAACTACCACGGTCAACGCAATTTGCAGTGGTGCTGCTTGATTCCCCATCTGCATCAACTTCTTCAGCTGCACCTGCAAGTCAATGAATTAAAGTTATCCACAAATATTGATTTAGATTCAGCAATACTAACTGATAATCTTGGGGAGAACTAGAAGACGAACCAGGATGATTAGAGGAAGAGGGTGTTCCTGGTTGCTAGCAACAAAGTGGAAAAGGTCACCTCACTGTCTTTACCACCACCATCCTTTAACATCCCATGAAAAACTTCAAAAGCATCCATCGATAACCCATTTTGGGCATACACAGCAATCATAGAATTCCAACACCTTTCCAGGCAAACTCATTTCACCACACTTTATTTACGCATCCAACAAAGTATTCTCAACTCCCATCACTTTATCCAACCCGACCTTCATAGCAACCCCATGAACTCCCTCACTGACTGCTTTATTAGAAACACAAGAACAAGCCGATAAAACAGAAACCATAGCAACAGAATCAACAGAAGTTCCTACCTCTTCACCATTTCCTTCACTCTTCTCAATCAAAAACTCCTTAGAAACCATTAACGCTTCATGAGCATCATCATTTTGAACATACCCGGTGATTAAAGAAGTCCAAGTAACAATATTTCTCTAAGGAATTTCATCGAACAGTATTCTTGCATCACTTAACTTCCCACATTTTAAGCGCATATCAATCAAAGCTGATGATACAAATAGGTCCGATTCAAACTCAAGAACAAGAGCTTGTAGGTGGGTTTGTTTTCCAGAGTCAAAATCAAACAAAGCCGAACATGATTTCCTCAAGAATGATGAGAGTACAAAGTTATATTTTATACGAAGGCAAATCATTTTATAAATAACAACTCTACAGTGAATTTCCTATTCCTTTTGATGAGATAAATATTTCTCTTTTAAAATAGCATCAGGAAAATTGATTTTTATATCGTGCAGCAGCATACAACTTCAAAAAAAAATCATAATATCCAATTCATCTTTATCCATCAGACAAAACACTCTCTAATATCGATCCCAGCTTTGTGATCTGTGAGAAATATTATAGTGGTACATTAAACTTTCTTTTTCTATTGTTTTCCATGATTAGGAGTTAACTATACAAGAAAACTGAGTTGATAAATGATAGAAAATTCGGAAACTCAAATCAAGAAACTTGTGGTTGTGTTTCAAGTTACGGTAATGGTAGGTTCTCAAATTATTTTTAGTTTAAAAATATTTTAAAATAACATATTTTTTATTTTTAAAAATTTATTTTTGATATCATTATATCAAAAAAATTAAAATAAATAATTTAAAATAAAAAATCAAATTTTTTAAAAGGCTAAAAAAACAGGACATTAGTTTGAACTCTAGGTGTTTCTATTAACATATTATATTTATATATATAATGATATAATAAAAAATAAAATTGATATTAAAATATTAAAATTGAATTGGAAAAAAAAAAGTAATTATGAATGAATAAATTAAAACCATTCATTCAAATCTATACAATATAATGATAAGATATATTTTGGATAAATGACATGTGGTTAATTACTTCTTCTTACGGTATCTCTTGTATAAAAAAAAATGATAATTGAACTATAAACGATAATTTTAGTATCTTTAATTTGTTTATAAAAATGGATTAAAACTGAAAGAAAAATATTTGCACTAAATTATTTGTTCATCCTCCACGTAAAACATAAATTAAATAAGATAAAATAGAATGATGAAAATAAGTCATATATCTTGCTGAAACAATCATTAATATAGGGTTGTTTGGAATTGTCGTACCGCCGGCGGTTCAAAGTGATTTTTATTTAAAAATATATTAAAATAATATTTTTTATTTTTTAAAAATTATTTTTGATATCGACATATCAAAACGATCTAAAACCATAAAAAAAAAATAATTTTTAATAAAAAAATTTAAAATTTAAAAAAACATGGTTTACAGATCGCGTTCCTAAACAGGATTGTAAATATTCATCTATCCGCAACCAAACAAATCTATCTAGCAACTTGAGCGCAAGCTGAAGTTGCTGGGACTTTCAGCCCTCTGCCCTCTCAAACATGGCACTAACCTGCACCAGCACTTGTGTATTTCATTTTACCATCACGAAGACACTTCCAAAAGATAGGAACAAAGATGCTGAGTAATTTGCAGCCTTGTTATTAGCATTATTTGAATCAATTCAGAGCTTTTTAATCCCTTTCGTTCATCATTTTAAGATTCTTCCTTGGAGAGGCTACATGAAATGATTAATTGTAGATATTCCCACCCCTAAAAAACAACATTCCACCTCTTGTTTTTAATTAAATGAAATATGTTATAGCAATGTGTACATGATGATAAATAAGTGTTTTGCATAATTGTTTATGATCGTAAATGAAGTATATTATCAGAATATGTAATGAATGAGAAATAAGTGTTTTATAAAATTGTTTATAATTATAAATGAAGAATATAATAGAAAAGTTTAGGTTATGTGAAATAAATTATGCTTTTAGTATAGGAAAATGATATTATATAAATTATGCTTTCAGGTTAGGAAAATTATATTAAGTGAAGATATGCGTGCGATATTAAAAAATAATATAAAAAAAAATATGTTTTTATGACAGGAATAAATAAATAATTGATATAGTCAGATCCTATGGAGGGAATTAAATTATGAAAATCCTAAGTCGATCGTAATGACGAAGACTAATTGGATAAGTTTATTTAAAGTTGACCATAATAATAGGGAATAATTATGAAAATCTTAAGCTAACCATAATGGCGGAGACTAAAATGTTGATTTTGGTTAGTCTTATTGTTGAAGAAGCCTACTATGTAATGGCATAAATAATGAATGATTTAGAACAAGGAATAAAAACAAGCAAGGTTATTGTACCGATCAAAAAGGGGTATTTGATAATGGTTTAGAAATACTATAATAAAAGAGAATGGGGGAACTTAACTTTGGATGAAAAGCATGAAATAACTAGAAAAATATAGGACATGAAATACAACTATTAAAATGAACAAATGAGCATGATTGACTTAAACCCCAAGCTATGCTTATTGAAATTGATTAATGAATGCATGGTTGATGTAAGGCATAAAATGATGACTATTAAAATGAATAAATAATAACCATCTAGGTGGTGGTCCAGTGGTAAGAACTTGGAATCAAGAGGTTTGTTCCCTCTGTGATCTCAGGTTCGAGCCATGTGGTTGCTTATATGATGACCACTAGAGGCTTACATGGTCGTTAACTTCAGGGCCTGTGGGATTAGTCGAGGTGCGCGCAAGCTGGCCCGGACACCCACGTTAAACTAAATAAATAAATGAGAACGGTTGATTTAAACCCCGAGCTATGGTTAAGGAATGGAATCGATGAAAATGGTTGACTTAGAACACGAGCTATGGTTATGGAGATAGATTAATGAATATGAAAATGAATTAAAACATGAGCTATGAGTATTGTATGTGATTAATGAGTCCATAACTAAATAAAAAGCATGTATGAGATATGAATATTGTTTCGGATTATTGAATCCATAATTGAATTAATATACGAAACAATGGTTATTATTTTTGGATTAATGAATCCATATTTGAATTAATATACGAGATATGAGTATGGTATAAGATTAATGAATCCATAATTGAATTAAAACACGATTTATAACTACTAAAATGGATAAACAATGAAATTATTGTTGGGATCTTAGCTTGTTGATGAAGATGATAATATATTAAGTCAAATGTATGAAACAAAAGTTATCGCTTGATGAAGAAAATGAAATAAATTGGAAGGAAGGATGACGTTCCATGTTTTGGGAAAGATTATGTATGTTCAAAGAAATGTTATAATCTTGTTATTTAACATGTAATTTGTGTATAATTATATTTTGATGGAATTGATTGATAGTGAGCTTGAGGTCTCTTTCTATTATAATTTTATAACTTGAGTTATTTTGGATAGAGTCTCCATATAAGAAAAACTCCGTTGAAAAATGTTCAAAACAACACTAATTTATATTCTATTTTGCAATAACATAATCATTTAAAAGATCAATGTAATAGCCCGGTCCAATCTGCTATATATTATCTGTTTTGGGTCTTATTGATTTCACGGTTTTGTTCCTGGTGACGTGAGCCCACTTGTAAGCCTGATACTCCAAAACACGTATGACAAGTTGGCAACAAGTACTCTTAATAAGACCAGCTACCACTCCCTCACCCGTTGATGTGAGATATTACAATCAAGTTGCCTTATAAAAATTCTAGATTGTTACAACTAGGCTCTGTTATTTTTTATTTCTCTAATTTTGTGGTTCTTCTAAGTTAACTAGGTTAATTTTCATATAAATGAATTTGAAACCTGATTTAAACAAATAATTAGGTGGTTTTGAATACTTAAATAAAACTCATTATATGAGGTTTAATTATAATGCCAAAATATGCACTTTTGTTATTATTAAAGAAAAATATATTCACCCAGCAGCATAGCACAAAAGAAAATTAGCAAAAAAAAGAAAAGAAAAGAAATTCACTCCATGGAAAATGGGGCAAACTAACCCCTAGAGCCATAATCCTTTTCCCGATGGCTGCTGCTTCTTAGCACAGCCAACACAAGG
>Ga0307510_10008144_pt1 | contig 12482 bp, 13 predicted proteins | sample 12_EM_MG_FD_207224 | JGI IMG/M metagenome (GOLD analysis project Ga0307510, IMG submission 207224) | Populus trichocarpa ectomycorrhiza microbial communities from riparian zone in the Pacific Northwest, United States - 12_EM | ecosystem: Host-associated > Plants > Roots > Unclassified | place...
GGACTCGGACCCTTGTCGATGTCGCGCAGAGGCCTCGCACCGGCACGACACGTGGTATAGTACTGGCGTGCTGCAAGCATCATGCGGCACCGATGGGGATCATGATACCGGGTCCGTTTTGATACGACATGCAGGGACAACATGAGATCTTCGACTGCAAAAAGGGGACTGCGTTCTGACGAACTGTATTGTTGTGTCCACGTAGCCGCTCGTATAACGCAATTGCAGTAACCTGCTCGACGCCAGTAAGTTGGTGCGCGCAAGCGCGCGGGGCGTTAGCACACTGGCGAAGAGATTGTGTGTGTGGGAGTGGGAGTTCATCCTCTCTTGATGCTCGGAAGTCTGCTGAGCGAACAAGGTGGCCCATAGCACAGGTTTGCAAGCTCAAGTCATGCACCTCGCCTCCGAGTCTCGCGAAGTCTCAACTAAACTACGGTGTCACTTACATGATAGGCTTGAGAATGGGAAAGAAAGGGTTTCTCCTGGGACCTCATTTGTTTCTGTACACGTAGCTCATTAGGCTGCTAGTTTCCATCGATTCCCTTACAAGCCGTCAGTAATCTCTACGACCCCATTGGGACTCAATGTTCCGTAGCCGGGCAACGCCAATTTGAATTTGGTCAAAATATGCTTGTTTGTTTTTTCTGACCCCAAGGGGGCTACACCTACATTATACCTTCGGAGTAGCAACTCAACTCTGTCACGTCCACCGTTTTCGTCGCGGACGCGGACGGAGCTGGGGTTGTCATAGCTTAGTCTTCGTAAACTGGGATTCGGTGACGCCCTTGCCCATCGCGGCGGTCGACGAGACACCGCCTGTGACCGTCTTCAACAGGTTGTCGACATAGTCCGCGCCGCTCCACTGCGCGTGATCATCAGGCCTACCCCTCCTTCATGACAGACATAGGTCCGAGGTGCGTACCTTCTGGTGAGTGAGCATGTCCGTGCCAAGCTCGCGCTCCCTCCGCTGAATAAGTTCGACGTAGGCCTTCATGCCCTCCGTTGCGAAAGCCTTTGCAAACAAGTCCGAGATGTACCCGTTCGAGTGCAAGCCACCAAGCTGCAAGGCGTCGTCAAACAAACGATAAACACCAGAGTCGTACTCAAAACGCCATAGGACGATGAATCGGCAACGCACCGTGATGAACTGCCACACGAAGCCCAGCTTCCCAAGCTGCCATACAAACCCCTTCATATCGTTATCTCCAAGTCCTGCGGCATCCCAATTAAAGCTCGGGCTCAAGTTGTACGCAAGCCACTGGTCAGGGTACACGCTGTGCACGCCGTCTGCAAACTCGCGCGCCTGGGAAAGGATCGGCTGCTTGGTCTCCATCCAGAGAAGATCTGCGTATGACGCGAACGCGACGGCGCGGTTAACCGCGCACTGGGTGCCGCCTTGGTAACGGTAGTAACCCTCGACGGTGCGTGGTGTGTCCCAATCCCAGAAAGGCGCGTTGCGGAGGCCAAATTCTCTCTCCGCGATGGCCAGCGCCTCGACGCGCGACGCGTGCGCGACTCGTGCCGTAAACTTGCTCAATGTCTCTGGGGACACGGACGTCTGGGAACGTAAGGCATCTGCGAGCGCCTCGCTATAGAGTTTCAGTCCGGCCTGCGCGAGCCACTCATCCTCGACGGCCTGTAGCGCGTCACCCGTCGCGCCGCGTTGCGCGGCCTCGCTCATGACCTCGACAAGCGGACGAGCATTCGGATTCGTACTGCCGATGATGAACGCGTGGTCGCGCGTGTCGACGTTGCTCGTGATGAGCGTTGCAGCCTCGGAATCGGTGCGCGCGATGACGAGGCACTCGACTCCCATGATGTCGAACTGGAGACGGATAGCGACGAGCCGGTTGATGTGCTCCTGGATGGGGACGAGGACTTTGCCTGCCATGTGACCACACTTTTTCGTCCCAGGCGCTTGGTCCTCAATGTGAATGCCCGCAGCGCCCTTTTCCACGAAAAGCTTGGCGAGTTTCATGGTGGCTGTAAGACCACCGTGGCCTGTGTCAGCATCTGCTATGATGGGGCGGAGGTAGTCGATGACGGGGGTGGATGCAAGCTCCGCATCGGTCATACGAGAGCGGGCTTCGCGCTGCTTGCGGTCATGGAAGAGCTGAGCAGTAAAAAGGTGTTCAACCTTATTCGGTACAGTGTTATAGGGATAGTCTTCGGTGGATGTAAATCAGTCCTCGTCTCATGAGAGAGTAGACGAGAACTTACCAGCGAGGTCGGGGCCAGGTTCATGTGTGCTAGATGCCGTACTTGACGATTGCCAGCCAGACACGTAGACTGTCTCAAGATATTTTGCCATCTGGGTAACTTGAACGGGGTCTAGCCTGTGATACACCCCAGGTTGAATGTCATGGAATCAGAGCAAGACGAGGCAAGGCGTACGCTCCGTATGTGTGTGAAGGTGTGTGTCTCTTAAAGTGTTCCGAGAAGAGCGCGAAGGCTTTTCTCGCGACGACATTGGCAGGATACGATATCGGCAGAGTCCCGCGCTTCGAGATGACGTCGGCGGCTGTATATGGCCTCCTCACCCGCGCAAAGCGGGGGCTCTAAAAAGGGGCCATAAGAGTCAATGCCACGGGGAGCGGCGAGGGAGCAGCGATCGAGCAAACCTTCCACCAGCGCTCTACTTCAGCGACCTCGGCGCGAAAAGTGGTCTTCTCTGTCGACATGGGCCGTTGACGAGGGGGAGTGGGTTGAAATGTCGGAGAGCTCGGCTTAAGTTTTAAGTGTTTTTAGTTCAGTTTGGAGATTTCCCGGATTGGAACTCGAATTTCATTTTCATGTGATATTTTTACCGGTTTTCCGATCTCGAGATCACATTCGGGGTCTTGTGTTTATTGTTGAAATTCGACAGGTCTATCAAACCACGTACTGTATTGTTTTGGAAAAGACAGGCGTTGTCTATACAAGCAAACCCAAATTTTATGACTCGATCACAAAACGTATGCGACGCGCCTTGAGTAGTACCGTACCCATCCACGCACACTCTCCGTTTCACTCGAATCACGTGCGGAAAGCCGGTGGTCATGTGGTGCCAAATTCTAGAATCGGGGGTATGCTCCGGAAACCCGATGCTAGCGCCGATCGCCATCGTAAACTAGATACGCCAAACCATAGCGCACAATAAAGGCAGCTACACTTCCCGCCACCTAGAGGCATGATCAACAATCATATTCACACGCGTGAAACAACCGCCAACATTACCTGAACCGCTATGAGGGTCTGGGTCAGACGCTTCTCGCGCATCGGCCCAAAGCGTAACAACAACACATTAAAAAGTGTCAGGTTTGTCGCCTCGAGGATCGTCCCATCCGGAAGCGTAGTCAGCTCCGTGCAGCCGAGTACTGCTAGCACCCGTAGAACCACGGTGGAGAGTCGCGACGCACGCTTCAGGAATTGGATTCGAGATGGATGTAAACGGTGCGTGTCTCGGTCGAAGCTACAGCACGTAAGTATGAGGCATCGCATTGGTTAGGTTGGTCCATACCGTGGGACGCGATGGCGGGGACATGGTACGAGTCCGAATAGTTGTGGACATGAAAGGACGAAATTGAAGATCTGCGGAAGGAAGAAGAGGAGCAGTGTCTTGGAAAAGTGAGCCTGAATGCCCACGACCGCAAACGCCATTCCTGTCACATAGCAGAGCGTATCGCCCGGAAACGCACGTGAAGGATACCTATTCGTCCGACGCATCGATATCAAGGTAGGACAATTGAATGGCAGCGGACCTTACGCACCAATTATGGAATAAAAAGCCAAGACAGACGCCCACGAGCGGGAGCATGAAGTACAAGCTGAAGAGGTGTCGCTCGACCAACTCCGTACTGCCATATGCCATGCCTGCGCTCCAGACGCCACCTACTTCGACCTCTGCGCGGCTTCCCAGGAGATGTAGTGGAACACGGAAGCCGGTCGGCCAAGGAAGGTACAAGAGGTCGTTAAGGACAACAGAAAGTGCAATTACGACGGCTTGCGAGACCTCGGACCCATTGATTCCAGCGAGGATATTGATACTATTTGTCGAGAAGGTAGAGAGGAGCGACATGTACAAGTAGTACAAAGGCCCTACATCCCGTAAGTATTATTAAGGTGATTCGAAGGACATATGGAACGGCGTACCGAGGTTCAGGAGGGAACCAAAGAGCGGTCGGAAGGGGATAGGTACTACAATGTGAGTGTTACCATTGTCGGCGTAATAGACCATCAACAGAGGAATGGATGCGATGATAGGTATGGGAATCTTGTGTCTCCAGCGGATATCAAAGAGGTCGTCCAAGAAACCGAGCATGGTCGCTATGAGAAGTGAGAGAAGTGAAGATAGGTAAACTGAAAGCTTCATTTTTATTAGCTTTTACGTGGAGGAAAAGGAAGATATCGCACTTGGTAGTGAGGGAAGGCATTGATGACGATACCCTCGCGCACTGTGAATTGCGCTTGCGATACACTCAATGATATGGGAGAGAACGCGAAGGGGATGAATAGAATTAATAGGAGGATATATATCGATGCGCAGACGAGCCCCATGCTCTCCGGTCTGTTGGTCCGCGTTAGCAAACACGTCCAATGGGGAAGGGAAGCAAGCACTCACATCGGGGTGCTGTACACCTTCAACAGATCTCGGCCTTTCAGGTTGGCCTTGACGAACGTCGGGCCCAGCGCCGGGACGAGATAGACAGTGGCAAGGAGCGCGAAGACGGAGAAGCCGAAGGAAACATAGAGCGCTGGCAGGGGCGGGACGGGATCGACGAGCGGGCGGACGACGAACCACGCGGCAACGGGGACGAGCGAAAGGAGAAATACAGAAGGCAGACGACGCGCGGGCAACGTTTCGGACATGTTTGTGGAGGGGGTGTGTGTCAGAGAGGCAGGGTTAGCGCATAGACGGTGGTGATTTTATGATGGCGGGCGGTGCTGCGGTGGGACATGCGAGTTTGTGGGTTATCGGGACGGGACGGAAAGCGAGGGGGCAAACAAGCGCGCTCGACGTGGTCAACACGTATGCCCGATCTCCACGACCCGACCACCTCGTCCTCCCACAGTTCCGCTTCAATTGCCCCGGAACACCTCAACAATACAGGATGTAAGATTAAACATTCAGAGGGAAAGGGTCGCGGGGTCTACGGTACGTCACACGCTCGTTCACTCCCCGTTCATGTTTGATGATAACGTCTGTCTGACGACGACCGGAACGTTCCTCCCTCCTTAGCGTCCAAGGCCATGCCAGCGTACACGTTGCTCGAGATCAGCCCCGCGTTGCTATTCACCACTGAAGAATATGAGGTACACGGACGACATACAGTACTAGACCACTACACCGTCAAATGGAGAGACGGAAGAATGGCACTTGCCCTCGGTCTCGGTACGCTTGCTGACTTTTCCGCTCTCAAGGGGTGCCCTAGATCGAGTTGTCCGATTAACTTTGTTCAACCTGCACAGGATCCCTCTTCAATCACTCCGACACCCCGAACGTCACGTACACCATCGATACTGCCACCGACTCCATCCGATATACGACAGTCCGCGCTGTGGAGCCCGACGAAGAGCTCTGTATCTATTACGGCCCGAACCTCTGGTTCGAACCCGTTGGCGTCTCGGACGAGCGTGTTCCCACCACAGACGCAGAGCTTGTCGATGATGGCTGGGGCATGTTCGCTACCGTCGCGGGCGAAACATCGAACCACGGGGCCGATCCAAACGAGATCCTACCTGACGAGGATCTCCCCTTCAGCAGGGTCAAACTCACCTCTGACGAGGACGACGAGGAGACGGTAGAGGCCGTACGCACAGGTGAGCACATCCCGCGCTTCGCCGCGCGTCTCCTGATGCCCAATGCAAAGCACAGGCATGGGCAGTGGACATCCCAGATCCACGGCATACCACCACAGCACTGAAGTATATATCACCCTCCCTTCCCCAATCTCTCCCTTCCACTTCCCATCCACTGACCTCCTCCCCCTTATTCCCTTTTACCCCTCTATCTCCCCCCATCTCAAATGAAACAGATGGCTCAAATCCTCCGGCCTTGACACACCGACCCTTTCGCACCTCAAACGGGTGCGCAAATCCCCCACCGGCACGCACTCGACCCTCCTCCTCACCAGCACATCCCCAACCGTGCCCGAACTCCCGCCAGACCTCGACCTCTCACCGCCGTACCAACTACCGGTGCCACGCAGCGCAGCGCTCACGCCGGCCTCGCTCGCGCTGAAGAACGCGCTCTGGCCGACGGTCTTTGCTCCCCGGCGCAAAGGCGAGCCGGAAGACTGGAGCCGTGCGCGCGCGCAGTGGGCCTGCGCCGCGATGGCACGCGTGGTGGAGGAAGCGCGAGTGGCGCGTGCCGCAGGAGAGGTGCGTGCGTGCGCGCTGCACCCCCCATTTTTCTTTCTCTCGCCGTGTGGTCATCCGGCACTCACCTGGCCTGTTAAATCCTAGCTTCCCATCGCGTCATATGTCCCCGCACCGCCAGAAGAGCCCGCGTGGCCGTCATACCTCGCACACGATACGCGCGTTTCCTCCGCGCATCCTCTCCGCCATGCCGTGCTCAACGTCGTCCGTGCGCTCGCTGACTCGACCGCTAACGTGACCACCGCTGTCGCCTCGACCCTTGCCACTACTTCCGACGACCCATCGACACCATCCCCCCCACCCTCTGCACCCGTCAAGAACGACCAACATTACTTACTAACGTCTCGCGCTCTCTTTACAACGCATGAGCCTTGTGTGATGTGCTCCATGGTGCTACTTCATTCGCGCGTCAAGGAGGTATTCTTTCTTATTCCGATGGAGCGCACTGGCGGGTGCGGCGGAGCTGCGTGCGTCCCCAAGCTCGAGGGTGTCAATCATCGTTTCGCAATTGGGCGGTGGAAAATGGGTGCCGGTGGTGTCAACATAGAGGGATTGGAGATTGACGAGGATACCGATTCTTGAGGTGGGTACTCAAGATAGAGCAGGCGAGATTTTAGACATGGTGGTCAATTGGCTTTCAAGAGGCTCCAAAGGAGGATAACTAAATATGTAGCCCTCAGTTTGGTTGTATCGTAAAAGTTTCACATCTATTTAAGTGCAGGAATGACCAATATGTTACTCTATGGGTACATCAAACCAAAATGAAAAAAAACAGGGTGCGTATGCCAGGTCATGAACCACGGTAGTATCGACTCAACCTCGCTGTCTACGGCACATTGGACACTCAGAAGTGGCTCTTCATTGGCCGTGGGTCCCACATTTGCTCCCTGATATATGTCAGTAGTGTGTTGTCCGTCACGTGGCGCAGCGCAGGAACGTTATCAACGGACTGTTAGATGAGAACACAGGTCAGTATTCGCGTCGCGTCGTTTGGGAACCCCAAGGCCAGGAATGGAACGTACGGCATTCTGCGCGGCCCGCACGACAGCAAGCGCGATCCTTGCGCTGATTTCCCGGATACGGTCGAGGCGCGGGTATACAAGTCCTGCCGCGCGCTCCTCGGCATCAAGTAAGCCAGCGAGCGCAACGGACGCCTGTTCGACCATCGAGTCCGTCACACGGTTCGCCTTGGCCAGTAATGCACCGAGGCCAATACCAGGGAAGATATACATATTGTTGCCTTGGCCTGGTTCGAACGTTTTCTCGCCACGCGATATGGGCTTGTAAGGCGATCCAGATGCAAAGATCACCTTGCCATTAGTCCTTCATACCCAACTTGATCAGCCTGGCAGGCGGTTAGAAAAAAGAGCGTAAATCACCAATTGATAGCATCTTCGTAGTCGACCTCGCTCAGTGACACCGGGTTCGACAACGGAAAGATGATCGGACACGTGTTGTGCGTCGCCATCGCATCGACGACTTCTTTTGTAAACGCATTCTGTAGGCACAGAAACTCATCAAGGGAACCCACGGGTAAAAATGAGACACTTACGCGGATTGTGCTGAGCCCGAGTAGAGCAGTGGGTTTCACGTGATTAATGATGTCGACCAAGTTTGTCAAAGGAGGACCTTGATAGTCAGTACGGGCGAAGACTGCAATGCTAATTAGTATACGGAGGAATGAGTGGGAGAGAGACTAACACTTCTTGTGTTCTTGTAGGCCAGGGCGATCCGCCGTGATCAAGCCCTTAGAATCGACGGTCTATTGACTTCATAAACAACATGATCACATACAGCACAAAGGAACGGAGGCGTACCCAAATCTGCTTTGTGGCATCGGCTTCACTCAAGCCCTGGAACTTGAAGAAAGATAGCAGTTGCTTCGCAACGCCGATACCCGCGGAGCCAGCACCGAAGAATAGGATGCGATGGTCAGCGAGTGGCTTGCCTGATGCCTCTGATGCAAGATGCGCTGCGTTCAGGAAACCTGAAAGTATGACTGCACCCGTGCCCTGAATCTGAAAATGGATTACATAAGTATCGGAATGACAAGAGCGCTTCTATAATTGGGTGCTCACGTCGTCGTTAAAGCAGCGATACTTCTGACGGAAGCGACTGAGATACTTGAATGCGTTGTCCGTTGAGAAGTCTTCGAACTGGACGAGTAGGTTGGGGAAGACTTCCTTCACGGCATCCATGAACTCGTCCATGAACTCATCCATCTGAAGATCACGTGACTCATTGCCGAGAATGGCGAGTTGCAAGACGAACCTCCTCGGGTGACGGACGCATGCGGCGCACACCAATGTACAATGGATCATTGAGGTATTTCTCAGTCGAAGTACCCAGGTCAAGGCAGATCGGTAACTAGAAGTCAGATTATCGGTAAGCAATGGTAGGAGGCCGATTAGCGCTAAGCTTGAAACACACCGCGGATGACGGACGAATGCCTGCGCCAGCGATGTAAAGATCGCTACAGCCGGATGACTTTGTCAGTTCTCTCCGATTGACCGGAGATAATGCTGGAAAAGCCCAGATCTTATCGTACTCACAGCTTACCCACTGCGATCGGCAGCCCGTTCGCACCGAGGTCACCAAGACCAAGAATGCGCGAGCCATCGGTGACGACCGCAATGCGCGCCTCGCGAACGTTGGGCCAGGTGGCGAGAACTTCACGTATCCGGCCCTTGTCCCCAATAGAGACGTACATGCCCTCCGGGCGACGCCAGATATGCGAGTAGTTGGTGCAAGCGTCACCAACCTAGATTACCAGCCAGCAACAGATCAGGGTTTCCATGCGTATGATAGATAATCACGCTATGTATGCTCACTGTCGGGGTGTACAGAATTGGGACCATTTCCTGTAGACGCCAAGCACATGTTAAAGGTGAATACAGAAGACGTGAGATGTACTTTCCCGCATGTTGTCATACAGTAGGGTGTAGAAGAGGGATGGGTCACGGTCTTTCAAGCCATTGAGGTAGATGTACTTTTCGAGGTTATTATGTTTTGAGCGCAGCTGGGCAAGGCAGCGCGAGCGATGTGTCGCCTGTGAGAAGGCGGGAGGAGGGACTTTGGCAAGAATCTTGGTGGTCGCGGCGTTCCTGGCAATATTGACACTAACTTGGGCAGACATTACGATACAAGTCGGGACAAGAGGAACCCAGTGAGGCGAGGCGAGATGAGGGAGCAAGAGACGTTAGAGGACAGTGCCGAATAAGAACCAACATGATCTTATATACAGCGAAATAGATTGGGGAGGCACTTGAGCTGGGGAAAGTACGGACCAGTGGGGTGACGTCAGCATACGGAATTCATCAAGTCCGGCTTTGTGCTCGCGCCCGATTCGGTTTGGGTGATGCAGCGTTCCCCCCAAAACATACCAATCCAGGCCTCGCACGACCAACTTCAGAAAATACCGTACGATTGCGTAACACTCGCAGGCATAAGAGCTGTCCCGTGTTTCGCCGGGAGTCGTTTGCGTAGGACAATGTCACGGGAACGAAAACTCGACGGTGCCATCAAAAGGGCGAAATAGTCGGGAGAGGGGCTGCTTGTAACGCTGTATGCACCGGTATCCGGATGCCTATGTGGCCATCAGTGTGAAACTCCCTACGTATTATTCTCGCATGGAAGAGCAAAGTGGGCGCAACACGCATAGGAGCTAGACTAGCCTACTGCCAGTCAAAAACCCCACCGTGGAGTGAAGGGAGATATCTAAACTGATCCACACACGGATTAGCTAGCCTAGTTCACGTTAGGATAAAGTAGTGCGTCCACACCTACGCCACGGCGAAAATCACGCCCCAAAATGGCTCGCACCAGTCTCTCACCCCTTCTCACCCCACGCCCATCCTAACTCCACATTTCACCAAAATTCTTTCCTCTTCTTGCGTATCTCCCGGATGAGCGCGGCCTTCTCGCCCCACCGTGCGCGCGCCTTGTCGTGGTCCCGTTCACGCCTCGCCAACGCGGCACGTTGCTGAGAGTGCTTCAGAGGAGCCACGTAGCTCACAAAAGAGGGCGAGCATCCGAACATATCCGCGAGCTCCTTGCACGTGTAGAGTGCTGGGTTCTCCGACCTCAGGCACTGTAACTCTTTGATCTTGTCCTCGGATAGGCGCGGGTGTGTTGACGTGGGCTTTTTAAGCAGCGGTGGCAAGGAAGAACCAGCCGAAGGTATTGGTGGTGCCGTACGCAAGAGGGGAGTAGATGGGTTGACCGTGAAGGAGAGCGGTGTAGGAGCAGACGGTGGTGGGCGATGAATGAATGTCAAGTCTTCAGGGAGTGGTGTTGAGATCGCATTGGGTTTGTTTAAGAGTGGGTCCGGGTGCCGCATTGGCGGCTTTTGAGGAAGCCGAGTCGCATACCCGCGAGTAAGAAAGAAAAAGTGGGCACGCAAATTCATGGTCCCACACCGTTGCTTGAATATTAATGGCAAGTCCCTTCCATTTTGCTCTTCCGTGTTGTTTTCGCTCTTCGAGTGACCGTCACATGTATGTCACGTCTCGTCACACTTCGTCACGCCAAAGCGCGTCACTCCTTCATGCGTACGATGCGAGCCGTGTCAGTCACGGTGCTGCTGTCCCGCCTCCTGTCTATCTCCGTCCACTACTGTAGAACCGCCCTGTCTCCGGATCCACGAAGTTGCTATTCGTAACCGTTTGTCCACCAAGCGTCCTGGAAGCCAGCGGACTGCAGTCATGATGCGCCTCACGTATGACCCCATCTCCGAGTCCCAACACAAGGAGCCAAACACACGAACTTGCGCATCGTTGTCGTAAATCTCGTAATCTCTGACATATGAAGGTTTTCAGCTCGCGGTTAGCCCCCAAAAGATGACAGGATATGTTTCTGTGGACCTTTGGTTCATTGTCTGGGTTGCATAACATAATGGCCCGTATTGTCGCTTCCATAATCCATATGGTATCCCTTGTTCGTTTGCGTGTCGAATCTTATTATTACAGACCCCCCTCCCCTCACGTGTCGCTGGGTCTTGCGGCTATTTAGCCGTTGGCTACATCACAGATCCATGATCCTGGTTTTGTTTTCTAGCCCAAAAGGACGTCTTATTGCTGTTTGTGCACTTTCAGGACCTCCAGCATCACAACGGGGATCTTCGTTTCGGCAGTTTGCCGCATTATGCGTTGCGTTCACCAGTGACCTTGTGCTTTTTCGTTCTCGAATTCATTCTTTGGGAGTGATTGAGTCACTACTCCAGTCCTGAATTCTGAGGGCTATGGCATCGATGGACATGTCACAAGGAGGCATGACCTAGAGAATAGTGATGTGTAAATTGTATGTCTGCATCGGTTGAAAACAAATGTGGGCTTTGTCCGGGTTTGGGGGACTCGGAGAGTGGGATATAGAATCCCCCAAATGTTTGGGATCAATACACGCGCATATTACAGTACATGTGAAGGGTGCAGATGAGGCCGAGGGGACCTCACTTATACTTTTCCATCTTACAAGCACTACTCATCAGTGGCAGCAGATCGCCATAACTTCGTTTGATCTCAAAGAGAAATTGGTGAATAGGCCAAGATGCAGCAATCGCCACTGGAACTTCGCAACTGAAGAACTCCTTGATTTCGTGCGCTTCTGGACTGGTGTTCGTATAGAAAGGGGATTAGAAAATAGTGCCACCGTGACAGGGTGGAGGCATACAATTAATGCGTGTTAGAACTAGTCACGTGACAATTCGTGGACTTGGGTATGGGATGGCATCTTGCGGTACTTTACAGCAATTCTAGACCATCGAGGCTGTTTTGGCTATTCAAACCTGTGCCGTCAATCCACCTTCGACGACAGCGGCGATCTTCAAGCCCACACGACGATCGCACTTCACCTTCGCCCTACGTCTTCAATTTTCATGTCTAGCAACCCGACAAACGGCGCTTCCGCCTCCAAATTTACCGCCATATTTGAAGCCGCATCAACTGAGTACAAGGCTCTCACAGGGCAAGACCTAAGAACACATCCATTCGCTCTTGAGATCGATGGTTACAACACTCCCGATTCTGTCTTGGAAGCATTCCGAAAGCAGGCACAGGCTTTCGATAAGTTTCGCAAGGCCAATGATAAGTTGATGGCATGGTTGACTCCCATCGTCAACATACTCTTCA
>Ga0307510_10008145_pt1 | contig 12481 bp, 14 predicted proteins | sample 12_EM_MG_FD_207224 | JGI IMG/M metagenome (GOLD analysis project Ga0307510, IMG submission 207224) | Populus trichocarpa ectomycorrhiza microbial communities from riparian zone in the Pacific Northwest, United States - 12_EM | ecosystem: Host-associated > Plants > Roots > Unclassified | place...
CTTCAGTTGCTCTTCGACGCTGCCCTCCAGAGCTATGAAAAACAGACTGGGCTCAAATTGATCGACCACCCTCTCGCTAGACAGCTCGAGAATTGCCATACGGCCAACTCTGTCATGGACACTCTCCAACATCAAGCTTGGGCCAACACCGGATTTCGAGAGCAAGACGCCAAAATCATGAGATCCCTCAAGCAGGTGGTCCATATCCTCCACGCGCTTTCTACAAGCACGACTCTTGGAGAGGGTATTGGTCTGGTATATCTGACGTAGCTGTTGTGTTCCCAATTTCTGATGCCCGTTCTGTAGCCATTCCCTTGTGCAAAGCCAATCTTCGCAGCGTTTGGCATCCTGCTTACTGTCTGTCTTTCCCGCTTCCAACTCGCATATCCTTCTGACGACGACTCACGTCCATACATATCAGGAAATCAAAGATCGCAACTCAAGCTATGACGCACTCATCGACATGCTGGAGACTATCGAACACTTCCTAGGCCGACTCAAAATTTATACCGGACTACCACTTACGGGGGACATGGGAAAGATTCTTGTAAAAATAACGGTCGAACTGCTTTCCACAATCGCCCTAGTGACAAGGCAGATAAAGCGGTGTCATCCATGTAAGTGTGACCGTGCCGTCTATTATGAGCCACTTTTCTGACCACGATGCAGTGAAGTTGGTGAAGAAGATTCTCAGGGAGAATGAAGTCGAGTCTGTGCTACAGAGACTCGATCGATTGACCCTCGATGAAGCTCGTACCACTGCAACCCAGACATTTGATGTCGTGCATGGTCTCATTCAGAATATGAGGGTAGTCATGAATGGTGATGCAACTCTATGTAGCAGGATGCACATTCGGTGTTGAACACCCTGCCCTCTAGACGGCAAAGCGTCTGCAGACGCTATCTGGGATTCTCTTGGTATGTTTGGTTAGTGAGATCGAGCTACTGTGTCCCTGATTGCGTGGTAGAAATGATGCAAGAAATCTTGGACAAAATGAACCAAGCACGACGTAAGTACATTCCTTTTACCCATGTCGCCAATCGGGGACTCTGATACGGTCGTATAGATAAGGATTTGCGAAGAGAGGCTCGAAAGTGGATTTCTCCTCCAGACCCATGGAAAAACCACATCACTGCTCGCGAATCTCACTATGAAGGGACGTCGAGATGGTTCGTCGAGAGTAACACTTTCGCAAAATGGAAATCATCCAGGCCAGATTCGCTACTCTGGATTCATGGGAAACGTGGGTGTCTGAGTCTCAAATGCCCCCATTTTTGCTGAAATAACCAACTTCGAATTCGCAGCTGGTGCGGGGAAAAGCGTTATCTGGTATGTTCGTCTTCTTGTAGTTCCGCAGAAAGAACCTATCGGTTTGTCCAGTTCCACTATCATCGAGAACGTCTTTAAAATGCGCAAACGAGGACTGGCCTCGTTGGCGTTTTTCTACTGTGACTTCCGTGATGTCGACAAGAAGAACCTTCGCGGGTTGCTGTCATCTATACTACTTCAGCTTTGCGATCACTCTGATTCCTACTCCACCATCCTTTCCGAATTCTATTCAACGCACGGTGATGGATCTCGAGAACCTAGTGACGCCGAACTCATCGGATGTCTTGAAGACATACTGAGGCACCCCGGTCAAGCACCCGCTTACGTAATCATTGATGGTTTGGACGAATGCCCAGCCACTTGTGGGCTGCCTTCCCCTCGCGAAAAAGTTTGTGTGTTCTTGGAGAGGCTCGTCAACTTACACCTCAAAAATTTGCACGTGTGCATCACGAGCCGACCCGAGGTCGATATTCAAGCCACCATTAATCGGTTACTTTTCCGTACTCTATCCCTACACGAGGAGAGTGGCCAAAGGCGGGATATTGTCAACTACATCAGGTCTATCGTCTATACGGACACGGAGATGGAAAAATGGAGACTGGAGGACAAGGAACTGGTGATTGGTGTGCTGACGAAGAAGGCCAACGGAATGTGAGACTCAAATGGAATGATACCCGAGGATACTTGCTCATATATTTGATATAGGTTCCGTTGGGTAAATTGCCAGTTGGAGTTCCTGCGGCGTTCCCTGCCCTCGCGTGTCCGGCAAGCTTTAGACGAATTACCAGAGAGCTTAGATGGGACGTATGAACGCACGTTACAAGATATCAATAAGGCGAACAGTGAATTTGCACATCGGATCTTCCAATGTGTCACAGTCGCAGCTCGCCCTCTTCGTGTCGAGGAGCTCGCAGAATTCCTTGCGTTCGACTTGAAGGCAGGAGCAACCCCGACATTTCGTCCTGGTTGGCGCCCGGTCGACCCACTAGACGCTCTGTTGTCGACCTGCTCCAGTTTACTTGCGGTTGTACAAGCCGAGAATTCCAAAGTTATACAATTCTCCCACTTTTCCGTGAAAGAATTTATGACATCGACTCGCCTCGCCTCAGCCAGGGACCCCATTCCCCGTTACTATATTTCAATGCCCCCTGCTCACACACTTGTCGCACAAGCTTGTCTGGGCGTCCTCCTACATCTCGATGAGGACATCACCAGCGATGGTCTGAAGGACTTCCATTTTGCTAAATATGCAGCAGAGCACTGGGCGGACCACGCGCGATTCGAGAGCGTGTCAGCGAAGGTGCAGGATGGTCTGAAGCGTCTGTTTGACCCAAAGTCACGACATCTTGCTGTCTTGGTCCGGATATTTGACCCACGTCCCTCCCGGACTCGACGCCAGCAATCCACGGACCCGTCTCAGCTCAGGAGCAGTTCGTTACATTATGCTGCTTGCACTGGGATCCACGAGTTGATAAGCTTCCTTGTAATTGAACGCTCACAAGACGTGAATGCGCAGGATGATGAGAAGGGGACTCCGTTGCATCTCGCGTGTAAAGGTGGACATGTGGCGTTTGCTCGGGTCCTTGTCGAACATGGCGCGAAGGTTAATGTGGCAGACAAGTACAAGTGGACACCGCTGCATCTCGCATTGGAAGGCGGACATGTGGACTCCGCCCGGGTGCTGGTCGATCTTGGTGCAAATGTAAATGTCAAGAACAAGTACAAGGTGACTCCGTTGCACCTAGCATTGAAGGGCGGTCATGTAGAATTGGCTCGGGTGCTCGTCGAGCGTGGCGCGGGTGTGAATGTACGGGATAATCACCAGTCTACCCCGTTGCATCTCGCATTGAAAGGTGGACATGTGGAATTGGCTCGGGTGCTTGTCAAGCATGCAAATTCCCAGGACAATTACGAGCCCACATTGAACATCGCATTGGAGGACAAGGATGTAGGATTCGCTCGGACGGTCCTCGAACTTGGCGCAGATGTGAATGTCAAGGGCGATGACAAGTCTACTCCGTTGCATGTCGCATCGAAGGGCGGACTTGTAAAATTCGCTCAGGTGCTCATCGAACATGGCGCGGATTTGAATGCTGAGGACAATTACAAGCGGACTCCGTTACATCTCGCGTCGTGCGGCGGACATGTAGAGTTCGCTCGGGTGCTCATCGAGCATGGTGCGGATGTGAATGCCCAGAACCATGTCAAGTCTACTCCGTTGCATCTCGCATTGGAGCGCAGGCATGTAGAGTTCGGTCGGATGCTCATCGAGCATCGCGTGGATTTGAATGCCCAGGACAATTACAAGTGGACTCCGTTACATCTCGCGTCGAACGGCGGACATATAGAATTCGGTCAGGTGCTCATCAGGCACGGTGCGGATGTTAATGCCCAGAACCATTTCAAGTCTACTCCGTTGCATCTCGCATTGGAGCGCAGCCATGTAGAATTTGGTCAGATACTCATCGAGCATCGCGTGGATTTGAATGCCCAGGACAATTACAAGTGGACTCCGTTACATCTCGCGTCGAGCGGCGGACATGTAGAATTCGGTCAGGTGCTCATCGAGCATGGCGCGGATGTGCGTGCCCAGACCGATTCAAAGCTTACTCCGTTACATCTCGCGTCGGACCACGGACATGTAGAACTCGGTCAAGTGCTCATCGAGCATGGCGCGAATGTGAATGCCCAGGACGATTACGGGTATACTCCGTTGCATCTTGCGTCGAGCGGCGGACATGTAGAATTCGGTCAGTTGCTCATCGACCATGGCGCGGATGTGCATGCCCAGACCAATTCACAGTTTACTCCGTTACATGTCGCGTCGGACCGCGGACGTGTAGAATTCGGTCAGGTGCTCATCGAGCGTGGCGCGAATGTGAATGTCCGGTCCGATTACGACTATACTCCGTTGCATTTTGCGTCGAAGGGCGGACATGTGGAATTCGCTCGGACGCTCGCCGAGCATGGCGCGGATGTGAATGCCCAGAACGATTTCAAATCTACTCCGTTGCATCATGCGCTGAAGGGCGGACATGTGGAACTCGCTCGGATGCTCGTCGATCATGGCGCCCGTCTGAATGTACAGGATAACCACAGGTCTACCCCGTTGCACCTCGCATTAAAGGGTGGATATGTGGAATTCGCTCGGGCGCTTGTCAAGCATATAGATTCCCAAAACAATTACAAGCCCACATTGTACATCGCGTTGGAGGATGGGGATATGGAATTCGCCCGGACGGTCCTCGAACTTGGCGCGGATAGGAATGCCCAGGACGATTTCAAGGCAACTCCATTGCATCTCGCATTAAGGGGAAGACATCTAGAATTTGCCCATGTGTTCATCGAGCATGGCGCAGATGTGAATCTTCAGGACAATTCCAAGTCGGCGCCGTTGCACCTCGCGTTGAGGGGCGGACATGTGGAATTTGCTCAGGCGCTCTTGGATCATGGTGCGGATGTGAATTCTAAGGACAATTCCAAGTCAACTCCATTGCATCTAGCGTTGACTGGCGGACATGTAGAGTTTGCTCAGGTGCTTGTCAAGCATGGCGCGAATGTGAATGCCGAGGACTACTCCAAGACGACTCCGTTGCATCTCGCATTGCGTGGCGGACACGTGGAATTCGCTCACGTTCTCATCGAATGTGGCGCGGATGTGAATGCCCAGGACTATAACAGTTCGACCCCGCTGCATCTAGCGTCCGAAGCCGGGCACGTAGGAGTGGTTCGGAAGCTTCTCGAATGTCGTGCGGACACAGAGATGCACGATATCATGGGTCTGACCCCGCTGCAGCGCACATCGAGTGAAGGTTCCCGCGATGTCGTGCAATTACTTTTGGATTAGGAGTTTGCGCGTCATAGCACACTGTGATTTTGAAGTAGATATGTTAGCTTTATGAGGTGATTTCCATAACCACTGGCACGTGCGAATCGGAATAGATCTATCCCGTCCGAGCTTCATCACAATCATCGACACCAAAGCCCGCCACTGCCCTTCCACAGTCTGAGGGATAGAGCAACTCAACGGTTCGACGTTTCTCCTATCTCACCGCCCCATTTCTTTCGATTTTTCCCCTGTTGCCTTCTCTCCATTAGCGTAGCTGCCATCACGTTGCACGAAGTGACTACGCTTCTTACATGCATTTTCTTTGACTTCTAGTACCTGTGCTAATTTTTATTTGGCACACTTTCCTGTGTTCTGTGCTCGCCGAAATATTAATATTCTGTGCCATACCGCAACATATCATGCTAAAGACATAGCAGACGATCCTCACACTGTACCATCACGAATGCACCCACCTACCCGCACTGCCCGCAAACCACACCCGGCCTTTCGGCAGGATGATTGTGGTTAGCGTCGGGCACGCACGCGCCCAACACTCCGCAACCGTCGCCTCGTCATCGAGCTCATAACGCGACTCACCACTAGCCATGAACGTGAGAAACCGCAGGCCGGCAAAGGTTTCAAGCAGCGGTACAGACGCCAGCAACGTGTCCTGTCCTCCGCACTCAGCACGGGTGTATCCATAGGAATGGTAATAAAAAAAAGGAAGATAAGAGCGAACATACGAGATTGTATTGCTGCACGAGGGCGACGATGTGTAGTGCCTCGAGGTGAGGCAGGTGTTTGGCGAGCTGTGGGAAGAGCTCGTTCGGTGCTGACGCATCAACGATGAGGATTGTCAGGCGTCGGACGGGGGTCGAGGTCTGGGCAAGAACTTGGAGTGCGCGGTATCCATGTTCGGAGAACAAGGTGAGAGATATGCCCTCCACGGGTCGCGTTGCGATCACCTTAGTGTTCCATTAATTCCAATCTGACAGAAAAGGGTGGGACACGCTGCTCAGGTATACAAGTACGTACCTCTCCGAGGGTGTCCGGATCGACATAAACTGACCGGAAGGTCTCGAGGTGCGGGAGAGCGGATGGCGGGAGCGTGAAGGGATCTGACGCGCATGAGAGTGTGCCTCGCAGCGAGAGGTCGCGGATTTCAGGCTGGGACCCAAGGAAAGCGGCCAAATCTGGGTCGAGCCTATAATATTCATTCAACTCCGCAGACTTAGGAACAGGTGATACAAGAATTCGCGTTACCTGATGGAAGTCGCGAACGAGCGGAGCCGGAATGGGGCGTCTCTGGGGAATATCCATGCGAGGGCGCGGTGTCTATTTTCGTGGACCGATACCTCGATGCTCAAAGATCGTAGGCGCGGAAGTCGCCTGAGGACCTTGGCTATGAGGAGCTCGAGCGCGAATAGGACTCTATTTTCGATGAAATCGAGCGAGAGGCTCTTGAGGAGCTCGCACCGCGTTGCAGGAGCATTCGCGAGCGACAACAAGAGTCGCACGGCGCGGCGGGCGGGAAGGTCGCCGATGTTGCGGTATAGGATGCGTTCGGCGATGGGGTTGAGAGATTTGCTGACGAGGAGCAGTGGGTGGAGGTCGTGGGGCCAGAATAGAAAGGTCAGTATGTGGTCGATGAGCTCCAAAGGGAGGGGAATCAGCGTGGCGCGTTTGCTCATGGCCATGGTCGTTGTCGTTGCGGTCATTTGGGTTCGCAGTATGATCCGAGGATGAGGCTGAGTTGGAAGGCCGGAATGATGTGGGTGCTGTACGGTGACAGTTTAGTGAACAAATTGAATCAACCACGGCGTCTGCGGCGTCCGAAATTGAAAGAGTCGTCCGCAATCCGGCCTAATCCGGCCCGCTTCCGCGCTTCACCCAGCACAGGGTTTTCATCGTTGACTTGAGATTGAGGTGAGTCCATGCAGTACGATATTGTCTCTGGAAAGCAGGGAAAAAAGAGTGTGAGTCTATTACTATCACTCCATACGAAATATGAAATAAATATGTCTTCTTATGAGAAGAGGATAGTGTGTGTGAATAAGGAGATGAGCACACGGGGTAATGGAGTGGGAAGTCCCACTCTCCTGCGGTCTGACATTGGGTTTATGAGGACTATATATCAACACGGATACTACATATATGGGGCATCGTTACTAAGTACTCGGGGATGCCCTCGGGCACGTGTCGGGATGATTCCCAACAATATGAGTCTCAGGGTACCATTGTAATTTATTTATTTATTTCCATCATCGTCAACATATCTATTCAAGGTCACGCACTTGTACTTGTTCTCTCCTCGCCCCCAGATCTTGTTTATCAAGCCTTTCCGAATCGTCTGTTCGATCTGTACGCCATCCTCGAGAATCCCTGACATGTACGCATTGACCGTGAAACCCGTTTATCATACGATTACGTGATGTCAGAGATGGAGCGTCACGTGATAATATTCCCACACGATCGAGGACAGCGCGTCAGTTGTTCGAGTTTGTTCATCGGTCACCGTTGTTCGTTCTCTCACGCTCGAGCCCACATATCCCGACCCCCCTGCAGCAACCTCATCCTCACGATGGCCACCCAATCCAAGATCCCATGGGACAAGCTCAAGGCAGACACCCTCCGCGCAATCTGCCGTGATTTTGGCGCGAACCCCGGAAAGCGCAAGCGCGAGGGCATGCTCGAGTTCCTTCGTGCAGTAGAGTCAACCGGCCGTGCGTCCCGTCTCCGTTCTCCCCATTCTCCCGCAGTTCTCTGATGAACACGTCCCCCGCGATGCTATCGCCCCCTGTTATCGGACACGTACAGTCGACGAGGCCCTGAAGCTCAACATCGAAGACAAGGACGACACCTCTCCCCGCCGACCATCAGTCAAGCGCGCCCGCCCAGCCGAGGAGCAGGCCGCTGGCGGTGCCGCGCCTGCCGAATCCGCCGCCGAGGGCGCTGGCAGGCCAAAGCGCAAGGCCGCCCCTGCGCCCGCGACTGAAGCCCCCGTGAAGAGCCGCGGTAAGAAGGCCAAGACTGACGCTGCGGCTCCAGCCCCAGCGCCCACGACATCAGCGGCAGCGGCGGCAGCACCCGCGTCGAAGGCCAAGAAGGGCGGCGAGAAAAAGGCCAGCGCTGCTGATGACGAGGCGGCCAAGGATCAACAGGAGGCGGATGAGGTGGATGCGCTCGCTGATGAGCTTGCAGAGAACGGGCCTGCGAATCCTGATCAAGGTGCGATTTCTTTCCCCCCCTTTTTTTCTCGTCCCTGTGTTATTCGCGAATGGCTGTTGTACTGACCCTGAGCCCGAACTGCAGAAGCTCCTAACGAGACTGGACCAAACGCTACGCCAGGCGGTGTTGTCATCGAGAGCTCTAAAGTTAAAGCCACCGTCATTAGTCAAGCCGCTTAGGCGCCCAAATGCCCCTTTCTCGTTGGGCCCTTGTACCTGAACACACGGGAAGGTTTTCGCGTCAATTTTTTTTTTGTTTATCTTTCCCTGTTGAGGCTGTAAAACTTTATCTGTCTCCTGATCGTTTGTCGTGTTGTTCTGTTCTTGCATCGTCTGTTTTAAGCTTGAGAGTACGGGCTTGTAATGGGCCTTGAAAAAGAAAAAATATATTGTTATTTTTCCTGACTGGACTTTTTACCCTGTGATCAACTGTCATCCCTCCAACGAATACTCTATATCTTTTCCATGGAACTCTTCCTGCATCCTCACAAGTCTCTCCAACATTTGCTTCCCTTTCACGTCTAATGTCTCTTGGAACGTTTCCTCTTTCATCCATTCTAGACCATGCTGTAGTATATTGCATGCCCGTGCTGACCCACCACGGGTGTCGCCCATGCACGCATGCAGCGTCGCCCGCGGTCTGTTCGGGCTGTATGATGCGCAGTGAAGAATGTTGTTGTTGTAGAACACTGTTTCGCCGGCTACATGCAGCACAAGTTAGACGGAATATCACGTTCGGTAGTAGATTTGATCGTTCTGCGATCCACATGGACGTACGCCTCAGAGTGACCCTTATCGCACCTGGCATAGCGAGCGGATCGTCTGGTGCGGTCGGGTCGCTGGACAGGGCGCGCTGCGCCGCTGTACGTGGGGCCCGATGTGAGCCAGGGACAATGTAGAGCGACGTGTCCTCGAGGAGGGCTCTGCATGGCGAATGCGGCGATCATTCCTTTCCGAGACGACATGGACATGCTCACGTATTCCACTGCACCTTTTTTCATCGTTTTTCGATACGCTCGGTTGAGGAGTAGCAGGTAAAAAGAAAGCGTTCTCGTACCCCGTAGTGTTGCACTGCGAGCGCCGCCCGCTCCTCGTCCTCACTGGCTGAGCCCTTCACGTCGTCGCGGTGCCAGCACAACGCGAATTCAGAGCGGACGGGGTTCACGAGTATATTGAACAGTTCTGATGCCCAACCATATAATATCATACCCTCATGATCCGGAGTAACGGTGCAAGCGTGTAAGAACGACACCCACCCATCTGCAATTCCTCGTCCCGACACCCCAAGAGCATCCTCGCCGCGCCGCGCACCGCGTCCCCCGCATACCACCGCGCAAAGACGGGCTCCCCGAGCTCTGGGTGCATCGCGTGCTGCACGCCCCAGATGTCGTCCCCGGTGCCGTATGGAGGGAACTGCTTCCCCACCACGCGCGCGTGTGGCCAGGCGCCGGAGCGTGTGCGCGCCACAACTCGGTCTGTGGCGGCGAGGAGATCGGCGTGTTCGGAGGACGCTGTGAGTCCTGGGATGATCACGTAGCCGTGCGTGTCGTAGTGTTCTTTGAGCTCAGTGGGGGAAGTAGACATGTTTTGAGGGCGAGCCTGAGGGCAGCGGCCCGGCGGCATCGAAAAGACGGCATTTACTGTCAGGGTTGTGGGACAATCACGAGTTTGATGAACCATGGCTACGATCGTAGGGTCTCCCAGCACGTCAACTTCGTCACCCGCACCAACGCCAGCGCCCTTGCAACCTCAGACCCAGACTTACTTCGACATCGTCACCTCCAACCTCCTCAAATTGGGCGCGCTCACCCTCGAGGACTTCCACCGCGATCCATATCAGGAGCCCGCACCACAAGAAAACTTCCTCTCCAATCCGCTCTACCACGATGCGCCCGTCGCACCCCCTCTCGTCCTCGACGACAACCAAGACGGCGGCGAGAACGGCAAACCCGCGCCGACGCACGCCCCGATATTCGTCCTTCACCAGATCTGCTCGCAAACGTTTGGGAGCATCGACGCCCTAGATTATGAGATCATCGAAGAAGAGGGAAAAGAGAGTGAGTCTCTTCCTTCACCCATCTTATCAAAGCCTGCTCATCGCGTCTTTCCCATTTTTTGTCTCCACTTTTTGTGCAGAGAAACGGTGTATCCTCACTATCACGCGTCCAAATGGCGCGACGCGCTCGTACACCTCAAAACCAGAGTTTTCGCGCAAAGCAGAGGCGCGCGCTGCCGCTGCGGCCGTGGCAGTCGACATGGGCGCGATAGACTTTATCAAGCACGGTTCCCCCGAGGCCGTCGCGAAACGTGGACTCGTCCTCGCGCCCCTCGACGCGCCCGGCTCGGTCGAGACATCGACGAACGACGCGGAGGAGGATCCTGCGGTAAAGGAGATCGAGAAGTGCTGCATCGAGTGGCGTGCTGGGCGTGTCAAGCCACGGTGGATATTCCTCATCGATAGCAAACCGAACGGGAGTGAGTCTTCTTTTCCTCCCTCTCCTCCATCCCCCGCGTTTCATGGTTCGAGTTGTTTACGATGGACTTGGGTGAAAACAATACCAGACTATGGATGCGCGCTACAAGTCAAACTCTCGATGCACCTGTTCCGCGTCTTCTCCGTCGACGTCGTTCACCCAACTTTCGAAGCCGCCAAAGCCATATGCGCCGCAGACGCGATCTCCGAGGGAATCTTGGACTTTATCAAGTTTGGAAACGGACAGACTGCTCCGGCCGAGAGGCACCTCTTTCAAGAAGACGATGCGATGTCCGCTCTGCCGCCGGTCGCGCTCACCTTACAGGGCTTCTTCGAGGCGCTCCCGCGCCCGTTGCCGGAGCCCGTCGACGACAAGACGGTGGCCGAGATCAATGCGCCCGGTTGGCTGAACGGGCTCTTACAGTCTGCGCGTGGCGGAAAGTTCGAGCACAAGTTCATTTGGACGACCGACACAAAACTCGGCAGTACGTTTCTTTTTCGCATTGACTTTCGAGCGATCGGATATCCCACTGACCCGGCTTTGGACTTTTAGCGCACGGCGCCGTCCTGCGTCTCACGCGCCCTGACGAGGTCCGCACGTACATGGTCGAGCCGCAGTTCCCGAAGCGCGCGGACGCGAAGAACGCCGTGTGCCTTGCGTCACTCGCAGCGGGCGTTGGAGCATACGTCCGCTCTGTCAGCGGGGCTATCGAAACGAAGATATCCCCCGAGACAAAGACGCTCGTCCTAGAAAGCATACTCCCCTTCCTGACGACGGAATACGCAAAGTATTGGCCAAACAGGCCGCCCGAGATGTTTGAGTACACGAAGGATCGCGATGGTACGCATTGTTTATTTTGTAGCCTCAGCCGAACGATTGTGTGACGCTGATGACGCGTACGCACCACCAGCGTGCGGATGTGTCCTGACGCTCAAGCTGACGGGGGAGCCCGAAGAGCACGAGAAGCGTTCTTGGACGGTGCCAGCTGATTTCCGCAACAGGAACGACTCAAAAATCGCCGTGTTGCACCTCGCGTTCGAGCAGGGCGCGATCGAGTTCCTCCGTTTCAGAGGCGAGCCCCCGCCCGAGGGGTACAAAGTCGAGCTGCCCCCACCACGCGAGTCGAAAAAGGCAAAACGGAAGGGGACGGACGGGGCGGAGAACGAGGGCGAAGGCCCCAACAAGAAAAAGCAGAAACTGCTGAGCCAGTCGGAGCAATTCCTCGCATCGGCCAAGTTGCCAGCGAGGCCCGCCGTGTCGTCCCGATCGTCTACCGGTAGTTTCGCGCAAGCGCGGACACCCGTCAACACCGGTACCGCTTCGAGTTCTGCGGTATTGTTACCGCGTCCTGGCTACATTGACCCCAAACCTGAGCCCGGTGAGCTACCGGCTGAGCCGCCCAAGGAAGAGCCGGAGCACCTTCCCGCGAGCCTTACACGACGTCCAGCCACACAGCCCTTTGAATACCCACCTCGTCATACCGCCGAATCGTCGTCTTATAATCGTCTCCGCGGTGACCCCACCGGACCGACTCCCTATGACACTCGCGAACATGGGCACCAGTACGAGCCCGGCGGCGGCTCGTGGTATGAAGGTCCAGGTGCTCATGCCCCAGATCCGT
>Ga0307510_10008146_pt1 | contig 12481 bp, 11 predicted proteins | sample 12_EM_MG_FD_207224 | JGI IMG/M metagenome (GOLD analysis project Ga0307510, IMG submission 207224) | Populus trichocarpa ectomycorrhiza microbial communities from riparian zone in the Pacific Northwest, United States - 12_EM | ecosystem: Host-associated > Plants > Roots > Unclassified | place...
AATCAATTTGAATCAATTCGAACTAACCTATTAATCTGTATGTCAAGTTATGAATTATGATAATTTCATAAAAAATAAATTTTAAAGTTTGATTTCTAATAAATCTAATGTTGAGGGTGAAAAAACTAATTAAAAAAAGATGAACTGAATCAATCCGGATTGATTTGACAAATCTGTGATTCGGGTTATGAAATCAAGATAACCTAATAAAAAATAAGTTAAAATAAACTATAAAGTTTAATTGTCAATTATTCTAGTATTGAAAAATGAAATTAAAAAAATAATTGATTAAAAAAGGATAAAAAAACAACTCGATTCAACCCAGATTAATCTGTCAAATCCATAACTAGAATCATAAAAATGAGATATCCTTAAACCAAAACAAATCAAAAAATTTAATTATTAATTAATTTAATATTAAAAGGTGAAACTTAGATTAGAAAAAAGGAAAAAAAAATTCAATCAATCGAGTTGACGTCAATCTTGTAGTTCAGGTAATGAAATTGAGATAATTTCATAAAAAATAAATTAAAAAAAAAATAAAGTTAAACTTATTATATTGAATGATAAATTTGAAATAGAAAGAAAAAAGAATCTAATGAATAGTGTCATGTACAAAGCATAGTTTTTAAAACCAGCATGATCCAAGGCCCGGGTTTTGGGTTTTGACCGGGTCACTGGGCCAGCTGAGTCAATTCCTATTTTAAAAAAATTCAAAACGGCGTTGTTTTTGCAAAAAAAACAAAAATCAACAAGTTACAACCTGGTTTTTGACCGGGTTTTGCCGGGTCAACCGAGTTGCCGGGTCACATCGGGTAATGACTTTTTCTATTTTTACATCAACCCGGCCCGGTTCCAGTCCGGGATTGACCGGGTCCCGGACGACCCGCTGGTCGGGCCGGGCTTCAAAACTATAGTACAAGGAGTAATTTAGTCGAATGAAATCATTCTTCCTAAAATCCTGGCACTAAGATGGAAGGTAGACGAAGGAGCTGTTTTCAACAAGTCAATGGTTGGGTTCTGCAAAGACAGAAGATCCCCAAATATTCGCGAGAGCCAAGACTTTTCTAAACTAGCTGTCAAGAGCAGTGGATGAAGCACCGCCTCTAGCACCACGACGAAAACCCAGTTCCCATGCAAGTTCCAGACCTCCGCGCATTACAACGCACCGCCTATAATTCTTATTTTATATCTTCAATACCCTATCAAGTGTTGAGGATCACACGCCCATATCAACGGTTTCCTTCTCCGATCCTGTCTCTCTTTTTTTCCCATGGCCACCGAAGGCTCTTCCAATCTTCTCCCTTTCAATACTATTGTTCAAATGATCACCCTCCAAAAATTATCTTATATGGCATGGTCAGATTCTTCCCCTCATTGAAAGCCAATATCTTAGTGGTCATATTGATGGTTCCATTGTCCTACCTTCAAAATTTAACCCTGCTACTTTTCAGACACCAAATGACAAATACCTGGCGTGGAGGGCTGCCGACCAACGTCTCCTTTGTCTTCTTCTCTTCTCTCACTGAAGAATCTTTTGCTGAAATTGTTGGCCTCTCTACTACACGAGAGGTCTGGCTTGCCTTAGAGACTGCTTTCAATCATCGGTCCAAGGCCCCTGAGATTCATCTCAAAGATGAACTCCAGTTAATGAAAAGAGGTTCCAGACCCGTGACTAACTTTGCTCGTGCCTTCAAAAGCCTCTACGATCAGTTTCATGCCATTGGTCGTCCAGTTGATCGATGACACGAACAAAGTGCACTGGTTCCTCTGTGGCCTCGGTGCGATTTCTCCAGTTTCTCCTCTAACTAGATTACACTCACTCACTTGCCCATATTTGCTGATCTTGTTTCCAAAGCTGAAAGTTTTGAGATTTTTCAGAGGTCCCTTAAGCCTACAGCACCTCCTTCTGCTGCCTTCACAGCCATTCCCCGCGTGTCCAACCGCCCAAACCAGCGGAATCCTTCCCGCTTTAACCCTGGCCAAGCCTCCTGCAATGGCCGCACTAACTTCTCTCCTGGTCGTCTTCCTCGCTGTCAAATCTATCGATCGTGATGAAGGTCACTACGCTGATCAGCCCCCCCAGCGCTACAACCGTGGTGACTCTGCTGCCCATCTTGCTGAAGCATTCACTGGGTCTTGTTCTCTCAATGACCCTCCAACCTCTGATTGGTTTTTAGACACTAGAGCTTAAGCTCACATGTCTAATGCTCCCTCTTTGGATCTACCCATGCCATATGTTGGTAAGGACTCTGTAATTGTGGGAAATGGTGCATCTTTAACTATCACACATACTGGTTGCCTTTTCCCTACTCCTAATCTTCATTTATACATCTCACCAAAGATTTACTTTCCATTAGTAAATTAACATCTGATTTTCCAGTGGTTGTTACTTTTATTAATAATCGTTTTTTTATTCAGAATCGTCAAACAAGAAGGAAGGGTGGTAGCAACCGGTAAGATGGAATGTGCTAGGGCGTGGCAACTTGGCCTTTATTTCCGTTCTAAAAAATAAACAATAACATGCTTCCTATGATTTATGGCATACTCGCATTGGACATGTAATTAATTATGTTATTTATTCTTCAAATAAAAAAATGCAATCTTTATCTTTTACCTCTTTACAAGCTTCTCCTCACTTATGCTGCTCCTACTTGTGAAAAACCATCGCTTGTCATCTCCATGTAATGAACGTAGGTCCTTCTCCATTGTTCATTACGATATTTGGGGTTCCTCCCCCGTCAAATCAAATTCTGTCTTTACGTATTATGTTCTCGTCATTGACAATTATTCTCGCTTTAGTTGGCTTTATCCCTTACAATTCAAATATGATTTTGGTTCTGTTCCAGGTCCCTCTTCGCCCACTTCGGTCTCTGGTCCACTTTCTCCTATGGCACTGTCGGGTCCTGTTGTGGCACATACGGTCCCTCCTATTTCTATCACCTCCAATCTGATCAGTTCCCATCCCATGCTCACACGTGCTAAGGCTGGTATTTTGAAGACTCGCCACCCCGCGAATCTTGGTGTCTTCAGCTCCACTGGCCTTCTTTCGACATTTCTTGCCTCTGCTAAGCTTAAGGGCTTCAAATCTACTGCTAAGAATCTTGCCTGGCTTGCCACCATGAATGAAGAAGTTCGAGATCTGTAGCATAATCGCTCGCACCTGGGTTTTGGTCCTTTGCCCTGCCAACACCAACATTGGGGGCTCCAAATGGATGTTTCGAACCAAATATCTTTCTGATGGCTCTATCGAGAGACTCAAGACTCATCTTGTTGCCAAGGGTTACACTGAGATCCCTGGTCTTGACTATACTGATACTTTTAGCCTTATTATTAAGGCTATTATTGTTTGTGTTGTACTTTCTCTGACCAACTAGTGGCCCCTTGACCAATCCAACATCAAAAATGCTTTTCTCAATAGCATTTTTAGTGAAAATATCTATATGGAGCAATCTCCTAGCTACATTTATCATCGTTTCCTTAATCATGTTTGCCAATTGAAGTAAGCATATATGGTTTCAAGCAGGCTCCTTGTGCCTCGTGCCTAGTTTCAGCATTGCCGTTCTTTTCTTCTTCAACTTGGGTTTACTTGTGGCCATGCTGACACATCTCTATTTGTTTTTCATAAGCACTCTGCAATTATTTATTTACCTTTTCTGTTGATGATATTATTATTACTGAGAACGACTTATCTCTTCTTAATAGTTTTACTCATAAATTCCATTATGAGTTTGCTACCAAAAACTCGGGTTCTCTCAGTTATTTTCTAGGTCTTGAAGCCTTGCTTGTTATTGATGACTTTTTTCTTAGTCAGCTCAAATATGCCCGTGATAATCTTACTCGGGCTCAGTTGTTTGACAACAAGCCAATTCCTACTCTCATGGTTGTCTCTCAACATTTGTCTACCGATGGTCCTTTGCTTTTTGATCCTATTTTATATAGGTCTTTTGTTAGTGCTCTTTAATATCTCACCATCACATGCCTTTATATTTCTCACGTTGTTAGCCAATTTCTACATGTCTCCACTGAAGATCACCTTCAAGCGGTTAAGCGTATTTTTTTGCCATGTCAAGGGCACTTTTCATTTTGGCCTTAGTTTTCATCGCTCTGCTGATCCTGCTACTCTCATTGCCTACTTTAATGCTGATTGAGCTGGTTGTCCGGACATTCGTCGTTTCACTTTCAGCTACTCTATTTTCCTTGGTGTCAATTTGGTCTCTTGAAGTGCTATAAAGCAACCTACCGCCTCTCGTTCCACTTGTGAATCAGAGTATCGTGCTCTTACCCACACTATTGTCGAACTACTCTGGCTCATTCATCTGCTATGTGATCTTCGGGTTTCCATTCCTAAACCGCCTCTCCTTTTATGTGACAACAAAAGTGAAATTGTTTTGAGCTCCAACCGGGTTTCCATAAGCACGCCGAGCATGTTGCATGTTGAATTAGAGTATTCAAACTTGTTCTCGCTGGCAAAATTCACCCTCGATATGTGCCTTCTCATCTTTAGGTTACCGACATCTTCACCAAAAGCGTTCCTCAGCCTCGAGTTGAATTTTTTCACTTCAAGCTTCACGTCCATTCAAATTCAACACTCAGCTTGCACACGCCCATATCAACAACTTCCCATACTTATCCATTGGCCCTTGATTATAGTCATTTACTTGATTTTAGGAGATTAGTTTCCATTATTGTTGAGATATCATTTACTTGTAACAATATTATGTAATTATAATTATAGCATCTCACCCACATTCAAGGTGTGGTGGTTTTCACAATATTCTCATCAAGCTCCCTCCTTATTTCGGATCACACCCTGCCTAGTCCTGGATTTCCCTAAATGGAGAAAGATTGACGTGGAGGGGCAGCTGGACCTCCGCCATAAGAACCTTCATTTTACTTTTGCGGGAATTATAGCCACTTTGATGGGTGTGTTTTTTTTTTTTTTTTACAGTTCCTAACATGCATTGATCAGTATTTAGCATCGGCACCAACCACAGCTATATATAGTAACCTTGCAACTAGTTCTACACTTTACTTTGACAAGAGAGATGCTACTCCACACAACATTTTCAAGTGCTTCTGATTTTTCTTTAACCAACAAGTGCTTCCATCACATGAAACACCCACAAGAGTGAAGGTTAAATTTATACAGAGAAATGATTGGACAATTGCGGCAAGTTACTGTAAAGTATGAAAATCATTCAAAATGTGACAAATCATTGCAAATTTCAAAACTAGCCCTTTACACCTAAAATAGTCTTTGCATAAGTGCCACAAAACCGTCCTCTGATTCCTAAAATACCCTAATAGATTCAAACTTGCCACAATTGATAAGATGCAAGACCATTTCCCTTGAAATTATAAGTTAGTTCTGCCAAACCATAACCTTTTCACCTGGAGTAGTTACTGTAATGCGCTCATAATCATGTTTTGATGACCTTGGTAGTTCCAGTGTTAAAATACATTAACACATCTAATAATCTTATATGCCTGTGTTAAGATGATTAGATGTTATGGTACATATTCACAAGTTTATTGATGAGTCATGCTGATGTTTAGATGATTCGTCTGCAGACTTGAGAATAGACAAATCATAAAAGCATTGGCATACCACATCTCATATTCATAAACCATCAGCAGTAAACAGTGCAAGAACTAAATTAACACGATACATCCTCTAAACATCATACTATCTAATTGACCCACAATCAGCTCATGATGATACATCATTAATCTCCACTATTAACTCACAGTAGGCCTTCACGGCGTACAATGTTACTTCTAATCACCTGGAGTCCTCTAGGCTCCGGCTCCGGCTCCGGCTCCTGCTCCTTGAACCATAAGGAGACCAACTCCTAACTGGGCTCCTGCTGTAGCTCCTTGAACCATGTGGGGACCTTGAGTAGGGCCGGAGCCTGTACCTCCTATCTCTAGGAGAAATTGATCTGGATGGTAATTGAAGATGTATTAGAACATACTGCTTTTCCAAACCTGTCAAACTTCACAGGAAAACACAAAAGGTCCAACTTAATTAAAGTAAATTGATAAAGAGAAGTGGCAGCTGACCTTGAATAATGTCTTCTCCTGGGGGAAGGAGAATAATAGACAGGACTACGAGAGTAACTCCGTCCATAGAGCGGCGATGGAGAGCGCCTTTGGTCATAGTACCGACCACCCCTGACAACATCAATTTTAATCAAATAAACAGCTCAAATCCTAGCTTTGCAGTCATCAAAATTTACAGCACCACAAACAATCAGAACCCTTGGTTCTTTTTTTTTTGTTTCAGTTTTAAAAAGGATTAAAATAAGCACTTTATGTGCCCCCAAATGCGGGCAACCTAAAAACAGTGTTTAGTGTTCAAACAACAGCAACCATACAAGGTATAAAAAATCCACTGACATAAAAAAAAATCTATAAACATCATCTCTTGTAACAGAACACATGAACAAAAGTTTAGGTCCAATTTTTCATGAATTCAGATTGATATAAATAACCACAGTTACCTCACACGATCTCTTTGCCTCATTTCTGCAGGCTTCTTCCTATTTTCCTCGGCAAAAACAACCGTCAGTTCCTGGCCAAGAAGAATTTCACCATCCATATGGTGCTTAGCATCTGCAGCATCAGCTGATTCTAAATATTGGACAAATCCAAAGCCACGTGGCTCCCTGCAACAAATGCATAACAATGACACAACAAAGTGAGCATAGACAAATGAACATTAACATGTGTCCTGACTGTCAAATGACAGGATCCAGACTCCAGGAGTTACGTGGAAGATCATGATAAGCACTTGCTGACACTTGTGCCATTGAAATAAAATGATTATGTGGCTGCTAACCTTGTAGAAGCCAAATTTTAAATTGAGTTGATATTCTTCAACACTTGGAACTTCTTCAGAATGAATTCAAACCCCCACCTTCCCCTCAGCCTTGATGTACATCAAGGTGTACAGTACTCTTATTACCTGAATGGTGTCTTCAATACACTCTTATTACTTCATTCTAGTCTTCACTCTTCCTACTTCATTCTTGTCTTCACTCTAATTACTTCATTTGTTTCTTCAACGCTTTCAATAAAAACAACCAAATTCCCATAAACCAATGGCACATAACAAGAAAAAATCCCACAGTTGATAGTTTTGAGATTCATGAGGATCAGACATGCTAACCAAATTGAACACATTGAAAAAATTAAACATATGTGCTCATTGGAATCACTATATGTTTCTTGCTTGAAGCTATTACAGACCTGAGTGAAAAGGAGTTCATCTTACCCAGTATAATAGTCTCGGGGCAAGTAAATGTCCTTTAGCGGACCAAACCGTCCAAAAAGTCCACGAAGATCTTCAGGCCTGCAAAACAGGAAACAAGAAAAAGAATCAGCTCACGCATTTTGTTGGCGTAAATTTTGAAGAAGCTATAATAACCATAAATTGTTGAAGTAGATCCACTATGTCTTCATTTTTTTGGAACAACACAATATAGCTGTGGATTAAAAACGTGGCTTCAGCTACTACAGATTTGAAGGCAGTGTACCTTTTATTTGCATCTTATCCAAAGTGAGATCAAGGATATAATAACATGCATATAATTGAAGACATTTACAGACAAAAAGAAGAAGAGTAGAAGCATATATGCGGGGGAAATTCACATAAAGCAACAGATGTATACATGAGCATCAAGAACAGACATTTAAATGGCAGGGAAGAAAAGAGAAAAGCCAAACCTGCAATCATGACGGAGATTGCGGACCAAGAGACTAGTAGGAAGATCCCTACCACGACCTCCATTCCGACCCCTAGGGCTAGGATTCCTATGTCTCCTCCCATAACCCCTTGGGGGTGAGGGACTGTAATCGTAGCTTCTTCCCCTCATTTTCAACAAATATCACAGCCTGCAACAATCAAAGAGAAAAACCCATTTTAGAACCACTAAAAAACAATAAATCAAAAGACAAAAGACAAACAACAGTTTTAAATATCCAATTAAATAATTAAAAAAAAGGAAAAAAAAAAGTTTCGAACTTTTCCTTTATCTCTCACAATTTCTAATCAAATTAGACTATAACAATAAAAAATGAAAGAATGTTTGAAAAATCAAGAGGGTAAAATGCAGAGAAAGAGAGAGAATTACCTGGATCGATGTCTGTATGGCTTCTCTTTCCAGAGGTTTCTGCAAGAAAGAAAACTAAAGAAAGCTTCGAGGGAAAGCGAAACAGCTATAATGGGCCCCTTCAAGACTCGAGAACCTTCTTGTCTAGTTGCCTATGTTAGCATGCATCGTAGTGCTGTGAGTCCTCAAGAGGTTTCCACAATCTAGCCGTTAATACTCTTCAGTTCAATAATTAACAATCCTGATTCTCTCTCGCTATGTGTCTTCCTTTCGGCATCGTGTATGTAAGGCCTCATTCGGCCCAATACGTGGCCCATTAATTTAAATCGTACAAAAAACATCTCAGTCCATCAGTAACAATCTAAATCCATCCAACACGGCCGGGACCCAAATTTTACTACAGCTTTGTACAACCATACATTTCTTTTCATTTTTCCACGTTATTTTCAAGGCAACTTGTTATACTTATAAGTTTGTTTCCTGAAAGGAATTTTTATTTAGAAAATAGTTTTTATAAAAAGTGAATTTTAAAAAATAAATTATTTTTTTGATGTGCTGGTAGTTTCATAAAATATAAATTTAAAAATATTTTTCAGTATTTAGCTATATCATGAAATTTTTATTCAAGTTTAATAAAAAAAAATAGGAACTAAATATGACAAATAAAAAATTAAAGGATGATAAAATTAAAGAAAAAAAATTTAATTTTATAAATTATTTCAAAAAAATAAATAACAATCAAAAGAATAGAGACCAAATCTAACAAATTAAAAAAATTAAAAGATGATGAGATTAAAAAAATTCAATTTCATAAATCATTTCAAATAAAATAAATAGCAATAAAAAAAACTAAGGATCAAATATAATGGATATAGAACTTAGAATTCAAATAATAATAATCAAAGTTAATATAAAAATCAAATCAAATCAAATTTTAAGAAAAGAAACTAAAAGAAAAAATAAAAATAATTCAAAATAAAATATATAACAATCAAAAGATTAAGGATCAAATTTGATATAATAAAAAGATATGGTATTTTTTTAATTTTTCATAATTTTTTAGAAGTATTTTCCTTCTAAAATTTGAAAAAAAACACCTTCCTAAAAAACTAAGTCAAATTTTTAGAAAATATTTTTCAGACGGATCTAATTCAAGTGAATTTTCATTTCACATCATAATAAATATTTATTTAAAAAACAATATTTCTCGTTATAAAAAATTCATCAAAATAAAAATAAAATGCATAAATAAAATCATAGGATATTGATTTTTTCATTTTCAATTCAAAAATCATTTTAGTTACTTTTTGTTGCTTTTTATTCAACCGACAATAGTACTAATATATATAAAAGAAGATTGTTTCTGAAAAAAATAAATTTTAATTGTTATCTTTCATGAATGCTTTTATTATTATATAATTAAATAAAAAAAATTCAAAAAACAAAATTATTAAATACAGTTATGCCTCTACCTCTCTCCGACCCAAGCCACATAATAAATAAATTAACCAGCCACATAATAAATAAGTTAACCAAAGATAACTCTAGCTCATTCAAGACAATGTCTTTGTTCAATATTAAAAAAAAAAAAAAAAAAAACTTAAAATGACACCGTCTTATATTTCTTTTAAAGAATCAAACTGAATTTTAACCAAGAACCGAGTCATGTACCTGCTAATTCAACTATATCACATCAAATCAATTCCCATGATTTAATTTAAGACTCAACCTACATAAAAAAAAAAAAAAAAAAAAAAAACATAAACCATGTCACTAGGTCACTAAATTGACTTGCCGAGTCAAGTTTAATAGCGTTATCAAAAAGTTCCCCACCACAATGAACAGACAACCATACCAGTGGTTACTATAACTCAAGGTTAGATGATACAATAATTACGTGAAAAATGGCGCCTGTATTTCACATTTTATTACCTGTGCAGCTGTTGCCATGAGCTCATGAATAGCGGTAGCATGGTGACGAGAAGCTTCATGCATATCGGAATTGGCTTCGAGCCCAAGGAATTCAATTAACAGTTGTCTCGTAGCCAGGTCCGTATATCAACCACAGTAATCGACAAGTGTTGCATCAGCATTCAATTTCTTACTGACTCGGCAGGTCTTGCATCGGCATTCCAGCACTTGTGCAGCAAGGCTATAGAAGCCACTAGAAACCGGGCAGTTGTGCGTTGGTTTTTAGCAGTTATTCCCTCCACCCACGACCTTCAAATTGGTGAGATGAAGGAGGTGCAATTTAATTGAGGGCATAATGAACCCGCTCAAGAAGTTGCACAACCTGACTAATTGATATGGGCAAGGTAGAAAATGGTTTTAAATTTGTTTTAATTGTATCTGGTGGTCCAAGAGGTAATGATAACACTGCCTCTTGCTGTGAACTCGTTAGCTCCAGGAACTGAGCTAGCATGTCGCCGTCAAGTATCTTGGGCACTCCAACCTGTCAATCAAGATACAAGGGTGAGGGAAACAAGGCAGAAGAAGAAGGGAGTTTAAGGAGGAAAGCACAAACAGATAGGAGTGATATGAACATTTGTGAATCAAGCTCTAAATAACCATAACCTTTCCATCTTGAAATGATCAATAACCCTGATCAAATATGATGAAGTGAGATATAGTTAATCAAACTTCAGAGAGTCAAAATATTTCCTCTCTTCGATTCTCCACGGGGGTTCGGGACCAACCACAATTTTGATCCCACAAAAAACAGTTTTGTTGGTGATTTCATTTTCTAGAGTGACCACTTGAGCTACTGGAATCATCAATTCTACTATTTCGCAAATCAAACAATTCAACTTTCATGATATAAAGTTATTGACAAAAAAAAAATGGTATAACAAGAAACTCAGCTGAGCTAATGTACTTAGATTTTTCCAAAACATATTCAAAGACTGGAATATTTCTTGAACAGATGGACAGATGAGGCACATCAACATTCACTGAGATACAGGTAACTTTGAACTTTCCAAAGACAAATAAAACAAACACATCTCTATGCTTAGTTGTAAACTCACAGGGTTTTCACGGCTTCGGAACTCATGATGATCATTTCCTAAAACAGGAGCAGTTAAGGGATGGACCACAAGTCTAGATTGGACAGCTTGTAGAAGTTCAAATTCTTCCCTACATTAACAAACAAAACAAAATGTGAGAAATTTGTTGAGAATAACATTCAAACCATGATTGTTCATGAAATATTCAAATCAGAACTATACCAACAAACATGTTCCTCCCTTAAAGGAAGAGATATTTATTGAGAATAAAATTCAAGCAATCAAACCAAGCAAAGGGCACCATGGTGCAAAATCAAAAATGTCACCACAAACTTTTGTTTAAGTTCACAATTGCAATTTTAAGACTTGTTTACAGCAACTAGTAGGTAAAGACCTAAAGAAGGATGAGATTACGTAGGGAACTGATGTTGGCATTTCAAGTCCCATCCAACTATAGTCTCAAACTTGTACCCAAAACAATATCTGAATGTGTGAGGCTAGACTTCGTACTAAAAGCACATGTTTCAGAAGGTCAAATTCAACCGCTATGCATGAGGATCCAAACAAAACACCTTTTTCAGGAGAGAGAGACCTCATATTTAACATATAATTTCTCAACCTAAAATATCCAAACAAAACACCTTTTTCAGGAGAGAAAGACCTCATATTTACTATATAATTTCTCAACCTAAAATATCCTTGTCTCAGAGTGCTAAATTGTTGAAATCCTAGTATGTTCAATCTTAGTAAATATAGTTCATTTTAACACATAGTAACAGGAGCATTTTGAGTTTTCCCTAAACCATCTCAAGACAGAGTAACAATATTCGTAGGTTGATTTATACATGTATCTTCTCATTTACTATCCTAGCATTTATGTTCAGTGAGAAATTACAGAACTAAGAAATAGACTCACAGAAGCGGTTTCCAATATGTATTATGGTTGTTGAGCATTAAACTTGCAAAGGAACACTATTGGATTTCTCATCACTCATTTAACATCTATCCTTCTTTCAGCAATTAATCTGTCATATGGTGAGGGGAAACTATAACGCAAGGTAAATCAGAATACCCCAATTCCTTAGGTGGTTCTTTCACCTTCTCTTTTTGGTTGCAGCCACAAACAATTTCTAGATTGTGGATCCTCACATGCATAGGAGACCTTCCAATTCAATTTCCTTGGGACACTACATCTGCCATTATGTTACTACTTTGTCTTCACAGCATCAGCAGTTGGAGAAAATTTCAAAAGAGGAAAGCATCTTTAAATTGAACCTCAAAGTGTCTGTTATGTGTGTAGTGCATATTTGTCCACTTAGTATAGAAAATCAATACATTTAAAAAGAGACTCCTATGCAC
>Ga0307510_10008147_pt1 | contig 12480 bp, 7 predicted proteins | sample 12_EM_MG_FD_207224 | JGI IMG/M metagenome (GOLD analysis project Ga0307510, IMG submission 207224) | Populus trichocarpa ectomycorrhiza microbial communities from riparian zone in the Pacific Northwest, United States - 12_EM | ecosystem: Host-associated > Plants > Roots > Unclassified | place...
GCGGGCACGCTCGTGTAGTCAGTCATCAGGTCCTCTCCTTCGTGGGCCGGTGAGACCCGGCTGCCGCGGTGAGCGGCCTGTTGCAGGTGCGCGACCAGTACCGCCCGACGGGCGGTGAGCCCCTCGATCCGCTGAGTGAGCTCGTCGATCGCGTCCCGGTAACCGGCCAGCGACGCCGGACAGTCGTCGGCGTGTCGATGGCCGGCCGTGAGGCACTCCAGGAACGGGCGGGTGCGCTCGACAGGAATCCCGAGACTGCCCAGCGCCCGGATCTCCTGCGTGAGTCGTACGTGGTGCTCGTTGTAGTCCCGGTAGCCGTTGGCCAGCCGCCCGGGCGTGAGCAAGCCCAGCGATTCGTAGTAGCGCACCGCTTTCGTTGTCACGCCGGCCCGGCGGGCCAGCTCACTGATCTGCATGCCTCTCACCTCGAAGAACGCTAAACCTTGCCCCCGAGGGTAAGGTCAAATCGCGGCGAGGATGTCCCACTGGGCGGGCACTGGATCTGTCGACGAGCACGGGCACCGCGGGCAGGAAGACAACGGCCGGGCCGGCTCTGGGCGTGGCTCGTTCCATTGTTCCACCTCCGCGGGCGGTCGTTCGCGGTACGCAATCTCATGGTGCGCGCCGCGAAGACCGAGTTCATACCGGGAGGTGGACAGCCGCTCCGGTCCTGGTGAGGGTGGCACCTCGTACCAGGAGCCAGCGATCGCCTTGTTTGAATCTTCGGCCGAGTGCACAGGCGCGCCAGCGTCCCGTAGGACCCTGCTCGGCGCGGTGGCCGCGTCCGCAGCCGCCGTCGCCGTCGCCGTACCGATACTGAGCGGGAATCCGGCCGCGACCCCGGCCGCCTACGCGCCGGCACCCTCGTCACGTCTGTTGCAGCCGATGCGCGCTGAGGGCCAGGACCAACAGGGCCGCGTCCTCGGGGCGTCTGGGGTCGCGGCCGGTGAGTTCGGCGAAGCGGTTGAGGCGCTGTTGGATCGTGTTGCGGTGGCAGTACAGGGCGGCGGCCGTGTCGGCGACGGATCCGCTGCCCGACAGGTGCACCTGGACGGTTTCCAGCAGCCGTTCCGCCTCCGCCGGGGGAACTCCCGTGTGCAGCCCGCCGAACACGTCGGCCGCCAGATCTCGGCCCAGGTCCTCGGCCCGGTGGACCAGGACGTCGAGCCAGCTGTCCTCCAGCCGATGCGGCTCTGTGGCGTCGGGCGGCAGCACGCGGGCCGTGGCGGTCGCCAGCGTCACCGCGCGGGGTACCTCGGTCAGCCCGGTCACCACGGAGGAGACACCGCACGGCGTCCCGTGAAGCTGTGTCAGCACCGCTTCTCGGGTCAGTCGAGGGCCCAACTGAACGACCAGGACCATGTCCGAGGCGACCGCCTGCTGCTGCAGCGGGGCACCGAGGGTACGGAGTGCGTTCGCGACTCCGCGCAGCGACGCCTCGCCGCCTCCGGGCGCGACCGCGCACAGGAACGGCCCAGACACCTGGAACCCGAGAGCCCGCGCGGCGTCCTGCACCACGGTGGGGTTGTGGCCGTCGCTGTCCAGGAGCCGGCTGAACCACAGCCGCCGCTCCTCCTCCGTCCGCCGGCCCATCTCCAGCACGGTGCGCTGATAGGCGGTCATGATGCCGGTGACGTGTCGCTCGACCGCCTCCCACACGTAGTAGGCGGAGGTGACCAACTGCGCCCTGCCCTCGTCTCCCGCGCGCCGCACCAGGGCGGCCCAGACGACCCGGAAGTCCACGCGCGCGGCCTGCAGCAGTGCGTCCAGCGGAACGCCCTGCCGGGCGCGCTGTTCGCCGACCTGCTCGGAGACGCACGCGATGTGTTCCGGCACCGGCAACTGGGCGACGGTGCGCAGCAGAACCTCGAACGCCTGCCAGGCACTGTCGCGGAAGTCCTGCGGGGAGACCAGCTCCGAGTAGGAGGCACGCAGTGGCCCCACGTACTCGACCCACTCGTCGACCAGACTGTCGATCTCCTCCAGGCACTGGCGTGCCAGAGCGACGACATGGGGGTCCGGCGGGGGCAGGGACGAGTGCGGCGTGTGCATGTGCTCCATCGTGGCCCCGTCCTCACCTGGACTCAACGGGGGATGTCCGGTCCTCCACCTCGCTTTCCAAGCTGCGGCATCGTGTCACTCTTCGCTTCGGCTCGGCTTCGAGGGGAGTCAGCGAGGGGAGTCAGCGAGCAGAGTCAGCGATCTTGTCCGCGTACCCGTATGACCTTCCGGTTGACGAACTCGGTCATGCCGTACTCCCCCAACTCCCGCCCCACGCCGGAGAGTTTGACTCCGCCGAAGGGGAGATCCTCCTGGGTGTCGGAGGGGCCGTTGATCGAGACCATGCCGACGTCGAGGGCGTCGGCGACCGCCTTCGCGGCCGGGATATCGCGGCCGAACACGACGCTGCCGAGGCCGTACGGGGTGTCGTTGGCGAGGCGGATCGCCGTCGCGGTGTCGGGGACGCGGTGGACGACCGCGACCGGGCCGAAGATCTCCTCCTGGTACGCGCGCATGCCGGGGGCGACACCGGTGAGGACGGTCGGCTCGACGAAGGCGCCCTCGCGGGCGGGCCGCGAGCCTCCGGTCACCGCCGTCGCGCCCTGCTCCACCGCGTCGCGCACCTGCGTGATCACCGTTCGGGCGGCTTCCTCGGAGGAGAGGGGGCCGAAGGAGACGCCGTCGTCGGTGGGGTCTCCGACGGTCAGGGCCCGCACCGCGTCGGTGAAGGCGTCGAGGAAGCGGTCGTAGAGAGGGTCGACCACGATGAACCGCTTCGAGGCGGTGCACGCCTGGCCCGCGTTGCCCATCCGGCCCTGGACGGCCGCGCGGACGGCGGCCTCCAGGTCGGCGTCGGGGAGGACGATGAAGGGGTCGGAGCCGCCGAGTTCGAGGACGTACTTCTTGAGGTGGCGGCCCGCGACCTCACCCACCGCACGCCCGGCACGCTCCGAGCCGGTGAGCGACACGCCCTGGACCCGCCGGTCCGCGATGACGCGGGCGACCTGCTCGTTGGTGGCGTACACGTTGACGTACGCGCCGGCGGGCAGTCCGGCCGCCCTCATGATGTCCTCGATCGCCTGCGCCGACTCGGGGCAGTTCGGTGCGTGCTTGAGGATGACGGTGTTACCGAGGACGAGGTTGGGTGCCACGAAGCGGGCGACCTGGTAGTACGGGTAGTTCCAGGGCATGACGCCGAGCAGCGCGCCCAGCGGCTCGGACCGGACGACCACGTCGTCGCCGCCGCGGATGTCGAGCCGCTGGTCCGCGGCGAAGGCCGGGCCGTGCTCCGCGTAGTACGCGAAGATCGCCGCCGACAGGTCCACCTCCCCCAGGGCCTCACGGGTGGTCTTGCCCATCTCGCGGGTGATGATCGCGGCCAGCTCCTCTCGCCGCTTCTCGAACTCCCGGGACACGGCGAGGACGGCGTCGGCCCGCTCCTTGATCGGGCGTCGCCGCCATTCGGCGAACTCCTCGGCGGCGGCCGCGATCGCGCGCTCGACCGTGGCGTCGTCCGACGTCGGATACCGCCGCACGAGGCTGTTCGTGGCCGGGTCGACGATCTTGTATTCCGTCTCGTGTTCCGTCTCGTGTTCCGTCACGTGTTCCGTCTCGTCCGTCTCGTGTTCCGTCACGTGCTTCTTCCTTCGCGGCTTCGGGTCGTGGACTGGTGATCGGTCAGCGGGGACGACCGGTCAGCCGAGGTGGAGGAGCGTCCGCAGGTCCTCGCCCGCCCGGATCCGCCGTAGGAGTTCCGGCTCGGCCGCGTCCGACAGTTCCGCCTGGTGCGCTACGGCGGCCAGCGCGGCCGGCGGCAGGGCGATCACGCCGTTGGCGTCGCCGAGGACGAGGTCCCCCGGGGCGACGCGGACACCGCCGATGTCCACGGGCACCTGGTGCCGTGCTCCCTGGCCGTCCAGTCGCTTGGTGGTCAGGCAGCTGGTGCCCCGGGCGTGGACCGGCAGGCCGGAGTGCGGATCCGTGAGCGCGTCCACGTCGGTCACCACTCCGTCGACGAGAATGCCCGCCGCCCCGCGTGCTCGCGCCGCCGCGACCGTGACGGCGCCGATCGGAGCGTGGATGTGGTCGCCGCCCATGTCGACGACCAGCACCTCACCGGGGCGCAGTGCGACGAGCGCGCGGTTGACCGCGAGGGCGTCCGGGGCGTCGAGGGCGAGGGTGGCGGCCGTACCGGCCATCCGCCGCGGCTGCCCCAGCCGCCGTACGGCCGGGTCGACGAAGCCCTCTTCGAGCAGATGGCCGAGGGTCGGGAGGTCGACGTGCCCGAGGCGCTCCAGCAGGGCCGTGCGTACGAGGTCGTCCTGGTCCGGGGCCGTCACGCTCACCGCTCCGCCTCCGTCCTGACCACAGCGACACAGTCGATCTCCAGGGACACACCCCACAGCCCCACGCACACCGTCGTCCGCGCCGGCCGACGGTCGGCGAAGAACGTCTCGTACGCCTGGTTGTAGGGCGCGAGCTGCTCCGGTGAGCTGAGGTAGGTGTTGACCTTGAGGATGTGGTCGAGGTCGGAGCCCGCCGCGTGGAGCACGGCTTCGAGGTTGCGCAGCGTCGCGTGCACGTCGTCCTCGAAGGTGCCGTTCGACTGTCCCGGGGCGGCGGGTATCTGGCCGGTGGTGAAGACGAAGCCGCCGGCGGAGGTCGCCTGGACGTAGGGGCCGACGGCGGCCGGGACGCCCGGCGCCGAGTCGATCCGCGTGATCCCGCTGACGCTCGCACTCATACGGTCGCTCCGATCGGGCGCCCTGCCTTGGGGGACGCCAGGCCCGGCTCGTCGATGTCCCCGAACCGGGTCTCGGCGAGCAGGAGCAGGGCCAGCAGGGACAGGGTCGCCGCGCCGAGCACGTACCAGGCGATCGAGGAGCTGTTCCCGGTCGCCGCCAGCAGCCACGCGGTGACGGCGGGCGTGGCAGCGGATCCCAGCAGGCCCGACAGCATGTAGGCGACCGAGAGGCCCGAGTACCGCACCCGGGTGCCGAAGAGCTCGGCGAGGAAGGTCGCGATGGGCCCGTAGTTGGCGGAGAAGGCGAGCATCATCAGGCCGTAGGCCACAAAGACCAGGGGCGCCGATCCGGTGTCCAGCAGCCAGAAGAACGGGAAGGCGAGTACCGCCTCCGCCGCGATGCCCGCGTAGATCACGGGCTTGCGGCCGACACGGTCGGAGAGCCGGCCGAAGTACGGGATGGCCAGGAAGGCGACGCCGCAGGACACCATGACCGCCCACAGCATCAGGTTCTTCGAGTGCCCGAGGTCGTTGGTCCCGTAGCTCACGCCGGAGGCCACCATCAGGGTGAAGGTCGACCCCGTGGACAGCGTCGCCACACCGCCCAGCAGCACCTGGCGCCAGTACCGGCGCATCAGGGCGAAGAACGGGATCCTGGCCTTGGCCCCTTCCTCCCGGACCGCCTGGAAGGACGGCGTCTCCTCGATGTGGAGCCGGATGTAGAAGCCGATCCCGACGAGGATCGCCGAGGCCAGGAACGGGATCCGCCAGCCCCAGGAGTACAGCGCGTCGGTGCTCGTGGTGGAGGCCACCAGCAGGAACGCCCCGTTGGCGAGCAGCGTCCCGATCGGTACGCCGATCTGGACCATGGAACCGAAGAATCCGCGCCGGTCCTGAGGTGCGTGCTCCACGGTCATCAGTACGGCACCGCCCCACTCGCCCCCGAGCGCGAGGCCCTGCACCACCCGCAGGCCAAGGAGCAGGAGGGGCGCGGCGACGCCGATGGCGTCGTAGCCGGGGACGAAGCCGATGGCGAAGGTGGCCACACCCATCGCCGTCAGGGAGATCAGCAGCATGGACTTGCGGCCCAGGCGGTCTCCGAAGTGGCCGAAGAGTACGGCGCCCACCATGCGCGCCAGGTAGGCGGAGGCGAACGTCAGGAACGACAGGATCGTGCCGACGGCCCCGTCGAACTCGGGGAAGAACACCTTGCCGAACACCAGCGCGGAAGCCGTGCCGAACAGGAACAGGTCGTACCACTCGACCGTGGTGCCGATCATGCTGGCGAGGGAGATCCTGCGCATCTTCGTCGCGTCGAGCCGGCTGCCGGGTGTCGGTGGGGAAGCGGGAGCGGTCATGGGGACTCCGGTCTGAGCAGAGGAGGCGTCTGAGTGGTGTGGGGGCACCGTCCGGTCGGCCAACCGTGCATCGACGACTTCGCCGACCACAAGAAGCAGAAGCACATCGCCAGGAGCCGGTGAGTGTGCAGATGACCAATGCGCCACGTCGCGCCATGAAGCTTGAATGAAAACTTCGTGTTACGGACCGGGCCCCGCGTCCGGCTCTGTTCATCTGCACATCGGGGCGCCCGCATCCGGGGGCCTTTGCCCCGTGATTTACGGCCGCCTCGAAAGCAACACTGGCCGGGCAACCGCGGCCTCAAGAGAAGGAACAGACCCCGATGGCGAACGTCGCACCCGAACCCTCCGAGCGCCCCCTCTCCGCCGGCCATCTGATCGTCGCGCAGCTGGAGCGCGAAGGCGTACGGCGGGTGTACGGCGTTCCAGGCGAGTCCTTCCTCGACGTCCTCGACGGCCTGCACGACTCGCCGGTCTCGACGGTGGTGACCCGGCACGAGGGCGGTGCGGGCTTCATGGCGCTGGCGGAGGGCAGGCTGACCGGGCTGCCCGGGGTGGCGATGGTCACCCGGGGTCCGGGCGCCGCGAACGCCTTCATCGCCGTACACACCGCGTACCAGGACGCGACCCCGATGCTCCTCTTCGTCGGACTGGTTCCGGTGCCCGACCGCGGCCGGGAGGCGTTCCAGGAGTTCGACCTCGGCGGATGGTTCGGCAGCACGGCGAAGAAGGTCGTCATGCTGGACGACCCCACCGCCGCCGCCCGTGTCGTCGCGGAGAGCATGCACGTGGCGCGCAGTGGGCGGCCGGGTCCCGTGGTGATCGGTCTTCCCGAGGATGTCCTCACCCGGCCCGCGGGCCCCTCCGGCACGGTCCGGCCGCTCGCCGTACCCCGGCCCCGCGCCGCCGAGGCGGAGCTGAAGGAGCTGGTACGCCGGTTCGAACGCGCGCGGCGGCCCCTGGTCGTCGTAGGAGGCGAGGGGTGGACCGCGGAGAGCGGCCAGGAACTCATGCGCTGGGCGACGCGGCACTCGATCCCCGTCCTCGCCGACTTCCGCGCCTACGACGCCGTCCCTCACGACCTCGAGGACACCGGCGCCTACGTCGGCTCACTCGGATACGGCCGCGGCGACCACGCGGCTCGGCTGCTGGACGAGGCGGACCTCACGGTCTTCCTCGGCGCTCCGCGCGGCGACGTGCTCAGCGACGGATACACCCGCGGCCTCGACTCGGAGACGGTGCTGGTCCTCCCCGGCGACGCACAGGGCCACAGCGGCCGCATCGACCAGTTCGTCTCGGCCCACGCGCCGTCCTTCGTCCTCGACCTGGCCACCACGCCCGCGTCACCGGATACGGACGTCGCGTGGTTCAGGACCGCCCAGGAGGCCCACGCCCGCTTCACCACTCCCGCGCCCGAGCCGGCCTCGGACGACGACGCCCACGTCGACCTCACCGCGGTCATGAGCGTGCTGCGGGAGGAACTCACCCCCGACGCCGTCATCACCTACGGCGCCGGCAACCACGCCCTCTGGCCGGCCCGATACCTTCCGCACCGAACCCCGGCCTCCCTCGTCGCGCCCCGCAACGGCGCCATGGGCATGGGCATACCGGCCGCCGTCGCCGCCTCGCTGGCCTTCCCCGGCCGCGAGGTCGTGTCCGTCGCGGGCGACGGCTGCTTCCTGATGAACGGTCAGGAGATCGCCACCGCGGTGGGACACGGAGCCGTCTTCGTCGCCCTGGTGGTCGACAACGGCTGCTACGCGACGATCCGGGAGCACCAGGAGGGCGCCTACCCGGGCCGCCCGTCGGGCACCCAGCTGACCAACCCGGACTTCGCGGCGTGGGCCCGCTCCTACGGTGCGTACGGCGAGACCGTGACCTCGCATCGCGACTTCCGCGAGGCGTTCCGGCGTGCCCGCGCGAGCGGGCTCCCGGCCGTGCTGCACCTCATCCAGGATCCCGTGGTCCGCGCTCCGGCGACCGCCGGCTGAGTCGCGAGGCCGCCCGCGACCACGCGCGTTCCCGCACCCCACTCGCACCCCACCCGCACCCACCCGCACACCGACAGGACGTGATCATGAGCGACCCCGACACCTCTTCCACCGCACCGGCCGCCCACGGCAGCACTCTGCTGGAGGACTTCGCGACTCTCTCGGCGTTCGGTGCCACACCCGTCGGCGGGGTCGACCGCCAGGCCGCCACCCCCGCCGACGGGGAACAGCGTGCCTGGCTGCACCAGTGGCTCACCGACCGGGGCTTCGAGGTCCACTACGACGGTGTGGGCAACCAGTTCGGTCTCTTCACCGTCACGCCCGGAGCCCCGTACGTCCTCAGCGGCTCGCACCTGGACAGCCAGCCGCTCGGCGGCCGCTACGACGGCGCCTACGGCGTCCTCGCCTCGGCCCACGCCGCCCACCGGGCCGTCCAGCGGTGGAACGCCTCGGACGAGACACCGCGCTACAACGTGGCCGTCGTCAACTGGTTCAACGAGGAAGGCTGCCGGTTCAAGCCGAGCATGATGGGCAGCGCGGTGTTCACGGGGAAGCTGCCGGCCCGGACCGCCCTCACGACGACCGATCCGGCGGGCACCACGGTGGAGACCGCGCTGCGCGCGATCGGGACGATCGGCGACTACGCCGGACCCGAGGTGGCCTCGTACGCCGAGATCCACATCGAACAGGGCCGCGACCTGGAGAACGCGGGGACCACGATCGGCCTGGTGGACTCCACCTGGGCGGCCCGCAAGTACCAGGTGGTGGTCCGCGGCGAGCAGTCACACACCGGATCGACGATCATGGCGGACCGACGCGACGCCCTGCTCGGCGCCTCGCTCCTGGTCGTGGCGGTGCGCGAACTGGCCGAGCAGAGCACGGACACGCCGCTGCACACCTCGGTGAGCGAGATGACCATCGAGCCCAACTCTCCCGTGGTGGTGGCGCGCGAGGTACGCATGCACGTCGACCTGCGGTCGCCCGACGAAGCCCTTCTCGACGCGGCCGCCAAGAAGCTGGCCGAGTCGATCCCCGGCGTCGAGGAACGTGCGTCGGTCACGATCGAGCAGGTCCAGACACACGGGTGGGGCGTGGCACCGTTCCCGGCGGCCGGCGTCAAGCTCGCCGCCCAGGCAGCCGAGGAACTGGGGCTCAGCCACCAGACCATGATGACCATCGCGGGTCATGACTCGGTGAACATGAAGGACGTCGCACCCTCGATCATGCTCTTCGTGCCCAGCATCGAGGGAATCTCCCACAACGAGGGCGAGTTCACGAACGACCAGGACATCAGCGCGGGCACCGACCTGCTGACCGAGGTGGTCGGCCGGCTCATGTCGGGTGCTCTGGACGGTGCACGGTGACCGTGCCGAAGAATCGGAATCTGGTGCGGTCGGGCTGATACCTGCTGTTCGTGACGGCTGGTGAGCTCTGAGAAACCCCTGTTCCGGCCACCACTCCCCCGCCTTCGGTCCCCCTCGCGGTCCCCGTCGGACTCACCGGCCGCTTCATTCAACTGGGTTCTTCGTCAGGTGAGTTGTATGCGGTGACTGTGCCGAGGATGCTGGTTTGTGGCATGGCAGGAGACAAGTGAAAAACCGGGGGGAGTTCATGGCCGCGGTGCGGGGGAGCGGCGTGCTGGAGGCGTCGCAGGTGCGGGTCTGCGCGGTTGGGGGCGAGGTGGTCGGCGCCGGGTTCCTCGTTTCCGCCGATGTGGTGTGTACCTGCGCCCATGTCGTGGCCAGGGCTCTCGGTGTGTCCAGCAGCTCGGAGGAGGCGCCCGACGGGGCGGTGGATCTCGATTTTCCGTTGCTTGAAGGCCGTCCGAGGGCACGCGCGGTCGTGGTGTCGTGGCGGCACGGCGGGCTGGACGTCGCGCTGCTGCGGCTGGAGTCGGCGGTCGAGGACGCGCGGCCCGTGCCGCTTGTCGACGGGACCGGCGTATGGGGCCACATGTTCCGGGCACTGGGTTACCCCGTCGGCGCCGACCGCGGTGTATGGGCCTCGGGCACCCTGCGGGCCGGGCAGGGTTCGGGCTGGGTGCAGATGGAGGCACAGGGGCCGGGGCCGCGGATCTCGGGAGGGTTCAGCGGATCGCCGGTCTGGGACGACGCGCAGGACGGCGTGGTCGGGATGACGGTCGCCGCGCACCGGGGCGAGCGCACCGCGTATCTGCTGCCGTCGGCCGAACTGGTCGACGAGGAGACACTGCGGCCGCGCTGCCCGTTCCAAGGGCTCGCGGCGTTCACGGAGGACGACGCGGAGTTCTTCCACGGCCGCGACAGCGACACCGCCCGCGTCCACAAGGCGGTCCGCAGGCGGTCGGTGACATTGGTGGCGGGGCCCTCGGGGTGCGGGAAGTCGTCCCTGGTGCGGGCCGGTGTGTTGCCCCGGCTCCGGGCCGACGGGATGAGTGTGTCCGAGCTGCGGCCCGTACCCGGCGCACGGGCGTCCGCGGTACTGGCGCGGGCACTGACGGGGGTCCTTGAGCCGGAGCTCGGCGAGATCGATCGGCTCGCCAAGGCGGAGGAACTGGCAGGGCTGCTGGAGACCGGCGACGATGTGCCGGCCGAGCTGCGCGGCAGGATCCTCGCCCGCGCGAGCGGCGCCGGCCATGTGCTCTTCGTCGACCAGCTCGAGGAGTACGCGGGTGCCGAGGCGGCCGCAGCCCGCGAGCTGTTCGGGCTGCTCGTCGCTCTGGCGGGCAAGGACAGCGCGGCCGCACTGCGGGTCGTCGCGACGGCGCGGCCCGACTCCCTCGAAGCGCTGGTGACGGCCGGTACGTCCGATCTGGTCAGCGACGCCGTGGAGTTCCTCGCACCGCTGGCCGCCGAGGACCTGGAGCGTGCGGTGACCGCGCCCGTCGACGCCGTACCGGGGTTGTGGTTCGAGCCGGGGTTGCCGGAGCGGATCGTCGCGGACGCGGCCGACGAGCCGGGTCGGATGACCCTGGTTCAGTTCGTTCTGACCGAGCTGTGGAAGCGTCGCAGCCGGTCGATGCTGACGCATGCCGCGTACGACGAGCTGGGTGGTGTGGCGGGGGCTCTCGTCGGATACGCGGACGACACGCTCGCCGGACTGACGCAGCCCCAACAGATGTGTGCGCGGCGGCTGTTCGTACAACTTGCCCGGCCTGACGGGAACGTGTTCCTCCGTCGTCCCGCCCCCGTCGCCGGTCTGGCTCCCGAACTCGTCGACCTGGCACGGGAGCTGGCACCGAGCAAGCTCCTCGTCCTCTCCAGAGCCCCGGGCGGTGACGAGGAGATCGTCGACCTGGCGCACGAGGCTCTGACACGGCTCTGGCCGCGCCTGCGGCGGTGGCTCGCCGACTCCCGGGACTTCCGCGCCTGGCAGGAGCAACTCCGGGCCGATCTGCGGCGCTGGCAGACGCAACAGCTGGAGCCCGCCCGGCTGTTGAGCGGAAACGACCTCGCGCAGGCTGATCGCCGGCTGGCTGAGCACCCTGACGACATCTCCGCCGACGAGCGCGGATACGTCCTGCTCAGCCTCCGCCACTCCCGGCGCGGGAAACGCCTCAAGCAGGCCGCCGTGGGAGCGCTGGCCGTTCTCACCGCGCTCGCTGTCGGACTGGCGACATCCACCTGGCTGAGCCTTCAGAAGACCGAGCGGCAGTTGCGGGCCCAGGCCGCGGGGCTGCTGGCCCAGGCCGTCGATGACACCCCCGGCAGCAATCCGGCCACCGCGCTGCAGCTGGCGCTGGCCGCGTGGCACACCAAGCAGACCCCGACGACCCGCCAAGCGCTGCTGCGTCAGTATGTGCGGGACCAGTACCTGGTGGGCTCCTATCAGAAGGTGTGGAAGGGCCAGGTCGACGACATGGACGCCACACCGGACGGCCGTACGCTCGTGGTGGTGTCGAAGCCGAAGGGCGGCGCCCGGTGGACGCTCACCGTGGTCACGGGAGTCCTCGACGGAAAGATCCGGGCCAGGGAGCTCGGCGGAGTTCCCGCGGGCATGTTCGCGAGCGCCATCAGCCCCGACGGCCGCCTTTTCGCCGTAGCCGCACGGAACACGGTCAAGCTGTGGCGGATGAGCGACCCGGAGGATCCCATCGTCCTGAACCGCGGGAAGCACAAGGTCACGGAAAGGGAGTTCGGGGCCACCGTGGACTTCAGCAGTGACAGCAAGCGGCTGCTGCTGCTGATGGACGACGACTCCGGGGAGTGTTACAACAAGCCCCGGACGTGTGTCCCGCCTTTCGCCGAGGCGTGGAACGTGCCGTCCGGCGTCCGGCTGCCTGTCGCGAAGAATCTCGTGTCCGCCTCCGGGGTGCAGGAGGCGGCCTTCACCGCGGACCCTGGCACGGTGGCCGTGATCGGTTGGGGCAAGAGCGGACGGCAGGCCGAGGTCAGGGATCTCACCACCG
>Ga0307510_10008148_pt1 | contig 12479 bp, 11 predicted proteins | sample 12_EM_MG_FD_207224 | JGI IMG/M metagenome (GOLD analysis project Ga0307510, IMG submission 207224) | Populus trichocarpa ectomycorrhiza microbial communities from riparian zone in the Pacific Northwest, United States - 12_EM | ecosystem: Host-associated > Plants > Roots > Unclassified | place...
ATCGTTCTGCGATTCACGCGTTGCAGGCTGACTCGACCAACTATGACCCATCATTGGAGGAATACATCAACTCGCTGCCATCTGTATCTTCCACTACGTATAGATTATGGTTTTGTGGCCTAGGGACAAGTCTAGCTTCCGCAGTGCTCGCAATGTTGTTGCAAAGCTGGGTCCGAAGATACACGGTCATGACTCACCCACGTGGTGGTGCACTCATTCGGGCATATATGATACTCGACGGGCCACTGAAATCTCTACAGCTCATCATGGACTTCTTACACCTCTTGTTGGATACTTCCATCTTCACCTTCCTTGCTGGTCTCCTCGTGCTGCTCACTTCAACCTCTCAGGATTCTGGCAATCTTTTTTTGGTTGGATACATTTCCATTCCCCTGTTTCTTTCGTATCTGAAAGTCTCCTTCACATCGTTTCTCTGCCCCACCATTTACACTACCCCGCTTTCTAGGGTGATACGCCATGGCATACAATTTCTCAGCCTGACGTTTCAGCCTTACACATTTCCCCTCAAGTCTCCCCTGCGCCACCGGCCTAACGAATTCCTCGGCTTTGACTGGGTGACGTTGGGCTGCGTAGATCAGGTCGCAGAAAAACTCATCGAAACTCAAGATCCACGATCGTTACTCGATGGAGAGATAGTAGCGTGGTTACTACGTTCTGTGCGTGACGACCAAGACCTCGAACGGTTTCTGGAATGCATTCCTGGCTTCTATGATTCGGACCAAGTAGAACAACCATCACAAGTATTTCGACCTCTCCACAGGGACCGAATACCTCGTTCGATCTTGTCATTAATGTCGTACTCTGTCTTCCGCTACATTGCCCGAGGATATTAGGCAGAAACGGATCAGGTTGTCCTTAGAGGTGATAGAACTTGATCTTTACCTGCTCGAGCGCTGTTTCTTCTATGCTCTCTCCCTCCCCGCGAAGCCAGCCATTTTCCAGCGCGTCGATTTCATCCTCCTTGCAGACCGGATCACCGACAATACGAATGGGAACCGCGATGCACAGCTCCTCGCGAAATGCATAATCGCCGCTGCCATCAGCTGCTTTACGACCCAAGAACCAGACGACGAGCGTTGGCTCCCCATTATCAAGCGCTGGTTGGCCTTCACGATATTAGACACCACCCCCGAGGGACATCTTTCCAGTACGAAGCTCGTTAATCTCATTTGCCTTGTGGAAGCATTAGATTCCGCAAGCCCTGAATATAGGGATATGATGCCTTTCCAAACCGTTTTCACGGCTGGCAATTTCCTGATGGACTCCGCTGTATCTCAACACCGGAACGAATTTTGCATCCTCTGGAATCGACTTCTGGATTCGGTTGGGCCCAATGGGTCAAATTCGAACCTTATTCTTCCCAACATCCGTTCCGTCTACAACACTCTGCACGGAGGCAACGTCGACTCTCCCATAAACCCGGGCCTCACCCCTGCTAATTACCCGCAATGCACCATTCACACCGATCACACCAACCCCCTTTTGACTCCAGGAATCGGCCCGATTGATACTCTTGCGTCTGGACAAGCCGCTACGCCTACGGCGCCGCAACTTTTGTCAGCACCTACAAGTCGCTCAACCAGTTCTTGATTCGAATGACTAGTTTTGACATAGGCCAAGTCGCTGTAGTCGCTGTGCCTACTTTGGTTTCACCGTGACACTATTTGCCGTATACTGTACAAGTGTGGTAACATCTTATGACTCAGCCCTGAGCTTTAGTCTCGTTGTAGAACCAGTCCTATCTCCCCAGTACCTGTAGCTCGCCTCATATCTTGTATAATCTGTTTCATGTTTTTTACTTGTGTCTTTTGCTTTCTGGTACACCCCGGTTCTTACAATAGTATCTCTTTGACTCGCACCCCCTCTCTCATGTTGTGATTTGATTTCTCCGGGCCGCCTTCGACCTGCACGTCGAATTTCAGACCTTGCCTAGAGGTCTCTCATCCGATTTCGACTCTGACGGCGTTTCTCAAGCCAGTCAGACTTCGACTTTGTGCCGCGTGCGGAGCCATGCCAGTCTTAAGGGCCTGCGACCGAACGACTCGACACGGAAGACTGCTCCGTGCCAAGACTAGGGGCAGACCATACTTTTCGGCCAGATCTCCCGACGTAACGCACCGACGACGGAACAAAAGTATATATATCATGAGAGACATAGCAACACCGATGAAGGATCAAATGGACGACTGGCAACTGACGACGCACTGGCGTCAGCAATGCCAACTGGGGGTCAAGAAGAAAAGGTGAAACGCACCTTGGTCTGGCGATGGAGGCGTCCTTTGACATTTATTTCTATCCATTCCATCGATCCCCGGCGCCATAATGCCAATACTACAAAGGGCAATTGGTGTTCTTTCTGGTGTAGGGTGGAAGACCAAAAGAGAAGATTTAGCAAAACCAAGGAAGGGGCCTAGGTGTGACAGCAGAGCGCCTCGAAAGGAAAGATGACCCCATCGGACGTGTAGACCCTATCTTTCACTCGTAGTGGGGATTCTATATCCACAGGAAAGACCGAAACCGAATCAGAGCGTGAAGGAAGGGGGACTTTAACAACATGGGCCGTTGCGTCTCCTCCTGAAACCTAGAAAAGCCTGTCGCACCCATGGACAGGAGGGCAGGAGGACTGAGAGGGAACGTCCCTCACTCGAGTCGAGAAGATAGATGCACCCGGCCCAACAAGTTCATCATGACTCCCAGGTCCGGCGCACCACTCCAGAAATTCCCATGATATCGACGAAAAAGATGCACAAACCCTATATGTCGGAAAGCAAAGCTGTGCAGCCAGTGAGAAGCTTAGCGGGGGTTTCTTTTTTGCTTTTATTTATTTTTGGTATGTTATCTAAACTGAGTGATTTTCAGATGACGATGACGAACGGTGATGATAATGGCAAAAATGCTTATATGCGTACCATTTGTTCTATCGACCCTTTTGACAGGTTTACTAACTCGAGACCCATTTCAGAACCCATACACAAAGGGAAGTCCGGGCCCAGACCGTCGTTCTGAGTGAGAGCGGTAATAACTTGATTCTGTGGGTATCGAGCGTCGGGGATAAGGTCACGCATGATTCGACGAACACAAGTCATTTGAGTAGGATGTGGGGACGCTTCATCCGGCGTTATAGTTTGATCGGCAGATTACGGTAACGGTCATGCTGACTGGAGGAGGATGCCATGACCCGAGAGCGATCAGGCTTGGCGGTCGACCAGACCAGATTGATGTGTGCGATCGTACCCGTGACTTGCATGGAAGCTTCTTATCAGAAGGGTGTGACATTCTATGGGAAGTCTTTAGGCTTTCATTGGTGCCAGTTGGTCATGACGTACCGACGCAAGATCCTCAGTTCCCAACAGCCGGGAGGCTAAAACTCTACGGGAAAGTCGCACATCGAGTGGTGCAGGTGCCAAAAACACACTTACTGCACCCGACGTCTCAGCAAGCAACGTCCTTGGTGCCGTCATGAGTGACACAATTAGTGCCGTACTTGTGCTAGGCGGGTCAAATAGTAGGCCTCCGGCCTTGACCCATCACCCCAAGCGGCGCGATTCGGCCCCCAACCAACTTCATGAAACCATTGGACCCGTGGAGGGGGGTGACCATGGGCTCATGCATTCATTAATTTAAGCGCATGAAGTGGCGCGAAATGAAACCAAATTTCTCGAAACCCAGCCAGTCGCCAAACAGTCAGTTGGTCACCCATCCGGCGCGTCGATCCGAAAATACGAAACTTCGAACAGTAGCACCGGTCTGCCTGCATGGTAGGTCATAAGGAAGAAGGGAGATGCCACATACAGCCCAGTACGGGAAAGAAAGAAAAAACTCGTAATTACCGTGAGACAAAACGAGGCGTGCGCTTGACGCGCCCGTGCGAATGGTGCGATATGGAGGGACTTTTGATAGGCGTGCCGCTCATAACAACCCCCCCCCCCCACCTTCCTTCACCCGCCTGAAAAGGTCGAGGAATGTATTGTGGAGCTGATTGGAGGGTGCCAAAGAAGCCCAGCGTTCTTGCAGGGAAGGCTGGAATGAGGTTATAATCCCCGCGGCCAAGGCGCAACGCCAGCAGGAGCCAAACTCTCGAATCGTGGGATACTTTTACGAGTAAAGTTGAGGGGTACCCTTGACATCGACGTACATGACGAGCTTGGGCGTAAGCGCACAATACAGCAGTGGGCCCTTTTGAGTTTAGCATGTGACTCGGGAAAAGAGGGGACATAAGCCGACAAGTCAACTGTCAAAGTCAACTTGTGGAGCAACCCCACGCACGTCTCTTTTTCTTCTTTTGTCCTCCTTGGTGAATGCTACAAGGCATGTGCATGTCACCTAGATCCAAATGGAGCGAGAGAAGAGGAGAGGAAATGAAAAAGTTGAGCGTCGCGTCGAATTACGTTGAATTGAATTATACTCAAATCGAAAATATTCAAGATTTTTTTGCAAATATCCCGCTCTGTTGGTTTGCTGGATTTCCGCTGGATTTTCTGAGAAAAGTAAAATGAAACCCCCAAAAAGACAAGACCAGAACCAAGATCTATCAAACAAGCGAACGCCACCCCTCCAGTACCCCACCCCTTTCTCCCATCGTCGCGCGCCAACTCCCGGCGTAAGACACAGCTTGTTTGTACATTATTTGGTTAGACTAGGCAGCCAAGTCCAGTTTAGGTTCTATTGCGTTCAGTTAAGTTATATTATATCGGGGGAAACGTTTAGAAGGAACAAGGAAGAAGAGGGTGAATAAGGAGTGTTCGTTGTAAAAGGTCCCCGTCGATCGACTGGTTCGGTCGAAACCACAGTACACGACGGAACGGATTATTGCGTTTATTATTGCGTATATTTTTCCGATCCGAGGCCAAAGATCTTCGCCGAGCGATTCGTGATTGATATAGAGAATTTAAACTTGTCACTCGTACACCAACCCAAATTCCCTACTATCTTTGAAGTTTCGTGAACTGAGGCACCAGAGCAGGGTCTTTACTGTATTTGGTGACGGAGGCGAGCTAGAGCAGTTGAGCTTGAGCATATCACTTATCGCGCTCTTATCTCTTCCTGTCTCATATGAGTGGGCCTTAGTGAGGTGAGAACCACCGCACCTCACTGGGGAGAGCCAGTAATTTATCGTTTTGCTTTGTGCTTATAACCCACGCGTGACGTATGAGCAGAAAAGTGATTAGAATCAGAGAGACAAACAGTCAGGGTATATCAGCCAAATGTTCAATTCTCAGTCGAGGCGGTCAGATCAAAACCAATAGAAAGAACTGCCATCCAGAACACACACGAGAAAATACAAACCATCTCGAACAAATTATTATTCCCAATCACTCTCTTGCTCTTCCTCCTCTTCCTCCTCCTCCTCCTCGTCGTCGTCATCATCGTCATCACCATCGGGGGTCTCCTTGACGTTAACGGGGACAGCACCAGCGTCGCCCGCGGCACTTGCCCGACCCGAAGAGACGATGTCAAAGCTGTCATCACTTCGCTGTGGACTCATGCTCCCGGTAGTGTTTGCGCTCCGCTGCCTTTCGCGGTTCAGAACCGGCGCGGTAGGTAGGGGCAGCGAAGGCTGTGTCTTTGGCGCCGAGTCCTCATCCTCGTCTTCCCAACTGAAATCATCGTCTTGGTCCGCAGGGCCCGCTATGGGTTTTCGAGTAGTTAGTGATATATATATATATAAAGGGGGGGTTAAACAGCACTTTACCTGAGAGCACGGCCTTCCGCTGCTCTTCTTCTTGATTAATCTGATACACGCGGAAGAAATATCGTATCCAGAATACGTCCTCGGATAGTTCCACCGGCACTTGATTCCAGTATCAATGTCAACGTAAATAAATCAGAAAAAAGGACACACCCAACGCAGAGCGCGTACTTCCCAACATCCCATCATCAGCAGTCAGTTCAGACTCGCGCCGCGATTCGTCGCTCGCAGTGTCCCGCCCGGTCTCTACCCACCCAGCAAATAGTACAGCCGAGCGCTCCTCGCCGGCAGGGTCGACGCGCAGGATCGCCGGGTTCGAGCGCAACGCACGCAGTAGGACGCCACGGCGCGTCGCTGGGGTGGAGGCGATGGCGGCAGCAGCGGACTTGGAGTCGCCTTCTCGTGCGAGCGGGGCCGCAGAGGTGGAGGCAGCATCCGGGTCTGGTGGGACGACGCGTACCACATCGCGGAGAAACACGCTCGCGCCACGCAGGAGTTCTTCTCCGCGCACTGCAGCGCCCTGCACCCGGGCTTGTGCTGCGTGCGCGAGGTCAATGCGAGCCTGTGGGTCCCGCACGCGGTCTGGAATGGTGTCGCGGAGGGTGGTGAGCAAGTCTGGAGGGATCGAGGATTGTAGGCGCGTGAAGAGGTTCTGGGTGGGAGATTGGGCCCGTTCTGGCTGTTGCCGTTGCTGCTGCGGGTCGAGCGTTGCGGTGGATGCAGAAGCTGACGAGGACCCTGAGCTCTCGCCGTCGGTCGTGATAGAGTCGGTTAAATCACGCATTGATGACGAGGCGGTGGGCGACTGCGCATCGGCGTCGGTGGCTGGAACAGGAGCAGAGACGGAGCGACCTGCGAGTTGCTGGTTGATGCCTTTCTGCGCCTGCGAGACGTAGTCCCCCAAGTCCTTCCGCGCAGTCTGGATAGCACTCTGACCCTTTTAGAGCGCATGAAGAATATAGATATCATGGTTAGCCTTCAGTGTTGTGTCGAGACGTGCGGGGGTAAGCGCTTGCTCGCACCTGCTTCCTGAAACCGCCCCAAAACCGTTCGAGCTGGCCAATGACCTCAGTGACCTCATCATTTAGGGTCTGAGAAGGCTGCCCCGCCGTCCGAGTTGGTGGAGTTGAAGTTCCTGGAGTGGCAGGAGTGAAGGGGGCGTCCCAAAAGCTCATAATCTGGGACGGACTGGCTAAGTCAAGTCGATGTGTTGCGCCACTTTTGGTCGTCGTGAGATGTGATGTGGCAACCTTGTTTACGTCATATCAAAACCCTGGTTCATTGGCCCAAACACATGTCCGACTAAAAACTAAACTGCAACTAAAGGGAACATATAAAAAGGCGTTCATAAACTATCCGTAGAAATGCCAGAAATATCAAAGCAAGAAAGAAATCGTTATCAAAATGGGTATAAAGCACACTACGACCCTTCCTTATCTTGTTTTAGCAGCCTGCCTTCTCGCTCCTGATTGTATTGACGAGGGATGAAGACCAACCCGAGGCCGTAAAGAACCCAGAAGATCTATCGAAACGATGCACGCATTATGTTCAGTCGTAATAATTATTCTCGCTCATTCACTCGACTTACAATGACAAGCGCCAACCATGCGTGCTTCGCCGATTCTTTCACAGGGTGAATGTCACCGGTGCAAAGGGGCCATTCGGTGTAGATCCCGTAGTGGATCTATTTCAAAATCCTCGACGTCAGGTCATTCAGCCACAGCGGCAATGGACCGGAGAGACGAACCTGGTAAGCTGACATCGCGAGAATCGCCAATCCTAGCATCGCGTGGAGATAATTCTGCGGTGGGCGGTGGGCGATGAAGAGAAAGGGGATGCGAACAACATGGATGAAAAGGCCCAGCAAGACCTGAAAACTGTACAGGGCAAAGATGGCGTAGCCGATTCTCTGTTCGAGGACCGAGTTTGGACGGTTTTACAGAGTGCGCGATGACAGGCGATCAGATGTGGATAAATGTTATTAGTGTTCGGCGTGCTGATACGTCAGACAACATTACCTTGTGGTGGTCATACGGATAGTGGGAGAGCTTGTTGGCTGAGACGGCCATGCCCAACGCCGCATAGACAAGTGGGGCAGCAATAAGAAAGTTGATGAGCCAGTGTGCCCACCACCATCTGGATAGGAGGCAGAGAGCATAAATCGTACGATCGGATCACAGGGAGTACGTGAGTAGACTCACCGGTTGGTAAAGGTACGCGAGTATCGCGGGATTAGGACGCCGATAGGTATGATGACAAGGAAGGCGATGGAGGCGAGGAGACCATGGTCTCTGACTCTTTTTTCGTATTCTGAGAAAGGGAATAATGACATGGTGTCTGCTTGGGCGGGACGCGACGGCAAGCCCGACGCAGGGGGGCCGGAATGTAGAAAGAAAGGAACGGTCAACGGTGTGGAGGGAAGGAAAGGGGCGGGAAATTGATGGCCATTGGGTCTATATGATGTCGCTGTGGGGTCAGTGGACTGGTGAATTAGCGCCTGCATGCCGTCTTCCGCAGCAAGTCTGCACCCGCACCCGAACGAACAGCGCCCACACCATGCACTCTGCAATCTCGACAGGCTAACAACCATGAAACGCCATCACATCAGTGTTGGACACTGTACGCAAGGCCAGGCCAGTACTGATATTGATATTTGTGTGAGTAGTGTGGCCACTCTCGACAAAAAGGTCGGTACAATAAAAGTTTATTCCGCCCGGGCGTCAAAATCGAAACGATCTTCATCTCCTGCCTTCACTTAGCGCGTACAGTGCGTCCTCTAAGAGGTATTATTAGACAATACGAAACAGGTCCTCGTTGTCAATGAACCCCTACGTCCCATCGACCCAGCCATAGTCGAGCGTAAGGGATCGAATTCCTCTACTACGCCGAACAATAAGCACTATCGAACACACAATACATGGCAGAGCGGTTACCATCTCGCTCAAGGTTGTCCGCGGGACCACAAGTGAAGATACATTGAGTTTGATTGTTGCGTGTCGTGTGTAAAGCCGATACTGTAACGGTGGCGAGAACGTATACTGTAGTACAGTATATCTGGTGCGATCGCGAAACAATTCATCATCACCTGATGCCTCGATGACGTGCCAATCAACCGCATGACCCGAGGGCTGGTACTCTTTGCAATTGATGAACCAGTATTCGCACTTTGAAAAGTCCTCATTGGGCTAGGCGAGCTTCTTTGGCGCGACCGACTACATCCTGCATGCTCGAGCTCAGGTAGGATCGTAAGCCTTTTAAACAGCGGCCTTTTGTGGCGCGTAGATTTGTACAGAATCTCACTGACGCCCAATGGAGGTGAAGTGGGCCAACGAGGTATCGCTAGCAGTGTCAGCTGGTCCACATTCATAACGTCCTTCGTATCCGCGAAGCGCCTTCGGCCGGTGTCCGTCACGTATCTGTATGAAGACCGTTCCTATTGAGTGTCCTCGCATTACTCCGATGTGCGCTCAACGTAATGAATAGTGAGTTCGTCAACGAGACTCAGAGGAGACGACTGCCGGACAATTCAAACCACCCAAACATAAAACTCGGCATCAGGGTGGCACTGGCGCGACTGCAAGTTGGCTTCAAGTGTTCCGGTGGCAAGGGTCTGGTGTCGTGGTAACCTGGCCGTGATGCCCCCGTACGTTCACGCTCCTGAACGATGTGCGCAATGTTGTCGCCTCTGCCTATGACGTATGATGTACGTATGATGTACAACGCCAAAGCACGTGTAGCGTGAGAAAAGCGGAAATATCATAAGACAAACAGCGAGAAATTTGGACGAGAAAAAACCCATCTCATCTGGCATCCAGCTCAACCGACCCCCAACTGTTCTCCCTGTCAACCGGGCAACACCCCGTCGGTATATGACTTTCGACAAGTTCACTCGTGACGAGTACGTTCCACTTTCTCCTCTCCCTTATCTCCCCTCATCCACTCCGCAATACAGCTATCTCAGCGACCTTGTCTTTTCACTCCCCGTCTACTAAACCACAGGCTCAAAAGTCCTAAAGGCATAATATGATCACTCGTCTCATTTTTCGGGTTTCTCCCACCTCTCGCAGCTTTGCAACTCGTGCCCGCTCGTCCACGTCAATCCCAGCAGTCCTCCACCTGAAAACGGGCCAGTCTTTCACGGGTTACTCATTTGGTACCCCACGCAGTACTTTTGGTGAAACCGTTTTCTCTACCTCCATAACTTCGTGTACGCATATCCTTCCTCGAGCTTTCTACTTCCTTATCCCATGTCAGATACGGAGTCCATGACCGATCCTTCCTATCGCGGTCAACTCCTGGTCTTCACCACACCCCTCATCGGCAATTATGGCATCCCGCATAACATAGCCCCTCGCGACTCCCACGATGTAGGCGTCGTACTGGAGTCGTCTGGCATCCAATGTGCTGCGGTCGTCGTCGCCGATGTAGCTGAAAAATTCTCGCATTACACCGCGATCGAGTCCCTTCACACTTGGTGCTCGCGGTACAACGTTCCAGGCCTCACCGGTGTCGATACGCGTGCTATCACTCGCCTCCTCCGTGATCAAGGTACTACCCTTGGCTGCCTCGCCGTTGGGGGCGACGCAGCCCTGCCACTGCCCAAGGAGGATGAGTATTGGGATCCCAGCCAGGAGAACCTCGTTGATCAGGTCTCCACAAAAGAGCCATACGTGCTTAATCCGACAGGCGATGTTAAGATCGCTGTGCTCGACTTTGGTGCCAAGGCAAACATCCCACGCGCCCTCGTGCGGCGCGGCGCGGCGGTCACCGTTCTCCCGTGGGACTATGACTTCAATGCCATCCGCGAAGGATTCGACGGCCTCTTTTTGTCCAATGGGCCTGGAGACCCACAGCACTGTTGGTCCGCGGCACAAAAGCTCCGCACCACGCTGGACGAATGGCGGAAGCCTATCTTCGGGATCTGTATGGGTCACCAGATTATCGGTATGGCTGCCGGCCTTGATGCATATCGCATGACGTTTGGTAACCGTGGCCATAATCAACCCGTACTGGCACTTGCATCGTCGGGATCTATTCGGGCTGGTAGGGTTTACGTTACAAGGTTTGTTCTTCCGCTTCTTCCCTTCGTGCTTTCTTTCTACTGATCAGCGTTGCAGCCAAAATCATCAGTATGCCCTTCGACTTCAGGACCCATTCCCAGAAGGGTGGGAGCCATTTTTCATCAATTGTAACGATTCGTCGGTGGAAGGGATCAAGTCGACGTCGGATTCGGGTCGTTGCGTTTGGGGCGTACAGTTCCACCCTGAGAGCGCTGGTGGGCCCCTGGACACCATGGAGGTACTGTGCTCGTTTGTCCCGCTCTTCCGCTCTCATGTACGACATACAGATGTTTACCGACTTTGTTGCTGAATGCCGAGCGGAAAGACTCAAGGCCAGGCTCACTGGGCTCTCCGTGGACACGAGTACGATACAACGAAAGACGCAGCCCATTCTGGAGGAAGCACCCGAGCGCATTGCTGTTGCGGCTTGAGCGGCACTGATGTTACGAATTGATTTTTTGGCTGCACTTTCTCGATGCTCTGGTACGACGTCTTACCTTGAAAATGTAACATGTATTTTTTTTTCAAGAAAAATGATCATCAAAAATATGAGATTGGGACATGCACTATTGGATTAACTTATACTGGCTTGGTGCTTTCTCAGATAAGGATATGACCTAAGGGGGAAACTAGGCTGCACCCAAACAAACCCACCAACCCCTGTCCTGCGCCTCGTACCTTTACAGTATGTCGGGCCCCGGGCATCCTCAACAGCCACGTTTGTCACCCGCTGTTACGCTGCTAACGACGCAAGCAAAAACGTACCACCTGTCAAGGTCGATCGTGCCAAAGTGGTGCCACGCCGAAAGATATGATAGTTGCGGAGGGAGAAGGACAGTCATGACCAACTACGTCCTGTTTGGTTATGCCAGCCCTTTACCATCCTTACTTACCTGACACGCCCGGTTCACCATCGTACGACCTCGCAAGTCCCTATTGCGCTTGAGCCCACCAGTTCAACCCGTTCCCCTACCATCCCGTGATCGTGATGTCTCCGTCTTCCCGAGACCGCATTCTCGGCCCACCGCTTCCAACCAATCTTGTGTCTTGATTTGTTCAGGCTCTTCAGGATGACTGTCTCACGTGGCAATCTCCAGAAAAATAACGTCATGACCAACCGGTGGTCGTTTAGTGCGAGGGCCGATGCCAAAGTGGCAAATTCCGGCCTCGTCGTGTTCGAGTCCACTAGGTATTCAGACCCGCTTTTGATGGCCTGTCCCTCCACTCTAGCAATGAGCCCGCATCGATGATCACGAGGATTCTCGCTCGACAAGTTAAACCTGGGTCTCCATTCCTGGATCGCATACATAGCCCCGATTCCTTTTAGAAACATGGCCATTTGCTGTTACGCGTCAAGATATCAAGTTGTTCACATCTAAGAGTGGGAGGAGCCACGCGCGGAAGTCACGCCGCTCACTCGACTTGCGCCAGATCGCCGTCAGCACCAGCAGCATACTGTGGTCAGCTGTATCATGATCATCCAGTACAGTGACTTGCCAACTCTTCCTGTCTCCCGCATAAATTTGAGGCGACAGCCTAAACCATCACCACGTCGACGGCATGTGAAAGATAGAGCGAGGACTCTGTCCTCCCCATTCCTTCTCTTTTCATCTTCTCTTTCTCTCTCTTCACTCTCGGACAGACGTCACTTGCCTAGTCGCCGCCAGAAGATAGCTGTACACATCCCCCACAGCCTCTCCTTGATACCC